>Ga0265293_10003720_pt1 | contig 27967 bp, 25 predicted proteins | sample Munlanlewell138R_FD_192505 | JGI IMG/M metagenome (GOLD analysis project Ga0265293, IMG submission 192505) | Leachate microbial communities from a municipal landfill in Southern Ontario, Canada - Leachate well 138R | ecosystem: Engineered > Solid waste > Landfill > Unclassified | place: Canada...
TGATTAAGTGACTGGTATGCATTGCCGTATTCGCTGATCATAACAATATGTTCAGAAGAAAATAAACTTATCTCCTGAAAACTTGGCCAGACAATATCCGGAGTATTATCCGGTAATAGTTGCAGATCATCTCCAATTCCCAGAACGGACATCAGAAGTGACGGATTCAAAATTTCAAAGTCTTCATCTCCCCGTTTAATCGCCATAAGGCCGTTGCTGCCTGCAAAAAACATAACATTATCAGCAGCATCCCCGCTGATCCAATCGTTTTCTACAGCCAGACTTTGATCCTGCAACCAATCAATACCGTTATGTGAGTATAAGGCGGATCCTTTATCACCCAGGGCGTACATTATGCCATTCTCAGGTACTACCAAAGCATTAAGGCTCCCGCTGAGGCCAAGCCTGAGCTGTTCAAATTCTCTGCCCCGCCCTAAATAAAGCTGGCCTGATTCGCCGACTACTAGATAAAAGCCGGAATCACCACCCGGATCTGAGCGATAGGCAACATCGAGCAAGGGACCTGTTCCGCGCATATTTAACTCAGTAAAATCAAGCCCGTCGCCCGATACATAAAATCTGCCTCCACTGTCTACCGCCAGGAAACCATCGTGCCCATAAGCAATAGCTGTAATGTCGTCTTCGTGACCTGACTTAATTACTTCGACGTCGTCCAACTTCCCCAGTGAAAGCAAAGTACCCTCAGATCCAGCAGCCACAACCCTTTCAACGATGGAATCCGATTCTGCGAAATCAAACCAACGTATACCGGCAAGATTGTCTGGCAAATCTACCGCTGTCTGATTAAGTAGGCGGCCAACTTCATAGGAGGTAATCTTAGCAGAGTGAAGTTTTTGCATTCCTTCATTACCGGATCGGAAAATACTAATGTCTGCGCCTTTGAAAAAATCATCTGTCAGTGGAAGATTACCGATTGACTCCGAAGTATTTACGGAAAACTTGTTTTCACTACCCCCGTTTACAATAAATTGCGTTTGCACCAATGGCTGATCAAAAGCACCATTATGGATTAAATTTGCACTGGGCAAACGAAGCAGGTTCACGCCAAGTCCTGAAACATAACGCCCGGTGTTATCCTGAGCAATGGTAAACGTAGTCGTATTCTCAGGAACAACATAGGCCCTTGCTGCCAGCAGAACTGCGGCGGCCAAAATGGCAACCAGCAAAATAACGCTAACTAACACGACGATAGTTCGCTTATGGAGGCGTTCGGGCAAATATCGGGAAAATAATCTCATATTTTACCACTCAGATCATTATACAAACCGTAAATTTCCTTTTCTCGTTTCTCTTTGTCACGGCGAAACCAGATTGCTAAAACTGCCAGAGCTAAGGGGATAAAAACAAACAAAAGAATTAGCAAAATACCCGCTCCCTGTTCATCCAGGTTAAAAATCCGCTGTAAAATTCCACCTCCGACAAAATTGAAGACCATATGCATAAATACCGGCACAAACAGATTGTTAGTTAGTTCATAAGCCAGAGAAAGAACTATACCGGCAAGAAACACGTAGCTGCCTTGAATAAGGTCAAAATGGAAAACGGCAAAAACAACTGAACAGACAAGAACTCTTGTCGTGCGGGAAAAGCGCAGCGAAAGCTCTCCCTGCAAAATACCCCGAAAAAGGAGTTCCTCCGCTATTGGTACTAAAACTACTAATGAAATTACTTGCAGCCAGAGGCTGCCTTCTTCCGAAGTCAGCATTTCCGCTTGTATCAGATAATCACGTAAGGCCTTTCCGATGAAGTTATCCGCTTCTTCGAACAAAAGCAGAAAAGCCATCCAAAGCTGTGTCAGTCCCAGTGTACCGATTATCAGAACTACACTTTCAAAATAAGATACAATCCCCTGCCTTTGCAGACGAACAATATCAGAATCTTTGCGCCTGCGCCAGAAAAGATACAGCAGATAAACTGGTATCAGTATCAGCATGGCCAGGAGAGAAGCATAATTTTGTGCATCCGATGCAAGTAAATACTGATAAAAGAGATCCGGCCGTGTGAAGACCCTCATCAGTTCCTCACCTGCAAGGCCTGTATTTTTTGCATAAAGATATATCCTCAAAAAGGCCATGGCATTGAGTACAATTTGATGTAAAAAAAGAAAAAATATCGGTAAAAGAACAGAAGCCAGCGAAAATTTACGTTTCTGAAACTTGACTTCCCCGCCGTCGTTACCTTCAGACTTAGTTTCTATACGCTGCGACATATCTACCCTTCCATTCAGAGTCGAACGAAGCACGCTCTCATCGCCGGATAGCTCAGGGATCAATGCTCAGTCTGCCAAACTCATGAATCTGAAGTAATCGACTCTGCGTAACGACTGAAAAATACTTCGAAAACTGCATCCAATTCCTTGCGATCCCTGATCGAAGAAAATAACTGCTCTCCGTTATTATCGCGCCAGGATCGCATAACAACAATTTCCGGATCACGGCGGTAACCATCATCAGGTTCATAATTATACATCACCGAATAAGAACGACCCTTGTACGGAAAGCTATCAAGCATAGAGACATAGTATTCACGTCCCGAACGCTCGTCGATCAGAACTGCCAGAACATCATCTTCAATGCTGCGTTTTCGCCCCATCGGACGATGTTCTGGTTTCCTGCCTGAGCCTGAAGAAGTGTTACTCCTCTTCATTCTCCTCTTCCTCGTCCATTTCGTCGAGTATGGCTTCGTATACTGCGTAGATACGGTCTTCATCTTCCTCATCCAGACTGATCAGGGCTTCTTCGCCATCTTCATCGCAGCTATACTGCATAATCAGCCAGGAAAAGGACTCTTCGTCTTCTTCATCTTCTTTTGTAACCAGAACACAGTATTCTTCATCCTCGAAAACAAAATTGTCATAGAAGATAAAAGCAAATTCTTCATTAGTTTCGGGATCTACCAAAATAATCTCGGAATCCTCGAAAGACCCATCAAAATCATCATGGTCTCCGTGACCATGGCCACAAGAGCATCCCTCGTGATTAGGGCTGTAGTAGAGTTTTAAAAAATCCATATATAATTCCTCCTATTAGTTCAAATATATGCTCAAACAATTTGGCGGCAGCAACTAGTAAGACATTAGCTGTCGTTCAAATATATGTTTTCTGAGCTTAGGGCAGATTATAACAGATGCGCGTTAACGCGTGTAGCCTAAAGAGCACAATCTCGCTCACTTTCCAAATAGTCCTGCAGAATTATTTCAGCAGCAATCCGGTCAATCAGTCCTTTGTCACGCCCTTTATTTTTCTTAGTCTCCTGGAGAATCTGGCCGGCCATAAGTGATGTATATCTCTCGTCGACCAAAACCACTTCCCTGCCACCTTCCCTGAGTCGCTCGGCAAAACTCACAGTCAGGTCGGTCATGGGACTTTTATCCCCGTCAGTTCGCAGCGGATAGCCTACAACAATAGTGTTAACCTGATTTTCTTCACAAAGAAGAAAGATACGCTCTAACAACGCATCCAAATCCTTGCCATTCCAAATCAGCGTTGAATGTCTAGACGCCACAATCCGTAAAGGATCGCTCAAAGCAATCCCTACACGGCGTAAACCGAAGTCAATCCCCAGAGCCCTCATATGCTAATCGAGTTGCTCGACATAATCCTTGATTATTACCGCCAGCAAATCATCACGCTCCATGCGTCTGATTACTCCACGGGCACCCTTATGGTTAGTGATATAAGTAGGGTCGCCGGAGAGGAAATAGCCAACAAGCTGATTGATCGGGTTATAGCCTTTTTCCTCCAGGGAAATCATAACTTCCGCCATAATATCGTGTGCTTGCTGTTTACGGTCGGTAATAATTTCGAAGCGGGCTGTATCACCTTGATCCATTAAAAATCCCTCCATTTTCTTGCTTTATACAGTTTAACATCAATCAGATACCCTAGCTATTACAAAAGAGTCACAGCGCTCGCACAATCTGACCTTAAGCAGATCACCCCGCGATATCGCGCCGACTTTGTCAGGCAAGACAATTGCCGGAAGATAGTCTTCCGTATAACCATGCCATCTTCCCAACTCATCATCTCTTTCAGCTAAGACACTTCTGCTTTCACCCAGGCTTTTGTCGATTGCCCGGTGAGCCAGCTGTTCGGCAAGTGCATGCATTCTTTCAGCCCGTTCACGCTTGATATCACCGTGCAGTTGATCAGGCATATCATAAGCTGCCGTGTCTTCACGCCGTGAAAAGCGGAAGACATGAATCCGCATGAAGTTCATTTCCTCACAAAAGTCCATGGTTTCCTGGAAGTCTTCCTCTGTCTCTCCCGGAAAACCGACAATAATATCCGTACTGATACCCGCCTTGGGTAAGTATTTACGTATCGTCTGTACGGCCATACGAAAGCTTTCGCGCGTGTCGCGCCTTCGCATAGCACGCAGTATCTTGTTGCAACCACTTTGCAGGGAAAGATGGAAATGGGGGCAGGCGCGTTCCATTCCGGCATAACGTTTCATGAACTCGTCTGAAATAATTCCTGCAGCATCAATAGAACTCAACCGTAGTCGAATCAGGCCCGGAATCCGGTTTAGTTCTTCAAGAAGATCGATCAACCCGGGGGATTCGGGGTCATGCCGCTGCCAATCACAGGCATAAGAATTAAGGTTTGTTCCGGTCAGCACCAGCTCTCCGTAATTTGCGGCTACAAGTCTCTCTGCTTCGCGGATAATCGCCTCAGGCCGCCGGCTGCGCGCAGGACCGCGCGCCAACGTGGTAGCGCAATAAGAACAGCGGTTGTCACAGCCATCCTGTATTTTCAAGTAAGCACGAGTCTCTTCTGCATATGCCGTGCCGGATAATTCCTCATACTGTCTCCATAAAGGGTTTTCAGTTTCGACAACAAATCGTTCCTGTCGCAGCGGCTCAGCATCAGGAGCCTCAGCTTCTGCAAGTCTCGCAATGATCTCATCCAGTAACTGTGAACGTCCAACCGTTCCTATAGAGAGATCACATAGCGATCCCAGGTCATAAAGTTCAGAATGGCAGCCACTGCAGACAATGAGTGCCTCCGGATTTTGTTTGCGAAAGCGTCGCAGCATCTGCCGGCATTTACGGCCGGCCTCTGCTGTCACCGTACATGAATTCAAGACATAAACATCCGCAACGGCATCAGCAGCTACCGTTTGAAATCCGGCAGCCGCTGCTTCGTCATTGAGAGCATCCAACTCATATTGATTAGTTTTGCAACCCAAAGCCAGCGAGGCAAATTTAATTTGCTCTTTTTTATCCATTAATAAACTTTCTAAACAATATTATTATCATAATATATGCAGCATATCATCGACCCTGATTATGATACAAAAGACATGTATCCTAGTATATTATTCCGCTTTCATATAAACTGAAATAGGTAATTTCGGAGGTCATATGCAACGTTGTCAAGTTTTGCTTTCATCTATAGAACGAGTTAAAAATTTTGTTCGGCTCGTCAACCAGTACCCCGGTCAGATCAGTATCGTATCCGGACCATATGTTGTTGACGCAAAATCGATTATGGGAATTTTCAGCTTGAATCTGAACGAGCCCGTCACTGTTGAAATGAGAGACGATGTGCCGGCTGAACTAATGGAGCGTCTGGCTCCATTTTCTATTTGTGAGTACAATCCGGACAAGCAATCATAGAAACAGATTGAGTAAGCACAATCAAAAAAGAGCCATTCGGCTCTTTTTATCTTTTTATTAAAAAACTCTAAATCAGTTATATTCCCCGGCCGGTCAATAGATAGAGGACCATCGACAACACTGCGAATGATACGGCGAACACAACAGTCAAACGGGACAGGATTGCATCACGGCTGTTTTTCTTTGTTTTTCCATAAAAAGTGTCTGATCTTTCGCCTGAGAGCGCACCCAAACCTTTAGATGAGGATTCTTGAAACATGACTGTAATAATGAGTCCTATGCAGACGATGACATAAATGACGCCGAGGACTATTTGTATGGTATCCATTGCTAACCTCCATAAGCTACTATACGCCGAATGATGATATCACAGAGATGGGTAAAAAGGCAAATCATTTGTTAAACTTTCACTCTCGAAGCTGTAACTGTATTTACACAAAGAGGATGTTATTTTCCAGGAAGAAATGCTGGTGAATATCCTCATACAATTCCTTAAGCCTGGCAAAAGCCAACTCATAGGTCTGGCAGCAATCGGGAGGCGGGGTGAAATCATTGGTCATACGTTTCACATCGTGCAAAAGGCCGGCGATTATATCGTGTTCAGCGAGCATCGTCGACCTGTCAAAGTCCTCATCTTCAAGTATGCGCTGAAACTCAGCACGCTCTTCATTCGCCAAGTGAACTGTCAGTTCAGCGTTCAGCTGTGAAAACTTCTTGTACAGGCGGGAGAGCTCGTCACTGTGCTCTTCATAATGCACCCGGAGCAGAATCGGTAAGTATTCGCCAATCTCTGAGAGGAGCTTCTCTTCCAAGCGGTGGTGGTGCTTGATAATATGGGCAATCAGCTTCTTTTTATCTTCAGGCCGGGCACATCAATGAGCTTTCTCCTGAAACAAGAGTTAAGGTATTTAATATTGCGAAAGCCGACAAAAATGAAATTATGACAGAGGTCTTCAAGTCCAGGGCTATTGCGGTAGGATCACCGACAGTCTTAAATGATGTCTTGTCCAGTGTCAACGGCTGGTTGACCTTCCTCAAATCTCTGAAATTCAAGAACAAGAAGGCAGCCGCCTTCGGTTGTTACGGCTGGACCGGTGAATCAGTCAAAATACTTCAGGAAAGCCTGGCTGATGCCGGCTTTGATGTGGTAGATGCCGAGTTGCGTGTCAACTGGAACCCGACCCAGGAAGACCTTGACCAGGCTCAGGCTGTAGCAGAAGCATTGCTGGTGCAAGACTGATATAAAATCAATTAATTGTTATCGTGAGAAAAAAGACCGGCTACTGCGAAATTAATCGTACCGTGGCCGGTTTTCTTATATTAAATAAATAAGGACAAGATTGCAGCGAAAATCATCGCAGGTAAAAAATTAGCTATACGGATGCGTTTTTCAAAAAACATGTTAACACCGATCAGGAATACAAGGACAGATCCGATGAAAGAAATATTGAACAACATCAGATCACTCAGGATCGGCTTGATCCAGGCTGCCAGAATGGTTAGACTGCCCTGGTAGACTAGCAGAGGTATGGCAGAAAAAAGCACGCCCACCCCGTAAGTGGATGCCAGGATCGCAGCAATGACACCGTCCAGCGCCGACTTGGCGAATAGCATGGAGGGATCCCCTAGCAAGGCATCCTGAAAGGAACCGACGATAGCCATCGCACCCGTGCAAATGATAATCGTTGTCGTTACAAAACCTTCCGCAAAAGAGTTTTCTTCATCCTTGACCTTAACTTTTCTTCTGAGGAAATTGCCCAACCGCTGCATCAGGAGATCAATATTGATCCACTCTCCAAATAGTGCGCCCAATACAAGGCAAATTATCATCAGAAAGGTATTCCTGGTATCAAGCAAAGATCCATCTACGACGAAGATGCCGCGCAAAGCACCGGAAATCCCGATGAACATGGTCGACACACCCAAAGCCTGCAAAAGAGTTTCCTTAAATCGCTCTCTGATGCCGCTCCTGAGCAAAAGGCCCGCTCCACCTCCAACTACAACAGCCAGAGTATTTACTATGGTTCCTATACCGGTCATATGTTCTGAGCGACCTCGGATTCAATCCACGTTTCCGCAGCCTTCATTGCTGTCAGTGTTTTTTCTAACAGTTCATCTAGTGTCCAGCCTAGCCGCTCCGCACCCATAGCTATAGTCTCTCGTGAACAACCCGCGGCAAAGCTCTTGTCTTTGAACTTCTTCCTCACACTGGAGACCTTCATGTCCTGAAAACTTTTGGAGGGGCGCATGAGAACGGCAGCTCCCATCAATCCGGTCAATTCGTCTACCGCAAAAAGAATCTCTTCCATTTTTTCCTGGGGTTCAACCTCGGAGCAGATACCAAAGCCATGACTGACGATAGAACGGATCATATCCTCACCTACTCCGCCTTCGCGCAACAGCTCCGGCGCTTTGGAACAGTGATCATCCGGCCACTGTTCAAAATCAATGTCATGCAACAAGCCGACCATGCTCCAGTACTCCAGCTCATCCGGCGCGTATTCCTCAGCAAAATATCGCATCACTGCCTCAACTGTCAGTGCATGACGAATGTGGAAATCTTCCTTGTTATACTTTTTCAAAAGCTGAAGTCCTTCAGCCCTGCTCAAATTGCTCTGTCTCACTGTTCTCCTCCTTATGAAAATTTCATAGTTCAAATACTAACAGATAAAAGAGTAGCCATGTCGGTTGACATGGCTACTCAAAAAATATAATTCATTAAAAAGACTAGCTTAGCTTGGCCAGTTGGACTGCCAGATCCGCTGCCAGACCGGAGTTGTTGTAAACCAATTCAATATTTGCATCGAGGCTTTTGCCCTCAGTAATTTCCAAAACTTTTCCTAACAGGAAGGGGGTCGTTTCCTTGCCCTTAATGCCCTTCGTTTCCGCTTCGATAACAGCGTCAGCAATGGCCTTGGTAATCTTCTCTGAATCCAATTCATGTTCAGGGGGAATAGGATTGCCGATTACAACCCCGCCCTCAAGACCAAGTTCCCATTTAGTTTTAATGGCCCGGGCCAGCTCAACAGCAGAATCAATCCTATAATCAACCCCGTAGCCGGACTTGCGGGTATAAAAAGCAGGGAAGTCATCAGTCTTAAAGCCAACTACAGGAATACCGAAAGTCTCCAGGTACTCCAGAGTCAAACCGATGTCCAGGATGGACTTGGCCCCCGCACAGACAACTGCGACACTGGTCTTGGCAAGTTCCTGCAGGTCTGCGGAGATATCGTAAGTTTCCTGCGCGCCTCTGTGAACACCGCCGATACCGCCGGTGGCGAAAACTTTAATGCCTGCCAGAGCAGCAATAATCATAGTAGCAGCAACTGTAGTAGCCCCGTCAGCTTTACCCGCTACAATGAAGGGCAGATCACGCCTGGAGGCTTTGATGATACCCTGTTCTTTTCCCATATATTCGACTTCTTCCAAAGTCAGACCTACTTTAATCCGGCCTTTTATGATTCCTATTGTCGCAGGAACAGCTCCCTGATCTGAAATGATCTTTTCACACATAAGAGCGGTTTCTACATTTCGCGGGTAAGGCATGCCGTGAGAGATAATAGTGGATTCAAGAGCTACGACAGCTTCTCCTTGTTCAATTGCAGCCTGTACATCTTCCCTGACATCCAAGTATTTACTTAACATTCTGAACGTCCTCCATATATAATTTTAGATTTTCTTCTGACATATTCGGATTGATGGTGTTTTCATGGCTAATAGCCAGCATAGAAGCAGCAATCCCCATTCTGGCACTTTCTTCAATGCTCAGATTATTGATATAAGCATAGGCCAAAGCAGCAATAAACGCATCACCTCCACCGGTCGCATTGATAACTTCTATCGTGGCACCTTGAGCAAATCCTTTGCGGCTTCCATTATTATAAAACACTCCCTCTTTACCCAAACTGATGAAAACATTTTTAACGCCTTGTTCCAGAAAATACTCACTGGCAGCAATCAGATCCTCCCGGTCGTTTATTTCTCTGCCGGACAAGATCTCTGCTTCAAGTCTGTTGGGCTTAATTGTATGGAAATACCCGATCAGGTGCTTTACCTTCCGGGCCTTGGTCGTGGAAACAGTATCGAGAAAATAGACAGTATCTTTATATGTTGTTAGCAGGAGCTCGATAACTTCCTGAGGGATGTTGGTGTCAATAACGACAAGCTGGGATTTTTGTATTAACCGGCTTTTCGACTTAATAAACTCTGTTGAAATCCGGTCGAAAATGTCCATATGTGCAATAGCAAGAGCCATATCTCCCGTTTCATCGAGAATGGACAGATAAGTTGAAGTAGACCCTCCTTCGAGATAAAGCGACTCAGTGAGATCAACGCCGTTCATCTTGCATTCGTCCATGATTCTCTTTCCGTAGATGTCCTGCCCGACTGCACTGATCAGTTTAACGTTGATTCCCAGGCGGGCCATGTTCTCCGCAATATTCCTGCCTACTCCGCCCAGGGAAATCTTGACTGTTCCGGGATTCGAATCTGCCGGAATCAGTTCTTGGTATGGAAAACCTTGAATATCAACATTTACACCGCCAACAACAGTTGCATAAGATTTACTGTTAGTAATATAGCCTTTGCCGACAATAAGTCCCTTTTTCATCAAATTGCTTATATGAACCGCGACTGAGGATCTGGTAATGCCGAGAAGCTCAGCAATTTCTCTCTGGCTCAGCAAGGGATCTTTTTCAATCAGCTTCAAGATTTCAGTTTCTCTCTGAGTCATTAAACCACCATCTCTTCCATAGTTTTAAAAAACATTTCTGTTTTTTAAGATTCTTTAAGATCAGGACAGATTCCTTTGTCTTTCCATACAATATGCACATATTTTCGAGGACACTTAGCGCTTTTTATGATGATAACATATAACGAGTAATCAACCAATATAGCAAAGTTAAATACCTTGAAAAGTGATCAGATGCTAACTGATTGTCTGGCTCCTAGTTAGATTAAGGCTGAACTGTATACAAAACTTATGAAAATAACATTTTGTTTAATAATAATTATCCAATTATATGATTCAATTCTAAGGTGTTGAAATGCTGAATTAGTGATTATTATTGTTTTAATGATAGTTATATTGTCCAAAGTTCGGGTCCGCCCTTTGATTTCAATTGACAGTACTATCCGATTAATATATTTTGAGAGTACCTTAAAAGGAAAACAAGAGGCTGTTTTAAATAACAGCGCAAGAATGTATAGATAAACATTTATGCATAATCTTTATCAGCTGCAACGCTACATGCGCTGTGGCTTAATTGATTATACAAGGGGGGAAATGTGAGTTCGAAAAATGTATTCTACATCCTTAAGCGCATACTACTGGCTTTCTTAACTGTTTTGATAGTTATTACTATCACATTTTTTGCCATGCATGCGATTCCGGGTGGTCCCTTTTTGGGAGAGAAGGCAGTGTCTCCTGCGGTAATGGAGGCTCTGGAAGCCAAATATGGACTGGACAAGCCCCTTTTTGAGCAATATACAACTTATCTTAAGGGCATATTGCTTGACTTTGATTTCGGTCCATCACTCAAGCAAAGAGGAATGATGGTTATCGACATCATAATGGACGGCCTGAAAACCTCCATTCGTCTCGGGGTGATAGCTGCTGCGATTGCGCTACTCTTCGGACTTACACTGGGCTCTATTGCTTCCTTGCGCCGCAATACTTTGATTGACAGATTCATTATGGTGGTGACTACAGCCTTCGTATCTATGCCATCGTTTATTATGGGTTCGCTGCTCTTACTTGTGTTTGCGGTACAACTTGCAATTGTACCCGCAAACGGTTCGACTTCAGCCGGAATGATTATGCCCATAATAACCTTGTCACTGTACCCTATGGCTTATATCACGCGTTTGACGCGTTCATCCATGCTTGATGTTCTGGGACAGGATTATATCCGTACCGCGCGTTCTAAAGGTGTTTCCTATCCCGGCATCATAAGGGGTCATGCTCTCAAAAACGCAATCATCCCGGTTATTACCTATTTCGGTCCCATGCTGGCGTATATTGTCACCGGCTCACTGGTGGTTGAGAGGATTTTTGCAGTTCCCGGTATAGGCAGATCTTTTGTCAACAGCATCACCGGTCGCGATTATCCCCTGATCATGGGTACAACCATTATCTTGTCTACCTTAATTGTCCTTATGAACCTTTTGGGCGACATCATGTACAAGCTTGTTGATCCTCGCATCAGCTTTGAATAAGGAAGATAGCAGAATATGAAAATAAATCCATTTAAAATGCATATAGATGTTGACGCCTTTATTCCTGCCACAGCTGAAGAAAAGAAGTACATGGTGCAAATGCGCGAGTCTTCTACTTTCTTCCGTGATGGTGCAAGACGTTTGAAAAAGAATAAAGTAGCAATGTTCAGCCTTATAGTTATCATCATAATTACTCTGTCTTCAATCTTTCTTCCCATGTTCTGGCCCTATTCTTATGAACAACAACTGGGTGTGCAACCGGGCAAAAGAGTAGATCCTTCTTTTAACAATCTGGCACCCTTTGAATATGGCACGACAGAGCAGGCGCGTATTGATAAGGGAGAATCTGTATTTCCGCATATCTTCGGGACTGACTCTGCCGGGCGTGATTATTTCATCAGAGTTGTCTATGGAACCCGTATTTCATTGGCAGTCGGTTTTTTTGCAAGTATTATCGTATTAATGATAGGGCTGGTGGTCGGATCAGTCGCCGGTTATTTTGGCGGCAAGATCGACCTGATCGTCATGCGTATTGTTGATATCATTTACTCCCTGCCTGACACCTTAATGGTCATCCTGCTCGCATCTATACTTAACGTCACCTTGGGCCACAAACTTGAAGGAAGTGCGCTGGAAAGTATCGGAGCTAATATCATTAGTCTCTTTATTGTATTCGCACTTCTTTATTGGGTCTCCATGGCCAGGCTGGTTAGAGGTCAAATCCTGTCTCTCAAAGAGGAAGAATATGTACTTTCCGCAAAAGCGACCGGAGCCAAGGGACCCTGGATTATTCGCAAACATCTGCTGCCCAACTCTATCAGCGTTATCATCATCTCCACTGCCCTGCAAATCCCGAGCGCTATCTTTACTGAAAGCTACCTGTCCTTTTTGGGTCTTGGTGTAAACGAGCCCATGCCTTCGCTCGGCTCTCTTGCGTCTGATGCGTTGAACGGCATAAATTCATATGCATACCGCCTGGTAATCCCGGCTATAGTCATTTCTCTGATAGTTCTATCATTGAACTTGCTTGGTGACGGATTACGTGACGCTTTTGATCCGAAGCTGAACAGATAGGAAAGGAAGATAAAGTGGCATTACTGGAAATTAGAGATTTACATACATCATTCTTCACCGATGCCGGTGAGGTTAAGGCTGTTAACGGTCTGACTCTTGATCTTGAATACGGCAAAGTTCTCGGAATCGTGGGTGAATCCGGATCAGGAAAATCGGTAACAGCATATTCCATCATGCAAATATTAGCTCCGACAGGCAAGATTGTCTCCGGTTCAATTAAGTTTGACGGACAGGAGCTTATAGGCTTAAGCGAAAAAGAAATGCGTAAGATCCGGGGGCAGAGGATCTCCATTATCTTCCAGGATCCGATGACCTCCCTGAACCCCGTATACACCATAGGACATCAGTTAAGGGAAGCAATCGAGCTCCACACTGACTACCATGGGAAAGCAGCACAAGACCGGGCTATTGAGCTCTTGCGCCTGGTCAATGTGAATGATCCGGAAAAACGCATCAAGCAGTATCCCTATGAATTCTCAGGAGGCATGCGCCAGCGCGTTATGATCGCCATGGCTCTTGCCTGTGAACCTGATATTTTGATTGCTGATGAACCTACTACTGCTTTGGACGTTACAATTCAGGCACAAATTCTGGAGTTGATGATTTCCCTTCAAAATGAGATCGGCATGTCTATTATCATGATCACACACGACCTCGGTGTTGTAGCTCAAATGTGTGATGAAGTTGTGGTTATGTATGCAGGCGAAATCTGCGAACAGGGCACTGCTGATGAAATTTATTACAATCCGCATCACGAATACACAAAGGGACTTCTTAATTCAATTCCTACTGTAGCCACCACCGGTAATAAACTTAAACCCATCAGCGGCACACCGATTGACTTGTTGAATATGCCGGCAGGTTGCCCCTTTGCCCCGCGCTGTGATCAGGCTATGAAAATATGTATTAAACAACACGCCCCTGAAATGAAAATTAATGATGATCATATAGCCTATTGCTGGGTAAATGTCAGGGAAGGTGTAGCTGACGGCTCAATTGTTTTGTCGGACCCCGAAGATATCCAGCCACAAAATGAGGTACTTGTACATGACTAAAACTCTAACTGCCCAACATTTAGTTGAAGTTAATAATTTAAAACAATATTTCGACATCAATACCGGATTCTTCCGTTCTAAGTCACTCAAAGCCGTTGATGGAGTATCCTTCAATATTCAGGAGGGTGAGACTCTTGGACTGGTCGGAGAGTCAGGCTGCGGTAAGACTACAGTCGGGCGCAGCATCCTCCATCTCTATGAACCAACGGATGGGGAAATCTGGTATAAGGGCAAGGAAATTAAGACGGAAAAGGATGTTGCAGGTTTTCGCCAGCAGGCGACTATGGTTTTTCAGGATCCTTACTCTTCTCTGAATCCTCGTATGACTGTCGCAGATATCATCGGAGAACCTCTGGACGTCCACAAGCTGACTTCATCCAAAAAGGAACGCAAGGAGCGTATTCTTGACCTGATGGACAAAGTAGGTCTCAACAGCGAACATGCTGCACGCTATGCGCATGAATTCTCCGGAGGTCAGAGGCAAAGAATAGGTATCGCCAGAGCTCTGGCTGTTAATCCCGACTTCATGGTTTGTGATGAACCCGTTTCCGCTCTGGACGTTTCAATTCAGGCCCAGGTGATCAATATGTTCGAAGAATTGCAGGATGAATTAGGTCTAACCTATCTTTTCATTGCTCACGACCTGCTCGTCGTCCGACATATTTCTGACCGCATAGCAGTGATGTATCTTGGTAAGCTGGTGGAAATGTCTTCAGCAAATGAAATATATGATCACCCGCTTCATCCCTACTCGAAGTCATTAATATCGGCGGTTCCCGTACCGGATCCCCGTATAGCCAGAGCTTCACAACGCATAGTTCTGAAGGGCGAAATACCCAGCCCCCTGAATATTCCTTCAGGTTGCGGCTTCCGCACACGTTGCCCTTACGCCATTGAGTGTTGTGCAGAATCCGTACCTGAACTTGAAGAGGTACATGAAGGACATTTCGTCGCCTGTCACCGGGTAGATGAAATCAATTAAATCGCTTTCAAATGTGCCGGAGAAAGCCTCTGCATATTTTGAAAATATAACTTTTTTAAAGCAAAGCTTAGGAAAGGAAAGAAAACTATGAAAAAGTTTCTAGCACTGCTACTTGTATTGGCGATGGCGCTGACAATAGTAGCCTGTAACGGTACCACAAAACCCGTTGAAACAAAACCAACGGAAAGCGGTAGCCCGACAGAACCCGGAACAACAGATCCGGGAACAGATCCAACCGAACCAGTCGCACCGGGAGGTTCTCTGATCGCTGTATCACTAGCTTCAGAGCCTGACACACTAGACCCTGCCCTCAACTCTGCAGTTGATGGCGCTACCCTGATTGTCCACCTGTTTTCAGGTCTGGCCAAATGGTCAGTTGACGAAGCAGGTAACTATGAAATCGTAGCCGATGCAGCTGAAGAACTGGTTGAAGGTGTCGCCAATGATGACGGTACCGTCACCTATACTTATACACTGCGTGACGGCATGAAATGGTCAGATGGCCAGCCGGTCACAGCCAATGATTTCGAATTTGCCTGGAAGCGTGCCTCATCTGTTGATTTGGGCGCTGACTATGAGTACATGTTTGAAGTAGTTGACGGCTACGGTGATGAGGTCAACGTAAAGGCACTGGATGAAAAAACTCTGGAAGTAACCCTGGCAAATGCTGTTCCTTATTGGGATGAGCTGCTGGCCTTCCCGACCTACTTCCCTGTCCGCGAAGACGTAGTCTCAGATGAAACCTGGGCAACCAATCCTGCTACTTATGTTTCCAACGGCCCCTACATCATGAGTGGCTGGGATCACAACAGCAAGATTACTCTGACCAAGAACCCGGACTATGTAGATGCCGATACAGTCACAATGGATACTATCGAATTCTATCTGTCTGACGATTCCAACAATATGCTGGCCAACTTCAAGAGCGGTGCCTGGCAGTTAATCGATGACGTTCCGACCAATGAAATTGCTGCTTTGAAGGAAGAGTATCCTGATGAGTTCCATATTCAGGGTCAAATCGGTACCTATTATGTGTGCTGGAATGTTAATGCAAACATTCTGCCGGCAGACAGTGAGCTGACCGGAGTTGAAGCGGAGAAGGCCCAGGCCGAGATCCGTAATGCTTTAGGCTTGTTCTATGACCGCAACTACATCGTCGAAGATATTGCTCAAGGCGGACAAGTCCCGGCATCTTCCTTTGTATCCATGGGCTTCCCCGAAGCTGACGGAACTGAGTTCTATATGAATGCCGGTCCCAGCTCCGAGTATGCCGGTTACTACAACACAGACCCTTCAGATGAAGTTATGGATGCAAACTACAACGAAGCCATCGAAATCTTGAAAAAGTACTATGATTTCGACGAGGCATCAGGAAAATTCACCAACGTACCTACTTTTGATTATCTCTATAACACCAGTGAAGGTCATAAAGCTATCGGTGCATATCTGCAGAGTGCTCTGGCCGGTGTCGGCATCAACATGACCATGGAAAACCAGGAATGGGCTACCTTCCTGAATACACGTAAAGACGGCAACTACACCGTCGCCCGTAACGGTTGGATTGCTGACTACAACGATCCGATTACCCTGTTGGACCTCTGGACCTCAGGCTCAGGTAACAATGACGTTCAGTTCGGAAAAGGTGATCACGCTGATATAGCGGCCTATGATATCGATCTGACCGAATATGGCCTCGACATCGTCGTTGAAGGCGGCACCTGGGCTGAAACATATGATGTCATCATTGCAGCCGTCAAGGCTTCCACAGATGATGCACAGCGTTATGCTCTGATGCACGCCGCTGAAGACCTGCTCATGAGCACCGGTGCTGTTACCCCCATCTATTACTACACAGACCTGTATATGCTGGATCAGTCAGTCGAAGGATTCTACTCAATCCCGCTGGGCTACAAATACTTCATGTACACCACGATCAAGTAAAAGCACTATTTAGCTTGTTCAATACAGGCCCTCCGACCAAGTCGGGGGGCCTTTTTGTTGGAAATCCCGAATCCTGAAGGCATTATCGCGTTTTCACTCATAAACCGTTATAATAGTTACGGAAATTCTCAGAATAATCTGACTGAAATAAAAGGAGTAATAAATGCTAAAAGGAAACCTTGTCTTCGGGCAATCAGGAGGACCGACCGCCGTCATAAATTCAAGTGCTGCAGGCTTGCTGACCGCTGCCTTGGCCAGCCCCCTTATTGAAGAAGTTTATGCAGCTGAACATGGGATCATAGGGATACTCAAGGACAGACTATTTGACATCGGCCGGGAAGACCTGGAAGAGCTGAAGTTGCTCACACAGACTCCTTCCTCAGCTTTCGGGTCCTGTCGTCATAAATTAGCTGACCCGGACAAAGATGAAAGTGAATATAAGCGTATTCTTGAAGTTTTCAAAAAACACAACATACGCTATTTTTTTTATAACGGCGGCAACGACACCATGGACACCTGCCACAAGATCAGTTTGTATCTGAACAGAGCAGGTTACGAGTGCCGTGTAGTCGGTATACCCAAGACCATAGACAACGATCTTTGTGGTACTGATCATTGCCCCGGATTTGCTTCGGCTGCTAAATATGTGGCTACCAGTTTTATGGAAATCAAATTAGATTCTCATGTCTACAATTACCCACAGATTATCATTGTTGAGGTTATGGGCCGTCACGCAGGCTGGCTGGCTGCATCCTCCGTATTGGCCTCACATAAAGCTGCCGGTCCGGACCTGATTTATCTTCCTGAAAGACACTTTTCACTGGAACAGTTTGAGCAGGATGTCCGAACTGTGCATGAAAAGAAAGGCGATGTCATGGTTTGCATCTCCGAAGGCTGTCAGGACAAATATGGCAGATTCATACCCGAAATGTTTGAAGACAACAACTTGACCACTGATGCTTTCGGACACAAGCAACTGGGCGGTGCCGCTGACACTCTGGCATCCTTTGTCAAAGAAAAGTTTGACATCAAGGTTCGTGCTATCGAATTTTCCCTCCTCCAGCGCTGTGCTGCACACATAGCATCACCGGTTGATGTCAACGAAGCTTTTCAGGCGGGTGAAGCTGCCCTTAATTTTGCTCTTGAGGGCTATGGTGACTTCATGCTCGGTTTTGAGCGCATATCAGATGCGCCCTATAAGATCAGAATGATCAGGGTACCCCTTGTTGAATGTGCTAATCATGAAAAGACAGTGCCGGACGAATGGATTAATGATGCCGGTAACTTTGTACTCCAGCCATTTATCGACTACACACTGCCTTTGATACAGGGTGAAACTGAACGCACCGAAGAAGACGGTTTGCCGCTCTTCGCAAACCTGAAGAGGGTGCTCATTAAATAAATAATAGGCTTTAAAGCCTTTACGATACAAAGAAGGGAACAAAACGCAAATGGAAGCTAGTCAAGAAACAGTAGGAATTGATCAGATGGATCTTAGCCTTCTGGATCCGGTTCTAAAAGAAAACAGTGGCCTCAAGGGCAGTGCTATTGCCATATTGCAGGAGGCTCAGGAAATATATGGCTATCTGCCTTTGGAAGTGCTGGAAAGAATATCCGAAGTAACACAGGAGCCTCTAGCCAAACTTTATGGCATAGCCACCTTCTACACCCAATTCCGTATGAAACCGGTCGGCAAGCATCTTATCATGCTCTGTCAGGGCACCGCCTGTCACGTTATGGGCGCGGATCGTGTGCAGCAGGCGATAGAAGATGAGCTGCAAATCGAGAACGGCGAAACAACGGAAGACGGTGTTTTCACTTTGATGACGGTAGCTTGTCTGGGCTGCTGTTCGCTTGCTCCGGTAATGATGGTTGACGGAGAAACATACGCAAGCCTGACTTCTGATTCCGTCCGCAAAATTTTACGTAAGATGCGAAAGGAAGCAGATGTATAGTCTTGTTCTTAATTCAGTTAATACATCCACCCACTCTGATCCTCTGAGATCATTGACACAAAATATAAGGAGTAATCAATGAGAGTAGTTGTTGGTGCTGGCAGCTGCGGACTTGCTGCCGGAGCGGATAGTCTGGTTCAAGAACTGAAAACCAGAGACCTTGGTTCCGACACAGTACTGGAAATTACCGGCTGTGTCGGCATGTGTTATCTGGAGCCGATCGTAGATATATATGATGATTGCGGTCAATTACATCGTTTTACACATGTAAAAGTTAAAGATCTGGATGCTATTCTGGAAAAATTTGACGAAGAAGCCTGCAATCAGTTTAGAATCTCAGAAGATGATGAGCGCATTCTGGGCAAACAGGTACGTATTGTTTTGCGCAACTGTGGTGTCATCAATCCCGAGTCCATTGACGATTACATAGCCAGCGGAGGCTATACCGCACTGGAGCGCTGCGTCAAGGAAATGTCACCGGAAGACGTAATCGAAGTGATTAAAGAATCCGGACTGCGCGGACGTGGCGGTGCCGGCTTCCCGGCCTGGTTCAAATGGAATGCGGCCAGGAATGCCAAGGGAAAAGATAAGTATATGATCTGCAACGCAGATGAAGGCGATCCCGGAGCGTTCATGGACCGCAGTATCCTCGAAGGAGACCCGCATGCATTGCTGGAAGGCATGTTGATCGGGGCTTACGCGATCGGTGCTGAGACCTGCATGATTTATGTACGTGCGGAATACCCCCTCGCCATCAAGCGTCTGAAGATAGCTATTGAACAGGCCAGAGAACGTGGATATATCGGCAAAGATATTATGGGCATCAAGGGGCTCAACTTTGAAATGATCATCCGCGCAGGAGCCGGAGCTTTCGTTTGTGGTGAAGAGACTGCTTTGATCGCCTCGCTTGAAGGCGAGCGCGGCATGCCGAGGCTTAAGCCTCCCTTCCCTGCTGAGCGCGGTTACTTCCAAAAGCCTACAAATATCAACAATGTTGAAACCCTGGCCAACGTTCCCTATATTATTGCCAAAGGCCCTGAAGCCTTTACCAAATACGGTACTGAAAAAAGTCCCGGCACTAAGGTTTTCGCGCTGACCGGCAAGATCAAAAAGGGCGGGCTTGTGGAAATTCCGATGGGTACCCCTCTGCGCGATATCATCTACGATATTGGCGGAGGCATTATTGATGACCGTGAATTCAAGGCAGTCCAGATGGGCGGACCCTCCGGTGGCTGTATCCCTGCTTCACTGATGGATACACCGGTTGACTACGAAAATATTACAAAAACAGGAGCAATTGTTGGCTCAGGCGGAATGGTCGTCATGGATGACAGTACCTGCATGGTCGAAATGGCTCGTTTCTTCCTTGATTTTACCTGTGAGGAGTCTTGTGGCAAGTGCACTTACTGCAGACTTGGCACCAAGCGTATTCTGGAAATACTGGAACGCATTACTGCAGGTGAAAGTCGCGAGGATGACATTGAACTCCTTGAAGAAATCTGTCCCAAGGTAATGGACGGTTCTCTCTGCGGGCTCGGTCAGACAGCTCCTAACCCTGTACTGACTACCATTAAGTATTTCCGCGATGAATACGAAGCGCATCTGGACGGCAGATGCCCGGCAAAGGTGTGTCAGCCTTTGATTCATTATCATATTAATGAAAAATGTACCGGCTGCACTATCTGTGCGCGCAACTGTCCTGTCGGCGCTATTGAGGGAGCATTAAAAGAGGATCACATTATTGATCAGGATATCTGCACCAAGTGTGGTATCTGCTTCCAAAAATGTAATTTCGACGCAATTGATCTCTTGGAAGGAGCCTATGTATGGGAAGAATAAGTATTACAATAAATGGCCGGACCATTGAGGCAGAGCAGGGTCAGACGATTTTTCAAATAGCTCGTGATCACGATATTTATATTCCCAGCCTCTGCCAGGATGACAAGTTGGATAGTTACGGTTCCTGCGGCATGTGTGTTGTAGAAGTTGAAGGAAACCGTAAACTAGTACGCTCCTGTTCAACGCCTGCTACAGACAAGATGGTAATTAACACAAGGTCAGAGCGTATTAACGAGTCGCGCAGCACAGCTTTGGAGCTTTTTGTCAGCAACCATACCGGTGACTGCAAAGCCCCCTGCTCACTCACCTGCCCCGACAATCTGGATATTCAGGGTTATGTCGGCTTATGCGGTAACGAAGAATATGACGCAGCTTTGCGCCTGATCAAAGAAGACCTGCCTTTGCCGGCATCTATAGGTCGCATTTGTCCGCATCCCTGTCAGACCGCCTGCCGCCGTGCTTTACTTGATGATGATATTGAAATAAACTATCTCAAACGTTTTGTCGCCGACCGCGACCTCAGTTCAGGCGATCCTTACCGCCCTGAACAAAAAGACTGGACAGGAAAACATGTGGCTGTCGTCGGCGGTGGTCCGTCCGGGCTTACAGCTGCCTACTTCCTCCTGCTGGAGGGTCATGATGTCACTGTATATGACGAAAACCCCGAATTCGGTGGCATGTTACGCTACGGCATTCCCATGTATCGTCTGCCTAACGACATTATTTACCAGGAAGCTCAGCTGATCGCAGACATGGGCGCAACACTTGTACCCAATACCAGGATTGGCCGTGACCTTTCTCTCGATTATTTGCGCCAAAGTTTTGATGCGATTTATGTCGCTGTCGGTATGTGGCAAAGCATTCCCCTCGGCATTGAAGGAGAGGATCTGGCCGGTGTCTATGGCGGTATAGATTTCCTTTATGACTTTTGTGTCGGACGTCCCCAACGACTGGGCAACAAAGTTGCTGTCATCGGTGGCGGTAATACAGCCATGGACGCAGCCCGCACAGCTGTTCGGCTGGGAGCAAAAGAAGTTACAGTACTTTATCGCCGGACTAAAAAGGACATGCCGGCAGAAGAGATTGAAATAATCGAAGCTGAAGAAGAAGGCATCAATTTCAAATTCCTGGTCGCCCCCGACTCATTGACAGGAAATGATGGGCAACTGCAAAGTATCAAACTTCAGAACATGAAAGCTATTCCTCCTGCAAAGCCAGGCGAACGCAGTAAGATCGAAGCTATTGAAGGCGATTTCTCTGAGTTGGAACTGGACAGCTTAATTGTAGCTACCGGCCAAAGAACTGATCTAAGCGGCCTGGAGGACCTGGCCACTGATCGCTGGGGCCTGATCGATGTCGCAGCCGGAACTTATCAGACATCTCTTCCCGGAGTTTTCGCCGGCGGTGATGTGATTGATAACGGCAACAAGATTGCGATTCAGGCAATAGCAGATGCCAAACATGCTTCTTATGTGATCTCAAACTATCTTAACGGCGAAGAAGTAAGCTACATTCCTGACTACCATGTCGTCCGCAATGACGTCACTAAAGAAGAACTCTTAAAAACATTCAGTGTGGCGAGCAGCGCCAAAATGGCTCATTTGACACCCGGTGAGCGAAACGATAACTTCCACGAAATCGCTGCCGGTTATACGGAAGACCAGGCCCAATATGAAGGTGATCGCTGCCTTGAGTGTGGTTGTATGGATTATTTCGAGTGCGATCTGTTCGATCAGTTCAATCAGTATGATGTTGAACCCGAACGTTTCGCAGGAAAAATGAGTGATTTTGATCATGACAATAGCCATCCTTATATTCTGATCGATCCTAACAAATGCGTGCTTTGCGGTATGTGCGTCCGCGTTTGTGATGAAGTGATGGGCATTTACGCCCTGGGTCTGGCAGATCGTGGTTTTGATTCACGCATGATGCCGGCCGCAGAGCGCAGTTTGCAGGATACCGACTGCATCTCCTGTGGTCAGTGTGTCGAACTTTGCCCTGTCGGAGCCTTGCAGGAACGTCGTCCCGTACATAAGCAAGTCCCTCTGGACAGCAAACATACTCTGACTACCTGTGCCGGCTGCTCCGTCGGTTGTTCTCAGATACTGGAAAGCACAGGCAGTATGTTGCTTAGGGCTCTGCCGGTTGAAAACTGTGAAGTATCGGGTGGACTCCTCTGTGTCAAGGGCCGTTTTGATCTGGATAGATTCCTGACGGCAAAGGAAGACCGTGTTGAGCGTCCCCTGGTACGTCGTGATGGAGAATTTGAAGAAACAAGCTACGATGAAGCCATCCTCTCATTCACACGGGGAGCACAGGCTTTGCTGGCAGTAGAAGGTGCTGACAAACTGGCTGTCTCGGTTTCAGATGAATACACCCTGGAAGAAATCGCTCTGATTCGCTCTTTTACCGAATCATTGCTTGAAGACACAAAACTCTACAGTTTGAACTATAAGAAGAGCGCTTTGGAAGATGTGCTGGGAACAGACAGTTCGCCCAATACCTTCAACGAAGTCTTCTTAACCGACCTCGTCATAGTGGTGGGAGGCGATCTGCTTAACACACATCCTATGCTGGCTACAAAGATTCGCCGCGCCAATAAGGAAGGTGTCCTGCTCGGAACAATTAACACAAAAACTACTCTGATGGATAAATGGACACCGGACAATGTTAAGGGCGATAATCTCGCTGATCTTCTGGAAAACTTTAGCGAATCCGATTCAGCTTTAGCCCGGCGCTACCGTGATGCCGGACATGCCATCCTCATTTATGACAAGGATGCACTCAGCTATGAGGAAGAACTCATCCTGATCGAACTTGCCAGAAAGAGCGGGCATTTCGGTTCGCCCGGCAATGGGGTGATTCAGGTCAAGGCCAACGCAAACTCACAGGGTCTTTACGACCTGGGTGTTAGAGGAAGCCGCGAAGAATTGCTGCATGACATTGATGCAGGTCTGATTAAAGGGCTGCTAGTCTTTGGCGACAGTGACCTGCCTGAAGAATATGCTGCTAAGCTTTCCTTCCTCGCCGTTCAGGCTACAAAATATAGCCCGGACTTCATGTACGCTGATGTTATCTTGCCGGGTTCATGTCTGGCAGAAAAGGAAGGTCTGATTACCAGCAGTGAAGGCAGAGTCCAGGCTCTTGAGCCGGTAATAGCTACTGATACGGACAGCTTTGATCAATTGCGTTATTTCTGGCATCATTTTGATCGTTCCGACGATTATATTGACTTGCAGGCAGCGCGTGAGGCGGTGGTATTCTATAATCAGGCTTACCAGAAAATCCTGGAGCCGGAGAATACCGAGGTCTGGGTTCGTCCGCTGGAAGCAAAAGTATAAAACATAGAAACTGAATTCTTAACAAAAAAGCACTAAAACAAACTGACCCCCTTCAGCCCTAGATTGTTATCAGGCTGTTGGGGGTCAGCTAATTACAGGACCAAGAAATCAGCGTCTGAAAATATTCCGTAATTTCCCTAAGAAACCTTTACCTCTTTTTGAGGAAACAGTCACCAAAGGAAGGGGGTTACCGTTTTTATCTAGGGCCGGTGCTAACCTCGCATCCGGATAGTGTTTTAACAGGCCTGACAAAGCGTGATCTTCAGGCAGTCCGACTACTGCATTGCATCTTCCATGCATGCCTTGCGTCATGACCGATTCAATAGTCTGAGTCGCTTGAGGCTCCAACTCTTCCAGCAACTGCTCATAGCTGATTGCATCCAGCACATAAGCCTTGAAATAGTATATTGATGCCCGAAAGGCTGCATCGGCATCCTGGACTTCTAACCAAAGATCAAGCCATAACTTACCATACATGAGGGCAGCTGAAGCTGATATATTCTTCCGGTCACTCAAAAGCAAGTTGTCAAGAAAGTGAAAATATTCTTTCAGCGCAGCTTTCCCCAGAATTTGGGCATCAGCATGCAATTCTTCCAAAGCAAGTAAAACCTTCTCTACAGTTTCTGCTGAAAAATCTTCCTCAGAAATCCACTTGATCTTCAACTTAAATCTATCAGACGGATCTGTGATATCGTCAAGCCCAAGTTGCCTGGAGTAAAAGCCCGCATTAGCCAGAACGCTCTCCAGATGCTTCTGACGCATTTCTATATCTTCAGGTTTGGCACGATCAGGATACTTTCTGTGATTTCTACTGTCAGTCATGCTTTACTCCTCACCTATTAAAATCCTCTTACATGGTCCTACCGATCTTATTCACTTACTTATATTATACTCAAAAGTTGTAAAATAAAATTTAATGAAATGTATCGCTCTTCTCCATCCGTCATTTTCTGTATAATGATGGTCAAACACCCTTTATCAACTGCTTATCACTCCTCTGTAGTAAGGATTAGACTTATGACAAAAAAACCTCTCATTTACATCTTCGGTCACAAAAACCCGGACACGGATTCAATTTGTTCCGCCATCGCCTACGCTGAACTCAAAAGGGTCCAGGGCCACCTGGCCAAACCCTTCAGATTGGGCAAGATTAATAAAGAAACGGAGTTTGTGCTCAATTACTTTGATTTACCGGTGCCTGATTATCTTCCTACGATAAGAACACAGATTTCCGATCTGGACATCGACCTGGTGGAGCATCTCAGCCCACAATTATCTCTTAGAACTGCCTGGGATAAAATCAAGAGCACTAATATTAAGGTAGCTGCGGTAGTTGATGAAAACGAGACCTTACAGGGTATTGTGACCTTGTCAGACATCACCAGTCGTTTCATGGATATCCTCAGCAATACCGAAGCTCTTAAAGTTACACCGCTGAAAAATATTTTAAAAACTCTTGACGCCCAACTCCTGGCCGGTTCAGAAAAGCAATTCAAGCCCAGCGGCAAGGCTATCATCGCTGCCATGACCCCTGACGGCATGGCTCCCTTTATCGGACAAGGTGATATTGTCCTGGTAGGAAATCGCAAAGACAGTCAGTTAAAATCAATCGAAGAAGGCGCCAACTGCCTGATCATAACCTGTGGAGGATCAGTCGACGAGGATGTGCTCCGGAAAGCGGAAAACAACAATTGTGTAATTATGAGAACCGGCTACGATACCTACACAGTCGCCCTGTTACTAAACCAGAGTATACCTGTTGAAATTGTTATGGCTAAAGACAATCTGGCCGTTTTTCATATTAATGATTATATAGATGAGATCAAAGACGAAATGCTTCAATCCAGGCACAGGGCCTACCCTGTCGTGGACAACAACAATCAAGTCCGCGGTTTTATCACTCGATACCACCTGATATCAAAGAAAGACAAGCAAGCTATCTTGGTTGATCACAATGAGGCCTCCCAGTCAATCGACGGCCTGGAGCAAGCTCAAATCCTTGAGATCATCGACCACCACCGCATTGGCGGCATTATTACAGGCTCCCCCATTTATTTCAAGAATGAAGCAGTCGGAAGTACTGCAACTATAGTCTCGGGATTATACCTTGATCTCAAGATTGAACCTCCTGCTAATATTGCCGGCATTCTTTGCGCTGCGATTATTTCAGATACTATGCATTTTAAATCCCCTACCAGCACAGGCAAAGATAAGTATATGGCTGATAAAATGGCTAAAATTGCAAGGCTCGACCTGGATACTTTCTCAAGACAAATGCTGGATAATTCGTCATCCATAAGGAGCATGGGCCCTGAAGAAATCCTCTACTATGACTTCAAGGAATTCTTTCTCAATAAACACAAGGTGGGTATTGGCCAAATCACTTCAAGCAATATCAGCGAACTTGAAGCAGCCAGAGAAGGGCTTATTCATTATCTTAATGACACTTTGGAGAAACAGGATTTCCATGTTTTGATGATGATAATTTCCGATCCGATGCGGGAAGGGTCGGAAATACTCTTCGCAGAAAAAGAGAAAGGCATTGTCAGCAAGGCTTTCAACACCGATTCTGCTGACAGTAGTATGTTCCTAGAAGGTGTTGTCTCGAGAAAGAAGCAGATTGTACCTTTTTTAAATACTGTTTTGCAGTAAGAGATAGAAGGCAAAAACAAAGGGCGACTCTATTTCAAAAATAGCTTCGCCCCTTGTTGGCTGCCGATCCAGGATTTGAACCCGGACATACTGAGTCAGAGTCAGGTGTGCTACCGTTACACTAATCGGCAATATTAAACTTACCTTGAGAATGTTAGCACATAGCCGCTTTTACTGCAAGCAAAACAGACTTATTTAAGATTGGAAACTGCGCTTTCCCCTGCTACATAAGCGGATGAAAAAGCCCAGCGCAGATTGTAGCCGCCGGTGTCACCGTTTACATCCAGCATCTCACCTGTCAGATAAAGACGAGGGCAGATTTTTGATTCCAGAGTCTCAGGACAAATCTCATCAGTATTGATCCCGCCGGCTGTTAGTTGGGCAAAATTAAAGCCGCGTGTAGCTTTGACCGGCCTGCTGAATTTTTTCATAGCTAGAGCTAGGCTGTTACAGCCGTTTACTGTCTTTTTGATCTCCCCGGCTTTGAGTTCCCGCAGCAAAATGAGAAGAATATCCAGGGGTAAAAGACCGATTAACAATTCTGCCCAGTCATATTCAGGGTATGAATGAATCTGCATCATTATAAAGCTGCTCAGCTCTTCCACAGACATCTCCGGCACCAGATCAAAAATCAACCCACCCTTGCGCTGGCTTTGATCCCTTTCCACAGCTTCAGCCAACTCCATAGCTGCAATACCTGATACTCCGTAGTCAGTGAAAAGGAACTCGCCATTTACGACAGGTGTCCTCTTACCTGCATAGCTCTCGTAGTAGGCGGATGCGCGGATCCGCTGACCTGAGCTCCGCTTCCATTGGCCGGCATCTGCCAGTTCAATCGGCACCAGAGCCGGAAAGAGCTCAGTGCGGCTGTGACCTAAGGCTTCTGCCAGACCATAACCGGAATCATGACCGCCAAGCTGAGGTTGGCTTTTACCGCCCGTGGCGATAATTACAGCTTTAGCTTTGACAAATCCTTCTTCTATTCGTGCTTCGGATCGGTGGCTGCTTTCACTGCTTCTGAAACTAACAATAAATCCATCCCCCGAAGAGCCTGAACTCTGCTCAATATCGTAAACTTCCAAGCCATACTTTACGGTGACATTGCCGGCTGTCAAAGCATTGAGCAAAGCGCTGTGAACCGTATCTGAACGCAGTGTGCGCGGATATTGACGCCCTGCCTCATCTTCAAACAAGGGCAATCCAAGATTCAGAAAAATCTCTTCATACTCAGTCTGATCTACTGCATTGAATACGGGAAGAACAAAATCGGG
>Ga0265293_10003721_pt1 | contig 27962 bp, 25 predicted proteins | sample Munlanlewell138R_FD_192505 | JGI IMG/M metagenome (GOLD analysis project Ga0265293, IMG submission 192505) | Leachate microbial communities from a municipal landfill in Southern Ontario, Canada - Leachate well 138R | ecosystem: Engineered > Solid waste > Landfill > Unclassified | place: Canada...
AAACGAATAGATTTTAATTCAATCCAGCTTTGAGCACCCTTTGCTGTATCTCCCATTACTAAAACTGCTATAAGCAATAAATTACTACAGATATATATAGGTAAATAGAATTTGCCAAGTGTTTCATAATTAATAAAGATTAAGATAGTAATAGATACTAGACCTAGAACAAAAGCTGCCCCTTGAGACTTCAAGTATCTTAAACTCCCTTCACCGGCAGTTGCACTAGAAAGAATTATTAGCCCAAATATACATAGTGCTATTATTGTGAATAGAAGTGTAAAGTCAAATCTTTTCCATATGCTTTTTCGTTTGTTTGCCATGAACAATAGATCCTTTCTATTTAAGATATAGACTAATAAGATTATAACATATGACCAGTACAAACTACAATCTAAAGTCAGAGTAAATGTTTTTAGGAAGTTTTTTTGGTTCATATTTACCAGCAGAGCTAATATAAGTGTATTCGTTGCATATGTTTTTTTTATTTTCAATTATATGAGTTAATACATCTATAAATATGTCAATTTCCTGGATTGTATTATACATTCCAAAACTCACCCTCACAAGACCAGGCACATTCTTAAGTCTACCAAATATGATATCCTGCTGTTGTTTGCGAATTTCTTCAGACGAAAGATTTAGCAGTCTATGGACATAAGGGTGGGCACAAAAACAGCCATTTCTCACCCCTATACCACCTTCATAAGCGAGCAAGGATGCCAAGAGTGAATGAGACAAGCCTTGGATATCAAAGGATATAACTCCTGCCGTCTGTGGCACTAAAGCTTCTTTAGCGTTAGAATAGATCTTTATTCCAGGTATCTTTCTTATCTTCTCTAGAAAATATTTAGTTAGTTGAATCTCATGCTCTTTAATATTGTTCATTCCTATTTCGTTTATGGATTTGATTGCTACAGCTAAAGCAACAGCCCCAACTATATTGGGAGAACCAGCCTCTTCTCTTTCTGGAGGAGCAGAATAGTAGATGTTATTTTGTGAAACACTGATTATTGTACCACCTCCTGTATATTCTGGTTCACCAATCTGAAAGGTTGATTTAGGACCTACAAGTACCCCAATACCAAATGGAGCATATAGTTTGTGTCCAGACAATACTACAAAATCTAAATAATCATCAGATCTATAGCCCTTCATATTTATAGTGCGATGTGGGGCAAGCTGTGCAGCATCTACTAGAATTTTTGCACCATATTTATGGCTTAAAATTGCAATTTGATGAATATCGTTAATATATCCAGTAACATTGGAACATCCTGTAACAGTTACAAGCTTTACCTTTCCTTTATTTGTGATTAACTTTTTTTCTAAATCATCTATATCTAATTTTCCATCTTTAAGTACATTTATAAATAGAGTTTTGCATTTGCCTCTCCAAGGCAAGTCATTTGAATGATGTTCCATAAGAGAAGAAATAACAATATCTTCTTTATTTAGCTGTAGCCTATAAGACAGCTTGTTTATAGCTTCAGTGGAGTTTTTAACATATATTACAGTGTTTTTTTTAAAGTCAGCATTTAAAAAATCAGCAACTATTCTTCTTGAATCATCATATGCATATGTAGATATTACTGATTTATATCCTGTACCTCTGTGTATACTTGAGTACCACTCTAGAAATTTATTTACTGTACTTAATACAGGTAATAATGTAGGTGTGCTAGCAGCATTATCAAAACATATATAGTTTGCTTTTCTTTCATCCCTAAGCATCACTTTTTTATCTATACCAACAATGTTTTTTCTAACATTATCTATGGAAAGTCTATTTTTAAAAAGCATAATAGATGGTCCTCCTAATCTTCATAATGGGTCTTATATTAAAATATGTTATTTATTGTACTAATGACACAACTAATATGGGGCTTTGGTTTAAAGAAAAATAGAGGCCATAAAAAATAAATTAATAAAAAGTTAGTATTTTTCACACTGTCCATGAATAATAATTTACAAAGATTTTTGTATAAGTAAGTTAGTATGCTATAAAAATCAAAAAAATAGCAATACTACTAATTATATAGATTATTTAGAAGTTATTATTTGGATGGGAAGTGAAGGAATGACTAATAGTGTTTTTTATAATATAATTAAAGTATGCAAAATAGGTATACTATTATTGTCATTATTCTTTTTTGTTGAAGGTTATATAGTGGGGCTCACAGTTGTAAGTGGTGAATCCATGATGAATACTATTAAGGATAATGATAGAATACTAGTAAATAAGATATCATATCTTTTTGAAAAACCCTCAAGAGGGGATGTAGTCATATTTAATCCTCCAATTGAAGGTAGGGAGCATGAATTTTTCATTAAGAGAATCATTGGAGTAGCAGGAGATTTTTTTGAGATAAAGGATAATTTATTGTATATTAATGGTAGACCTGTTGCTGAGAATTACATTAATATTAATAAATCTGATAAAAAGGACTTTAAGCTTTTAGAAGGAATGGTTCCGGAAGGATATGTTTATGTCTTAGGAGATAATAGAGATAATAGCAATGATAGTAGAGTATTTGGTTTTGTACCTATGGAGAATCTTAGAGGTAAGGCAATAACAAAGGTTTGGCCAATAGGCGGTATTGAAAGCTTAGCAGTGCATTATGAAGACAACGCAAGTAAGTGAGGAAGGGTTTTTATGGACTTTAAGCAATATATTACATATAAATCAAAAGAAGTAGGAATTGATCTAATAGGGTTTACAAATTCAGAAAAGCTAGAAAAAATGGTCCAATTCTTAAAAGAAAGAAAAGAAAAGGGATATGATACAGAATTTGAAGAAAAGGATACTTCCTTAAGAACAGATCCTGCTCTTTTGATGCCAGAAAGTAGGACAATCATAGCTATAGGAATTTCATATAATATTGATTACATGAAAACACCAATTAAGAACAATAAATGGCAGGGGATATTATCTAAATCCTCATGGGGAGAAGATTATCATAAAGTCTTAAGAAACAAAATGGAAGGTTTAGTTGATGAAATTAAGAAGATTGTAGATTTTAAATATACTATTTGTGTAGATACATCTCCATTAATAGATAGGCAAATTGCAAAGAAAGCTGGTATAGGATGGTACGGAAAAAATTGTTCTATAATAAATGATGAGTACGGATCATTTGTTTTTCTAGGATATATATTAACAGATTTAGACTTAGAGGATGATCAGGAGGTAGAAGAAAAATGCGGAGAATGTAAACTCTGTATAAACGCCTGTCCAGCTGGCGCCATACAAGAAGGATACGCTATCAATACTAAAAGATGCATTTCATACTTGACTCAAATAAAGGACAGAATACCTTATGAATTAAGAGTAAAGATGGGTACACATATTTATGGTTGTGATATATGTCAACAGGTTTGCCCTAAGAACAAGCAAATACGAAAAGGTATCACAACCGATTTTATTCCTAAGATGACAAATGGAAATGTTGATATAGAGGAAATTTTGACAATTTCTAACAAAGAATTTAAAGAAAAATATGGCTCTATGTCGGGAGCTTGGAGAGGTAAAAATCTACTAAAGAGAAATGCAATTATTGCTCTAGCCAATATGAACGATAAAAATTCTATTGGCTTACTAAAGAATGTACTGACTGATGAAAGTCCAATGATTAGGGAATATGCTGCCTGGGCACTTATTAAAATTGATAAAGAAGAGGGAGTAAATCTAGTAAAGGAAAGGCTATCCAATGAAAAGAACTTAGAAGTTGTTACAGAAATGGAAAAGCTAATTGAATGAAGGAAATAGATAATTAAAAAATACTTGTTAAAAAAAAGACTTAAATAGAGGAAAATTGATTTTTATGTAGTAATTTTTATAGCATAACTATTTTTTATAAAGATATAAAACTTTAAGAAATGCAATTGGATTACCTAGTGAATATTATTATGTGAAACCGTGAGTGTATATTCGAATTGTATTTCTAACTTGTTCCGATTTATAAGATCATAAAATTTAGGGAGGGTATAAGATGAGTAACATTCATGATTTAGTATTTTTAAAAGAAAAAATACAAGAGTTAAAGGACCAAGGGGTTTACAGAAAGCTTCCTATTCTTGAAGGAGCTAGTGAAGCAGAAGTTATACTAAATGGAAAAAAAGTAATCAACCTTTCTTCAAATAACTATTTAGGGTTTGCAAACCATCCTAGATTAAAAAAAGCATCAATAGAAGCTATAGAGAAATACGGAGCAGGTGCAGGAGCAGTTAGAACAATTATAGGTAATATGGATATACATGAAAAATTAGAAGAATTACTTGCAAAATTTAAAAGAGAAGAAGCAGCAATGGTTTATCAATCAGGATTTAACTGCAATGCAGGTACTATTCAAGCAGTTACTGAAAAAGGTGATATTATAATATCAGATGAACTAAATCACGCTAGCATTATAGATGGTTCAAGATTAAGTAGAGCTGACAAAACTATCTATAAGCATTCAGATATGGACAGCCTAGAGCAAGTGTTGAGGGATAGCAGGGATAAATATAGAAACATACTTATTATAACTGATGGTGTGTTTAGTATGGATGGAGATATAGCTAAGCTTCCAGAAATCGTAGAACTAGCTGAAAAATATGAGGCTATGACATATGTTGATGATGCTCATGGCTCAGGAGTTTTAGGTGAAAGCGGAAGAGGAACAGTTGACCATTTTGGACTTCACGGAAGAGTGGACTTTACTATTGGTACCCTTTCAAAAGCAATAGGTGTAATTGGTGGATATGTTGCAGGCAGCAAAACTATGCAAGAGTGGTTGAACCATAGAGGAAGACCAATACTATTTAGTACTTCATTAACACCAGCATCAGCAGGAGCTATTATAGAGGCAATTACTATGTTAATGGAAACTACAGAATATACAGATAGACTTTGGAAAAATGCAAAGCACTTTAAACAAAAACTTGGGGCACTTGGTTTCGATACTGGACACAGTGAAACTCCAATAACTCCAGTTATAATTGGTGATGAAGCAAAAACTATGGAATTTAGTAAAAAATTATTTGAAAATGGTGTATTCGTATCAGGAATAGTATTCCCAACTGTACCTAAGGGAACAGGAAGACTTAGATGTATGGTTACAGCAGGACATACAGAAGAGCAATTAGATAGAGCTGTGGCAATATTCGAAAAAGTTGGTAAGGAAATGAATATTCTTAAGTAGACAGATTGCAGAGGATGCAGGGGAACCTGCATCTTTTTCTTAATTTGTGTTGCAAGACTATGTATTAATCTATAATTTTGGTTTAATCCATAATAACTGGATATCTATAGGATAAGGGTTTTGTACGAAAAGTGATATTTTGATAATGGAGGTTAGTTATGAAGTATACAAAGATAATTGAGGATATCAGTACTGTAAGAGATTTTAAGAAAGAAGAAGTATTAAGTAGCACAGTTGAAGAAATTATCATAGATTCAAAGGAAGATTTATTAGCAGGTAAAAGAGATGATGTAATCATCACTTTTATAAAGGATGGACAAAGTATGTATGATTCACTTTCGGGGAAAGCTGGATATTTTGGAAAAATGATTGAAGCACCTCATTATGTATTGATTTCATCGAAACCATTTAATGGTTATGTTGAAAATAGTGCCTATGTAATGGAAAACATAAGATTAAAGGCATGGAATAAAGGACTTGGAACTTGTTGGTTAACCATTGAAGATGAAAAAGAGTTATCAGAAACTCAAAATATAGATATAGGGTTTGCTCCTGTTGCACTAATCGCTATAGGATTTAGGTATAAGGGGTTATTTAAGACAGACACATCAACAAAAAGTGGCAGGCTTGGAGTAGAAGAAGTAATATTTGATGGACAGTGGGGAAAACCGTGTACAGCAAATAGCTTAGAAGCTAGAGGTGTTGCAAATATTTTATATTACTCAAAACTAGCACCATCTTGGGGGAATTTACAGCCGTGGAGGTTTATATTAGATGATGATAGAATTGTGCTAGTTATTTTAGATAAAGATGTATACCACCATCTTGATGCAGGTATTGTAATGCTATATTTAGAAAAAGCAGCACAGGAAGAAGGTATATATGGTAAGTGGAAGTTAGATGTATTAGACATAGATAAATATAATATACCTAATGGATATAAGGCTATAGGATATTTTGAAATATAATTTATATTTGGTAGAAGACAAATGTTTGACCCTATTAACTTTAAATCTAAAGTAGTAGGGTTTTTCTTTTTCTTGATGGTATAATAAATAATTATGTATATAAATATTATCATCCTATATAATTAACCTAAAGATTAATATTTTCATATGAGGTGAGGAACAATGATAATAGGAGCATGCTCTGTTGACCTAATGATATATGAATCAAATTCACTAAAAGATAAGCGACATGTTATTAAGAGTATAATAGGAAAAGTGCAGTCTAGATTTAACGTATCAATTGCAGAAGTTGACTTAAATGATACATGGAAGAGCTCTGAAATTGGATTTGCATGTGTTACAAACGATTCAATACATGCTAATCAAATTATTTCTAATGTGCTTAGGTTTATAGAAGGTGATGGTAGAGTAGAAATCATAGACCATCAGATTGAAATACTATAAAGGACGGTATTATTATGAAAAATATACTAGATAGAAAGAAAATAAAAGAAGTGCTTAGGATTCTTGAGGATACTTATCCCGATGCTACTTGTGAGCTTGATCATACGAACCCATTTGAACTATTGATAGCTACACTTTTATCTGCCCAATCCACTGATAAAAGAGTAAATATAGTTACTAGAGAACTGTTTAAGGAATATAAGACTCCCCAGGATTTTTTAAAGCTGACAGAGGAAGAGTTAGGTGAGAAAATAAGAAGTATTGGCTTTTATAGGACAAAGAGTAAAAACATTTTAAAACTTTGTGAGATGCTTATTAATGAATATAGTTCTAAAGTACCATCTCAAAGAGAAGACCTAGTGAGGCTTCCTGGCGTAGGTAGAAAAACAGCCAATGTTGTAATAAGTAATGCCTTTGGACAAAATGCCATAGCTGTAGATACTCATGTATTCAGAGTTTCCAATAGAATTGGACTAGCTGATAGTAGCAACGTTCATGATACGGAAGAAGATTTGATGATTAATATAGAGGAAAACCAATGGTCTAGGGCTCATCATCTTATAATATTTCATGGAAGGCGTATTTGCAAGGCTAGAAGGCCTTTATGTCATGAATGTTCTTTGACAGATTACTGTTTATATTTTAAAAAAATATAAAACACAAAACGAAAAATTGACAAATTTAGAGGAAATAAAGCATAAATGGAGAATAGCATATTTAGTACAAAAAATTATGTTAAAGGGTGGAGTTTTGACCAATGGATGTGATAAATATAAATGATAAAATATTTTCCTTAGATATTGGGACAAGAACAGTCATTGGAATAGTTGGAGAGCTGTATGATAATAACTTTAAGATCCTAGCAAGTGAAATAATCGAGCATGATAAAAGGAATATGTATGATGGACAGATACATGATATTAATAGTGTTGCAGATGTAGTTAGAAGGGTTAAAGTAAGACTCGAAGAAAAATTAAATGTTAAATTAGAAAAAGTTGCTATTGCAGCTGCAGGGAGAGCATTAAAAACTCATAGAGCAAGATTAGAAATTGAAGCAGATTCAAGTGTGGAAATAGATTCAAGATTAGTTGAAAGTTTGGAAATGGAAGCAATACAGTCAGCACAAGGTTCATTAGATGAAAGTACAAAAGCAGAGGATAATAGATATTATTGTGTAGGATATACTGTTGTTAATTACTATTTAGATGGAAACTTTATGGAGAATCTTGAAGGTCATAGGGGTAATAGAATAGGTGTAGATATATTAGCTACATTTTTACCATATACAGTTGTGGATAGCTTGTACACAGTAATGGATAGAGTTGGGCTTGAGGTAGTAAATCTAACATTAGAGCCAATTGCCGCTATTAATATAGCAGTAAAGAAAAGTTTAAGACTTCTAAATATAGCTTTGGTTGATATAGGAGCAGGGACGTCCGATATTGCAATATCAAGAGATGGCACTATTGTTGCGTATGCTATGGCTTCAGTTGCAGGAGATGAAATAACAGAAAATATAGCAAAGGCTTATTTATTAGATTTTGATGCGGCTGAAAGATTAAAAATAGGATTAAGCTCTAAAGAAGAACATAAATTCATGGATATTGTCGGAATTGAACATGAAGTCAAAACAGATGAGATTTTAGATAGTATAGATAGCACGATTAATATTATTGCCAAGGAAATTGCATTAAAAATTTTAGAGTTTAATGAAAAGGCACCTAGTGCAGTATTTTTAGTTGGCGGAGGAAGTCAGCTACCAAGGCTTAATGAATATATCGCAGATAATCTTGGAATTCAAAAGGAAAGAGTAGTAGTAAGAAATACTAGCATTATTGAAAATGTTAGCAACATTCCAGACCAACTAAGTGGACCAGATGCTATTACTCCAATTGGTATAGGCTACTATGCCCTAAATAATACACACAGAGATTTTATTGAAATAAAGGTTAATGATCAGAAGATGAAGCTATTTAATACCAAAATCATAAGAGTTTCAGATGCCTTAGCATTTATTGGCTTTAATCCAAGAAGGCTTATACCTAAGAGAGGTGAAAGCATATCATACTATTTAAATGGAGAGGGAAAAAAAGCATTTGGACAAGCTGGCGAGCCAGCTCAAATTTATGTAAATGAACAATTGGTTAGTCTTGAGAAAAAGTTAAAGAATGGAGACAATGTAAAAGTCATTGAAGCCACTCAAGGTGCAATTGCAGAAGCTATGTTATCTGATTGTATTGATTTTAATAGAAGAATAGTGGTAAATAATAAGTACATTAACTTGGTTCTAGAGATCAAGGTAAATAATGAGACTATATCTAATGACATTAGGATAAAAGATGGAGACAAAATAGAATTAAAGGAAATAAAGTATATTAGTGAGTTGTTAGATCATCTGAGCATTAATGGCAATATGCACCTTGCATATAAGGGTAAAAGCCTTTTAAAGGGAGATTATAGGCTGCAAAACGATGATATTATTGAAATTAAAGAAACTATTAATGCAAATGAATCAAACTTAAAACAAGATACAAGTAATATATTGAAATTAATAGTAAACGGAGAAGAAACAGAAATACATCACCATAAGGCAAGTTTTATTTTTGTTGATATTTTTGACTATATAGATATAAACCTAACCAAGCCTCAAGGGGAGCTCGTTTTAAGTATAAATGGGGCTAAGGCAGAGTATACCCAGGAATTAAGAGATAATGACAAAGTAGATGTGTATTGGAAAAGCTGATCAGAGTACAATTGGCAGAAAAGAAAGGAGTGCAAAAATGGAAGTAGATGCTTTGTATATTAAAAAGGTAAATTGTCCAGCATGTAGAAATCAATTTACTACTAATAAAATGAGGACTACAAAGGTTCGAGTAGAGAGAGTTGATGGCGACTTTATGAACTACTACAAAAGCGAAAACCCTATAAAGTATCAGGTTTTTGTATGTCCTAAATGTGGTTATTCTGCAATGGAAAGTAGCTTTAATAATCTTAGACCTGCTTCAAAAGAATTAATAATGAAAGAAGTTTCAGCAAAGTGGAAGGAAAGAGATTATTCTGGAGTTAGAACTGACGATGAAGCAATACAATGCTATATGTTAGCTCTTTATTGTGGGCAGCTAACAGGATTAAAATATTATGAATTAGGGAATATTTCACTAAAGATTGCTTGGTTTTATAGAGCAAAAAAAAGCGAAGAGGAAAAAAGATTTTTGCAAAATGCATTAGAACTTTTTGAACAGGCATTTTATAAAGAGGATTTACTATCATTATCTACTGATGAAATTACTCTTGGATATTTAATAGGAGAACTACATAGAAGATTAGGCAGAAATAAGGAGGCAGTCTCTTGGTTCGGAAAAACTGTTTCGAATCCATTAGTTAAATCTAATCCAAGAATAGAGAAATTAGCTAGAGAACAGTGGCTTTTAGCAAAAGGGAAAGAAAGCGATGAGTGAAATGAAAATCTATTATGAAAGCATGGAATCAATTTTAGGCCAATTGTGGATTGGCTATACTAGCAAAGGACTTGCAAAACTTGATTTTGCAATAAGAAGAGAGGATTTTATTGAAAGTCTTAAAAAAACCTACAATATTGTAACTGAACATAATGGAGCAAATTCAGACTATAGTAGGCAAATTAGCCTTTACTTGGATGAAAAACTTAAGAACTTTGATTTGCCTCTAGATTTAAATGGTTCACCTTTTCAGATATCAGTTTGGAAGGAATTACTTAAAATACCCTATGGGGAAGTAAGAACTTATAAAGATATTGCAGTAGCAGTAGGAAGAGAAAAGGGGTTTAGAGCAGTTGGTATGGCTAATAACAGAAATCCTGTATCTATAGTTGTACCATGTCATAGAGTTATCGGTAGCAGTGGAGAGCTAGTAGGATATGGTGGAGGTATAGAGGCCAAAGTAAAACTCCTAAAACTTGAAGGTTTAAGCATAATTGAAAAAGAAGGTAATGGAAATATATTATACTATATTGCATACAACAAATAAGCTGACATAGCATGACAGTTAACCGTGAACGAACACCTTTTTATTTGTTGAACATTCAACTTATTCCTGACACTAATTTGTCAGGTTTTTTCTTTCACTTAGGAATAAGTCCCACATATTATATAATAAAATATTTTAAAGGTGGGATTTATATGTATTATTATTATGAAAATAAAAGCTTAGATAAATTACCTATAGTACTTTTGCCAGGTCTATTTGGTTCGCTTGGTGATGATATATTGCCTGGAACTGGCAAATTCAGCTTTGGTATGGCAGAGCATGTATATAGGCCATTAATAGATATCTTAAAAGAATTAGGGTATAAAGAAGGAGAGGATTTATTTATAGCCTATTACGACTGGAGAAAGGGTTGTGAATATAACACAGAAAAATACTTAATACCTAAAATAGAAGAAGCTAAAAGAGTAACAAGGATGGACAAAGTAGATGTAATAGGACACAGTCTAGGGGGATTAGTAGCTAGGACCTATATACAGGGGGCTTTGTATAATGGAGATATAAGAAATCTAATAATGATAGGAACACCAAACTCAGGTGCAGTAAATGCATATTACTTCTGGAGTGGAGGGCAGATGCCCTATGATAAATTAGAAAAAAATATAATTTTCCAACTGCTGAAAATTGGATTTTTATGGATATATAGGTTTCTATATGGTGAAATAGGCGATGTTACCATGTTAAGAGAGCTATTCCCAGTTGCTGAAGAACTACTTCCTAGCTATGAATATGGAAACTACTTATTTTATGATGATAAGGGGGGAATAAAAAAACCAGTAGCTATTACCCAAATGGAATCAGTAAATAAGCATTTAAATCAAATTAATAGGACTAAGCATTTAGTATTTAGTAGAGGCGTATTACCATATCACATAATTGGTACTGGCTTGGAAACAACTGATATTATCTGTGTAGATAGAAATGGAGATGGTTTAAATAAGTGGTTTGATGGAAAGCCAATCTATTCCATATCCATGCCTTACGGAGATGGCACTATAACAATGAGTAGTGCTGAATCAGTCTATAGCAAGAACTATTATTTAAATTCAAATCATGGAGATATATTAAAAAAAACAAAGGATATATTAGCTTCAATACTAATGAGACCAGATGTTCCAAAAAAAGACTCTAAAGGAGTAACTGGCTCAGATTATATGTATAGCATCATTGTAAAAGATGGTTCTATAAGCAAAATACATTTTGCTGATAAAGAAAAAGATTTAAAGATAAGTGGAAGTTTAAATGCGAAAAACCTAATTTCAAAGAAAATAGGTGAGAACTTAAATTGGGTAATGTTGAGTTCAAAAGGAAAAGAGAAGCTAGAGCTGGAAATAAAAGCAGAGAACGATAAAAATTATGAAGTACTTGTTTTTTTTGCAGAGAAAAATGGGAAGGTTGAAATGGTAAGAAAAAGTTTTAGTAGCAAGAACACTAGCATAACTCTATTGGGAGCAAGTTATTTATAAATAGTGGAATAAACAGATATTGTCTTGTATAAAAGCTTCTGTTTTGCTATTATTTAGATGTATCAAGGATTTAGAACTTTACTATGAGAGGAGAAAGTCTATGAGTAACATATTGAAAAAAACTACAGCTATTGCACTAATACTTACAATGGTTCTAATACTTGTAACTGGATGTGGAATAAAAGGAGATGAACCAAAAGTCAATGAAGATAATCCTTTAACAAGAGAGGAAAATGAAGGTGTTTATCCTATGGAGGTAGAGGATGACTTTGGAAATAAAGTAATAATAGAAAAACAACCTACTAAAATAATTTCCCTTGCACCTAGCCATACAGAAATTTTATTTGCATTAGGGCTTAACAAGGAAATCGTTGGGGTAACAACTTATTGCAATTATCCAGAAGAGGCGTCAACAAAGGAAAGAGTTGGAGATGCATTTAATTTAAACATAGAAAAAATATTAGAGCTAGATCCAGATGTTGTTATACAATATGGTCCTGGTAAGGATGATGCAAATAAGCAGTTAAGAGACGCTGGTATAGCTGTACTTGGATATCAGCCTGAATCAGTAGATGAAGTTATTAAACTTATGGAGGATATTGGGCAAATTACAAATCATTTGTTACAAGCAAAGACTGTAACTGAAGATATGATAAAGAAAAAAGACCATATAATCAACAAAATAAGTAGTGTTGAAAACAAAGCAAAGGTAATTTTCGAAATTTGGGATGAACCATTACAAGTAGCAGGTCCAGGATCATTTATAGATGAAATCATTAGATTAGCTGGTGGAGAGAACATAGCTAGTGATGCAGAAGGAGCATATGCTCAATTTGACCTAGAACAACTTATCGAAAGAGATCCAGATGTGTACTTAATGTCTGAAGACCTTGAAACGAAAACTATTGAATCAGTAAAAGCGAGACCTGGATATAGCGAAATAAGCGCAATAAAAAATAATAGGATATATATTTTAGACTCATTAATATCAGTACCTGGTCCAAGAATAGTTGATGGGCTTGAAATTGTAGCAAAGAGCATATATCCTGAGCTTTTCAAGTAAAGTATAAGTAGGGATTAGTATGAAGAATAAACCAGTAGATAAGCAAAAATGGAGCTCTATTATAATCATATGTGTAATAGCTTTATTATTTAGCATTATTGTATTTTCTACTATAGGATCTGCAAATATTAAACTTATAGATACCTTTAGGATTGTGATTTCTAAAGTGCCCATAGTTGGGAACAATATAGATATATCCTACATGCCAAGCTCATATGAAAACATTATACTTAATGTAAGAATTCCTAGGGTTTTGATGGGTGTTATTGTAGGTGCTGCATTAGCTGGAGTAGGAGCGGTATTTCAAGGTATATTTAAGAATCCTATGGCAGATCCTTATGTTATTGGAATATCTTCAGGAGCTGCTTTAGGAGCAGGGCTAATAATCACCTTAAATATAACATGGACAGTCCTTGGAGCATCTTCAATATCTATAGGAGCTTTTATTGGTGCTATTTCATCCACATTTTTGGTATATTGGATTTCCAAGGTGAAGAACAAGGTTCCAGTTACTATATTACTATTGTCTGGAATTGCTGTAGGCCAATTTTTGACAGCTATACTATCTTTTCTTATGGTGATATATACAAAGGATATGACAAAAATAATATATTGGACTTTAGGTAGTTTTTCGGGTAAAGGCTGGGATCAACTTGCCTCTATTTCAATACCAATGATATTATCTATGATTATAATTAATTTTTTCTCGAGGGATTTAAATATTATGCTTTTAGGAGAAGAGTCCGCACAAAACTTAGGTATTAATGTAGAGAGAATAAAGGTAATTATACTGACTATTTGTTCATTTATTATATCAATTGCAGTATCAGTAAGTGGAATAATTGGCTTTGTAGGACTCATAATACCACATATAGTAAGAATGATTGTTGGACCTGACCATAGGATTCTTATCCCTACATCAATGCTTGTAGGTGGTATATTTATGGTTTTTGCGGATACACTAGCTAGAACTATTATCTCACCAACTGAAATACCTGTTGGAATAATTACAGCTCTTTTTGGTGGCCCGTTTTTTATATTTCTACTAAGAAAATCTAAGAAAAATATATAATAGGCTTATTGTGAAGGCTTAGAGTACAGTATGCAAATATAATCGAATCTATTTATAATAAGAATAAATAGATTTAAGGTAAAGAATAATATATCTTGTAAGTAAAATGATTAGACCTTTTCAATTAAATTGACTACCTTGAGGTGATAATAATTTCAAATACTGAGTTTGTTCATATGTTTAACAGAAATACTAAGGAAATTTTTAAACAATTTGTATCTATAGATTTAGATGAAAAAGTTTATAATTCATCTGAAACTGTGCTTTATGATGGGATATCAATAATTGGAAGCTTTTCAGGAATAGTTTCAGGACAAATCATAATGAATATCTCAAGTGAACTTGCCAAAGTTATATATCATAGATATACGAAGGGTATTTTAGCAATAGATATTGACAAAGAAGTAAAGGATACTATTTTTCAATTAGCAAAGCTTATTATAGGAAATTCATGTGCAAGTTTCTACGAGAATGGACTTTCTACGGAAATTGTAAGTAGTAGCATAGTTGAGGGTAAGGATATTAATTATATTTGGATTAATAAAAATATAACAATAATAAATTATGAAACATCAATGCCTGATATGAAAATGATGCTTATATTGGATATTAGTGGGAAAGGTAAAATTGACAATTTTAATAATTGACTTTATAAAAAAAGATTAGTAAACTTTATAAGTTGGTATTAATGACATTCTAGTTATGAATGTTAGTGTAGGAGGTTAGATAATGCCACTAAATGTTGTATTGGTTGAGCCAGAAATCCCACAGAATACAGGTAATATTGCTAGAACTTGTGCTGCAACAGGTTCTTCACTACATCTAGTAAAACCATTAGGTTTCTCAATAGAGGACAAGTATTTGAAAAGAGCAGGACTAGATTATTGGAGTTTACTAGACTTGTACATTTATGAAAACCTAGAGGAATTTTTTCAAAAAAATGATGTAAGCAAGTTTTATTTTGTGACAACGAAAGGTCATCAAAGTTATTCAGATTTTAATTTTGAGGATGGGGCTTTTTTGTTATTTGGAAAAGAAACAGCAGGATTGCCAAAGGATATTCTTGCTAAATATCCAGAAAGAACTATGAGAATACCTATGACAGAAGATAAAAGAGCTAGATCCTTAAACCTTTCAAATTCTGTTGCAATAATAATTTACGAGGCTTTAAGGCAACTAAATTTTCCAAAACTCATTTGATAATTTCAGTTTTTAACCACTATTGTTAAATGAATTTTTAAAAAACAGGAGGTTTACTATGCAAATTGCTTTTGGTGTAATAGGAGGACTTGGATTATTCTTATATGGAATGAATCTTATGGGGACAGGCCTTCAAAAAGCTGCAGGAGAGAAACTAAAGAATCTTATAGAAGTATTAACAAGTAACAGATTTATGGGAGTAATTGTTGGTACCGTAGTAACTATGGTTGTACAGAGTAGTAGTGCAACAACTGTAATGGTAATAGGGTTCGTAAACGCTGGTTTAATGACATTAAATCAAGCAATAGGCGTAATAATGGGTGCTAATATAGGAACTACGGTAACAGCACAGCTCATAGCCTTTAAGTTAAGTGATTTTGCACCTATTGTAGTAGCCATAGGTGTGGCAATTTGGCTATTTTCATCTAAGAAAAAGAATAAAGAGATTGCTGAAATACTTATTGGATTTGGTATTCTTTTTATAGGTATGGATTTTATGTCAAGCCATCTAAAACCATTAGCTGATTCTCCAGTTTTTTCTGATATAATTACTAGTCTTAAAAATCCATTTTTAGGAATCCTAGTAGGATTCGGGTTGACTACTATAGTACAAAGTAGTAGTGCTTCTATAGGATTGTTGCTTGCACTTGCTAGTCAAGGACTTATTACTATTGATATAGCACTTCCTATTCTTTTTGGTGAAAATATAGGTACTACGACAACAGCACTTATATCAAGCATTGGTGCTAATAAAACAGCTAAAAGAGCAGCTCTTATGCATTTTCTTTTTAACGTTATAGGAACTCTTATTTTTATGTTTGTATTAAGTAATCCTATTGAAGCTCTAGTTATGAGATTTTCGCCAAATAATATACAAAGACAGATTGCAAATGCGCACTCATTATTTAATATAATCAATGTAGTTATACAATTCCCATTTGCAGGATTATTAGTTTTAGCAGCTAAAAAACTAATTAGTGGAGAAGACGAAGAAAATGTTCAAGGCTTAAAGTATCTAGACCCAAGAATTATCGAGACTCCTTCTATAGCTGTAGGTCAAGCAAGTAAGGAAGTATTGAGAATGGGAAAAATAGTTAAAGAAAACTTTAGAACTGCTACTGAGGCCTTCTATACAAAGAATGAGAAGCTAGTTAAGAAGGTGTTTGAAGAAGAGAAAAGGATAAATTCCATTGAAAGAGATATAACTAAGTATTTAGTTCAACTTTCTAACGCACCACTTACAGATGAGCAACATGCTACTGTAAATACTTTATTCCATGCAATTAACGATATAGAACGTGTAGGAGATCATTCGGAAAATATAGCAGAGTTATGTCAAGATAGAATAGATAATAAGCATTGGTTTACAGATAATGCTATTGATGAGTTGCATATTATGTTTGATAAAGTAGATGATGGATTTAGCAAATCCTTATTGGCATTTAAAACTGCTGATGCAAGAATAGCTGAAGAGGTAATTACCATAGAGGCAGAAGTTGATATGATGGAGAAACATTATAGACAATCCCATATAGATAGATTAAATACTCAGTCTTGTGAGCCAAGCTCTGGTATTATATTCCTTGATTTAATAAGTAATCTTGAAAGAATATCAGACCACTCATCAAATATTGCAATGTATATTTTAGATGCAATAAAATAGTAGCTATGTACTATGAAGTGTTTGTAGAAATATAACAAATGTTAAAGATATGTAAGAAATTTTATTATAAAAAGATGAAAATAGGTATTGTATACAAAATATTTATGTTATATAATGGTCTTGAAATGAGAAGATTGATTTTTATTTAACAATTCAATAAAATAATAAGGCTGAATGAAGAATGCGGAAGAGACCAATTTAATTGGCGCCGAAGGAGTAAGTCATAAATTTGCCATTTATGGAGAAACTCTCAGGCAAAAGGACCGTATTTGGACAGTTCTCTGGAAAGCCTATGGCACCGAAGGAGCAACTCTTTGAAAAAAGAAGAATCTCTCAGGTTTAGAACAGAGTAGAGGGGCACATAATAATGTTACTTCTATTCTGTTTTTTTTGTTATAAATTTTAGAACTTAAGGGGTGGAACTTATGGACAAACTGATTATCACAAACAATCCACTGATAAAAGAAAGGTTTGAAACTACATATGAAATACAATTCTTTGATATAAATTGCCTTCAAGTACTTGAAATGGTAAGAGATAAAATTCATTTAGGACATGAACTTCTGTCTCATCCTCTAGCAGGTAGTATAAAGCCTAATGAAACACCCTATAGAACAATTCTAATTGCAAAAGATAAACAAAACTTAAATATGAACTCTTTGTCTCTTATTGAAAGTGCTATAGTAACTACTAGAAAATTTATAAACAATAGACCGATACCTGACTGGAATAATGTTGCGCTTGTTGATTTTCAAACTGTGGATTTGTCCCTTATTGAAAATGTATTAAGTAATATTATCTAGTTTGTATAAAACACCCATAGTTAGGTTAACTTTAACTAGACAAAGTAATTCTCGCTTTATAATAGGTCACAAGTACCAAGTCAACAATGTTAACCTTAATGTTTTATGGGTATGAAAATTACATATGAAGGAGTGGATAAAATGACAAATAGCTTATATGATACGATAATAATCGGAGCAGGTCCTGCAGGCCTAGCAGCAGGATTATATGCAGCAAGAGCTAAAATGAAAACTCTTATTTTAGAAAGAGAAAAAGCAGGTGGCCAAATAGTTACTACAGAAGAAGTTGCTAACTATCCAGGTTCAGGTGAGAATGCTTCAGGACCATCTCTAGTTGCTAGAATGGTAGAGCAGTGCGATGAATTTGGTGCAGAGAGGGTATTAGACGAAGTAAAAGAAGTACAGTTGCATGATAAGATTAAAGTTATTAAAGGAACTAAAGGTGAATACCATGCAAAATCAATAATAATTGCAACCGGTGCTAAACCAAGACCAATGGGTTGTCCAGGGGAAAAAGAGCTTACAGGAAAGGGCGTTTCATATTGTGCAACATGTGATGCTGATTTCTTTACTGATTTTGAAGTATATGTAATTGGTGGGGGAGATTCAGCAGTAGAAGAAGCAATGTTTTTAACTAAATTTGCTAGAAAGGTCACTATAGTTCATAGGAGAGACGAGCTTAGGGCAGCTAAGTCTATTCAAGAAAAGGCCTTCAAAAATGTAAAAATAGACTTCATATGGAATTCAGTAGTTAAAGAAATCAAAGGTGATGGTATATTAGAATCAATGGTTCTTGAAAACAGAGTAACTGGCGAGATAACAGAAATAGTTGCTGATGAAGATGATGGTACTTTTGGAGTATTTGTTTTTGTAGGATATGACCCAGTAACATCACTTTTTGAAGGTACAATAAGTATGGAAAATGGATACATACCAACAGATGATAATATGAATACTAATATTCCAGGTGTATTTGCAGCTGGAGATTGTAGAGTAAAATCTTTAAGACAAGTAGTTACTGCAACTGCAGATGGAGCTATAGCTGCTACCCAAGCAGAGAAATATATAGAGAATGCTTTTGAAGAATAATAAGCTTTAAATAAAAAATACAAGGAGGGATTTTCATGTTAGCAGTTGATAAAGAAACTTTTGAAATGGAAGTACTTAAGGCAGAAGGTCATGTGTTAGTAGACTTCTGGAGCGAGGGATGTGAGCCATGTAAGGCGTTAATGCCACACGTTCACGAGCTTGCAGAGAAATATGAAGGGAAAATGAAGTTCACAAGCTTAGACACAGGTAAGGCAAGAAGACTTGCAATTTCTCAAAAGATACTAGGTTTACCAGTAATAGCAGTGTATAAAGATGGTCAAAAGATTGATGAATTAGTAAAAGATGATGCTACACCAGCTAATATAGAAGCTATGATTCAAAAATACATCTAATTCTCAATAGGCTTACTTAGGTAACCGACTTAGAAAGCAGGTTATAGAACCGGTTTTTTAAGGTTACAATAAATAATATCGTAAGTGAAATATTAAGGGGAGGTGAACTCTATGCGCCTAGAAATAGGGAATATTATCATTAAAGATGTTCAGTTTGGTGATAAAACAAAAGTAGACAAGGGAATTCTATTTGTCAACAAGGAAGAGCTTATCGCAGCTATAAGTGATGATGAAAACATTAAAAGTGTAGAAGTAGAGTTGGCAAGACCAGGTGAAAGTGTTAGGATTACACCAGTTAAGGACGTAATAGAGCCAAGAGTTAAGGCTGAAGGTCCAGGTGGAATTTTTCCTGGAGTATTATCAAAGGTAGATGAAGTTGGGTCAGGAAGAACAAATGTACTAAAGGGTGCAGCAGTTGTTACTACTGGTAAAGTTGTAGCATTCCAAGAAGGTATTATTGATATGACTGGAACTGGTGCAGACTATACACCATTCTCAAAAACAAATAATATTGTTTTAGTAATTCAACCTAGAGATGGACTTAAGCAACATGATCATGAAAGAGCTGTTAGATTTGCAGGATTAAAAGCAGCTGCATACCTTGGAGAAGCAGGTAGAAATGTAGACGCTGATGAAGTGAAGGTATATGAGACATTGCCTTTATTACACGGTATTCAAAAATATCCTGAACTTCCAAAAGTAGCATATGTTCAAATGCTTCAAAGTCAAGGTTTAATGCACGACACATATGTTTATGGTGTTGATGCAAAACAAATATTACCAACACTAATATATCCAACTGAGTTATTGGACGGTGCTATCATAAGTGGTAACTGTGTTTCTGCTTGTGATAAGAACACGACTTACCATCACCAAAACAATCCAGTAGTTCACGACTTATTCGAGAAACATGGAAAAGAATTGAACTTTGTTGGAGTGATTATTACAAATGAGAATGTTTATCTAGCAGACAAGGAAAGATCATCAAATTGGACTGCTAAATTAACAGAGTATCTAGGAGTAGATGGTGTTGTCATATCACAAGAAGGTTTTGGTAACCCAGATACAGACCTAATCATGAACTGTAAGAAAATTGAAAGAAAAGGTGTTAAGACTGTAATTGTTACAGATGAATATGCAGGTAGAGATGGAGCATCTCAATCATTAGCTGATGCTGATCCACTAGCAGATGCAGTTGTAACAGGTGGAAACGCCAATGAAGTAATCGAATTACCAGCATTAGATAGAGTTATTGGATATCTTGATCCAGTAAACACAATAGCAGGTGGATTTGATGGTAGTTTACAGAAAGATGGATCAATAGTAGTAGAGCTTCAAGCTATTACAGGAGCTACAAACGAACTTGGATTCAATAAACTAACAGCAAGAGGATTCTAATTTGTAGATATTAAAATAAAACAAAAAAATGGAAGGAAGTGTGATGATGGGACTATTAGAGGGCAAAAAAGTTATCGTAATAGGCGATAGAGACGGTATACCAGCTCCAGCAGTAGAAGAATGTCTTAAAGGCACTGGCGCAGAAGTAGTTTTCGCATCTACAGAGTGTTTTGTCTGAACGGCTGCAGGCGCTATGGACCTAGAAAATCAACAAAGAGTTAAGGATTTAACTGAAAAGCACGGAGCAGAGAACATACTTGTTCTTTTAGGTGCGGCTGAAGGAGAAGCTGCAGGTTTAGCAGCTGAAACAGTTACAGCAGGAGATCCTACCTTTGCAGGTTCATTAGCAGGAGTCCAGTTAGGACTTAGAGTATATCATGTTGTAGAACCAGAAATTAAAGACGAATTTGATGCAGATGTATATGATGAGCAAATTGGTATGATGGAAATGGTTCTTGATGTTGACGATATAATAAGCGAAGTAAGCTCAATAAGAAATGAGTATTGTAAATTTAATGATTAATTATTAACCCAAATAACCCAAATAACCCAAAAATACGAGAGGGGGGAAACTAATGAGTAAAATTAAAGTTGTTCATTATATAAATCAATTCTTTGCTGGTATAGGTGGAGAAGAAAAAGCTGATCACAAACCAGAAGTAAGAGAAGGAGTAGTAGGACCAGGTATGGCATTATCTGCAAGCCTTGGTGACGCAGCTGAGATAGTAGCTACAATTATCTGTGGAGACTCTTACTTTAACGAAAATCTAGAAGAAGCAAAAGCAGAAATAATTGGCATGATAAAAAAATACAACCCAGATTTATTCATTGCTGGTCCAGCATTTAATGCAGGTAGATATGGTGTTGCATGTGGAGCTATTACTGAAGTTGTAAAAGACGAACTAGGAATCCCTGTTTTAACTGGTATGTACATCGAGAACCCTGGTGCAGATATGTACAAGAAGAGTGTATATATAGTTGAAACAAAAAACAATGCAGCAGGCATGAGACCAGCTGTAAAAGCTATGGCAAGCTTAGCTCTTAAGTTAGTTAATGGTGAAGAAATAAGCTCACCAGCTGAAGAAGGTTATATTTCTAGAGGAATTAGAAGAAATGTATTTGTTGATAAGAGAGGTTCTGAAAGAGCTGTTGATATGCTCATTAAAAAACTTAAGGGAGAAGAATTTGTTACAGAATTCCCAATGCCTGATTTTGATAGAGTAGATCCTAACCCAGCAGTTAAAGATATTACTAAAGCTAAAATTGCATTAGTAACTTCTGGTGGTATAGTTCCTAAAGGAAATCCTGATCACATTGAATCTTCAAGTGCTTCTAAATATGGTAAATATGATATTGATGGAGTACTAGATTTAACAGAAGAAACTTATGAAACAGCTCATGGTGGGTATGACCCAACATATGCAAACAATGATTCTGACAGAGTTCTTCCTGTAGATGTTCTTAGAGATATGGAAAAGGAAGGCAAAATTGGAGAGCTACACAGATACTTTTATACAACAACTGGTAATGGTACAGCAGTTGCAAGCTCTAAGGCATTCGCATCAGAATTTGCTAAAGAACTAAAAGCTGACGGCGTTGATGCAGTTATATTAACATCTACCTGAGGCACCTGTACGCGTTGCGGTGCAACGATGGTTAAAGAAGTTGAAAGAGCAGGTATTCCTGTTGTTCATATGTGTACAGTAGTACCTATTTCATTAACAGTAGGTGCTAACAGAATAGTTCCAACTATAGCTATTCCTCACCCACTTGGAAACCCAAGTCTTGAAAAGGATCAGGAAAAAGCACTAAGAAGGAAACTAGTTGAAAAAGCTCTAGAGGCTTTAACAACAGAAGTAGAAGGCCAAACAGTCTTTGATAAATAATATTGGCTAGCTGCATTCGCAGCTAGCAGCTGCAAATATCATAAAGGGTGATAAATTTATCACCCTTTATGAAAAAATGCAGTTATGACTAACAAATAGTCTGTAGCTGCCAGCTGCGAGTATTGAGAGTTATGTGTTTTTTAATTAATTTGGAGGTGAAGTATATGACATTCCCAATAGTAAAAGGTGCTGGATATATTCTAGCTCATACACCAGACATGGTGATACACAATGGTACAACACAGACTTCAGAAAGAGTTGTTAATCCAAACTCAGATTATTTAAAAGAACTTCCTAAACATTTACGTAGCTTTGAAGAAGTAGTAAGCTACCCACCAAATCAAACTTATATAGGAAGCATGACTCCAGAGGAGCTTAGGAAAATTGAACAACCATGGCATGATAAAAAAATAGACACTGCAGATAGATTTGGCAAACTAGGTGAAATAATGCCCCAAGATGAATTCATAGGTCTAATGCACTTAAGTGATGCTTTTGATTTAGTAAAATTAGAAAAAACTTTCGCAGCTAATGTAATAGAAAAGCTAACTAAGCATCCAGTAATTAGCGATGAGTTAGTTTCTAAAATTAAAGCTGGCGAAGAAATAGAAGATATAATGAAGCAAATCAATGAACATCATGCAGAACCACTTTATCACAATAATGAAGTTGTAGGTTGTGTGAAGAGAGCTCATGAAATAGATATTAACTTAAATGCACATACAATATTTGAAAACTTAGTAGTTAAAGCATCAGGAGTTCTTGCATTAAAGAACTTATTAGTTAAAAATAACATAGATGCAAATGATATAGAGTATGTAATCGAATGTTCAGAAGAAGCTTGTGGAGATATGAACCAAAGAGGTGGCGGTAACTTCGCTAAGGCAATAGCTGAAATGGCAGGGTGTAATAACGCTACTGGTTCAGACACAAGAGGTTTCTGCGCTGCCCCTACACATGCATTGATAGAGGCTGCTGCATTGGTACAAGCTGGAGTATATAAGAATGTTGTATTAGTAGCTGGTGGAGCTTCTGCAAAACTTGGTATGAATGGTAAAGATCACGTTAAAAAAGGCTTACCAATACTAGAAGATGCAGTAGGCGGCTTTGCAGTTTTAGTAAGTGAAAATGATGGAGTTAATCCTGTTTTAAGAACAGACTTAGTTGGTCGTCATACTGTGGGAACAGGTTCCTCACCTCAAGCTGTTATAACTTCACTTATCACTACACCACTTGATAAAGGAAACTTAAAGATTACTGATATAGATAGATATTCTGTTGAAATGCAAAATCCAGATATAACTAAACCAGCAGGAGCAGGAGATGTTCCAGCTGCAAACTATAAGATGATAGCTGCTCTTGGAGTAAAAAGAGGAGAGCTTGAAAGGGCAGATGTGGCTACATTCGGGGATAAACATGGCTTACCTGGATGGGCACCAACTCAAGGACACATTCCTTCAGGAGTTCCATACATTGGATTTGCTATTGAAGATTTAACTAAAGGCGAAGTAAACAAAGCTATGATAGTAGGTAAAGGAAGCTTATTCTTAGGTCGTATGACAAACCTATTTGATGGTGTTTCCATAGTTTTAGAAAGAAATAGTGGCAAAGTTGATGATGGCAAAGGTGTATCTGAGGAAGAAGTTAAGAGATTAGTTGCAGAAGCTATGAGAGAATTCGCGTCACATCTACTAGGAAATTAGAGGTGATATAAATGTCAGATAATATAAAAAATATGATAGGTAAAGTATTTAATGATATAGCAGATGCTATGGAAACCGGACAATTCGGACAAAAGGTAAGAGTTGGTATTACAGTGTTAGGAAGCGAACATGGCGTGGAAAACATAGTAAGAGGAGCTGAATTAGCTCAAAAGAGAAGCGCTACTGTAGAAGTTGTTCTTATAGGACCAAAAGTAGATACTGAGCTTAAAACATATGAAGCTAATACAGAAGAAGAGCAACATAAAAGAATGGAAGAGCTTTTAGATAGCGGAGAGATTAACAGTGCGGTTACAATGCACTATACTTTTCCATTAGGAGTATCAACTGTAGGTAGGGTAGTAACACCTGGAAAGGGTAGAGAGATGTTCATTGCTACAACTACGGGAACAGCATCTACACATAGAGTTGAAGGCATGGCAAAAAATGCTTTGCTGGGAGTTATCACTGCAAAGTCAATGGGTGTTAAAAAACCAACTGTAGGACTTCTAAATGTAGATGGAGTTAGACAGGTTGAAAGAGCCCTAAATGAACTAAAATCAAATGGATATGAATTAAACTTTGCAGAATCTATGAGAGCAGAAGGTGGCTCAGTAATGAGAGGAAATGACTTGTTAACTGGAACGCCAGATGTAATGGTAACTGATTCATTAACTGGAAACCTTTTAATGAAGATGTTCTCATCATATACAACAGGTGGAGACTATGAGTCTATGGGCTTTGGATATGGTCCTGGAATAGGAGAAGATTATGAAAGAACTATACTTATCCTATCTAGAGCATCAGGAGTTCCTGTTGTAGCAAATGCAATCGAATTTGCAGCAGGACTAGCACAGGGCAGTGTTGCAACTGTTTCAAAAGAAGAATTTGCTAAAGCTAAAAAAGCAAAATTTGATGATATACTTAAAGGTCTAAAGAAAGATACAAAGAAAGAAAGTAGTGAAGATGCAGGAGAGTTAGTAGCACCTGCTAAGGAAGTAGTCACTGGATCAATTTCAGGTGTAGATATTATGGAACTAGAAGATGCAGTTATTGCGCTCTGGAGAAGTGGTATATATGCTGAAAGTGGAATGGGCTGTACAGGACCTATAGTAATGGTTAATGAAGAAAAAGTTAATCAAGCAGTAGAGGTACTAGCAAAAGCAGGATATATTGCTGGAGAAGCTACTCCTTGTTAAAAAAAATCCGGACATGAGTCCGGATTTTTTTTATGAACTAATTGCCATAACTAACATTAAATTTGGCGAAAAGTTTAATCATCTGGTATAATGATAATAGAGAATTAATCACAAAAGCAATCTGAATAAATTTACTAGTTTTACATATAGACTACTAGTAGGGTGGAGGTGAGCCGTATGCGTCTAGGATTTGATTTGACATTAGAGCAAACACAAAAATTAATAATGACACCAGAGCTCAGACAGGCTATTCAGATGCTTCAATTTACAAGCCTAGAGCTATGGCAGTATGTAGAAAGCCAGATGGAAGCCAATCCATTGCTAGAAATTGAAAATAAGAGAGTAGTTGAAGACGATATTGAAGAATATAGTAATAAAATTGAGGAAGTTGACTGGAAGGAGTATGCTGAACAATACGATGATATAAGCTATATAAGTACAGTTAACAGAGAAGAAAAAGAAAATACTTTTGAAAGATATGTATCTGCTCGAACCTCATTAAAGGAACACTTGCTTTTTCAATTACATCTATCAATATTTGATAAAAAGCAAAAAGGAATTGGAGAATTTATTATTGAATATATTGATAAAAATGGATATTTAAATATTTCAACTGCAGATATTTCTGAGCAATTAGGGGTCACTGAAAAGTTAGTTGAAAACGTTATCAAGGTTATTCAGACATTTGATCCAGCAGGTGTATGCTCAAGAGATCTGAAAGAATGTCTTTTGATACAGCTGGAGCTAAAGGGGATCAGCAATCCTGATGTTCATCAAATTATAAACAATCATCTAGAGGATGTAGCCCAGAACAGACTAGCTAAAATATCAAAAGAACTTAATATTAGCTTAAAAAGTATTCAGTGGATATGTGACTTGATAAAGACATTAGAGCCTAAGCCAGGGAGAGGATTTGCTCACCAAAGTGATGAGATTAGATATATCACTCCAGATGTTTATTTGTATTACATTGATGGAGAATATATAATAAGCGTAAATGACTCATCTACTCCAAGGTTAATTATTAATAATTATTATAAGCAATTACTGAGCAAATCAAATGATGAAGGTACTACTAGCTTTTTATCAGACAGGTTAAATTCTGCAATGTGGCTCATTAAGAGTATAGAACAAAGAAGATTGACTATTCATAAAGTAGTAGAATCTATATTAAAGAATCAAATGGACTTTTTTGAAAAGGGACAAAAATCATTACACCCTCTTACTCTTAAGGATGTTGCAGAGGATATTAGTGTACATGAGTCTACTGTAAGCAGAGCAACCAGTGGGAAATATATACAAACTCCTAGAGGACTATTTGAGCTTAAATATTTCTTTACCAGTGGTATATCTAGTAATGATGGAGGAATATCATCTACTAGTATAAAATCAATTATTAGAGAGATAATTGACGGAGAAAATCCTAAAAAGCCTCTTAGCGATCAACAAATAGTAAAGATTCTCGAGACAAGAAGTATTGATATATCTAGAAGAACAGTAGCCAAATATCGAGATGAGTTAGGTATTGCATCATCATCAGGTAGAAGAAGATATTAGAGTCTTCAAACATAACAATTCATCAATATAGTCATCCGAACAAAGGGAATGGTTTTTAATAAGAGACACATTAGCTTTGTCTAGGATGACCTTATATATCTTGATAACTTCTAAGATGTCTAGAACATGACTCTAAATATATCTAAATATATTTTCGTAACAGTAGCTTAAGGTATTGAATTATAAATTTACTATAGTATAATAATAGTGAGAGATTTTTTTAGAAGATACGGGACGCTTTTTTAATATGCGGGACAGCTTGTGACCATATGATTAGTATTTTGAAAATGACCATAAAGCATAATAAAAGAAGATGTAAGGAAGAATATAGGTCATACTATGCTTACTAATAATAGTTATTATATTAATGGGTCGTTTTTCGGCATCCTGGACTCGTTTCGCCCATAAGGAGTGTGTTTTATGAAAGACTTAATAGAACTTCAGAGAAAACTTGCACCAGAAATAGTTGGAGTTTTAGAAAAGCGATATTCGATACTCAGAAACATCTATTATAACCAACCAATTGGGAGAAGAGCATTAGCAAATAACTTGAATCTTGGAGAGAGAGTTATACGAACAGAGGTTAGTGTTTTAAAAGAACAAGGCTTGTTAGACATTAATACTAATGGAATGAATGTAACAAATGATGGGAAACTAGTAATTGAAGAGCTAAAGGATTATATTCATGGTATCAAGGGCCTCAATAATTTAGAGAAGAAGGTTAAGGATATACTAAGCATAGATAAGGTATATATTGTACCTGGAGACCTAAGAGATGATATGCTTACATTTAGAGACATTGCAAAAACAGCTTCCAATTTTATTAAACATATTATCAAGGATAGGGATATCATAGGAATTACTGGTGGTACAACTATGGCCTTACTAGCAGAAG
>Ga0265293_10003722_pt1 | contig 27949 bp, 33 predicted proteins | sample Munlanlewell138R_FD_192505 | JGI IMG/M metagenome (GOLD analysis project Ga0265293, IMG submission 192505) | Leachate microbial communities from a municipal landfill in Southern Ontario, Canada - Leachate well 138R | ecosystem: Engineered > Solid waste > Landfill > Unclassified | place: Canada...
AAATCCATACTTAAATTGCATAGATAAACCACTTTTTTTAGAAGCAGTGACTGATTTAGTTAATCCAAATCCAGAAGTGTCTAAACGTTCGGGAATATGGTTTTCAATTTCAGATTTAATTATTTTTTTAATATGTTTATCTTTCATTTTTATTCCCTCACTTCCTTCATTTTTTTAAGCGCTTCTTGATACATCCATAAGACAGTACCTAAAGGCATATTCAGTAATGCCGCAATATCTTTATGCTTTAAATTATCAACTATTTTTAGTAAAACTATTTGTCTTTCATCTTCTGATAAAACACTAAGTAATCTGTCAAATATATCTTTTTCTTCAGGCGTTTCTTCTTGTGAAGAAAACTGTTCGATAAAGTCTGTTTCATCTATGTGAACTATCTTTTTTTCCCTACGATAATTGTCAATTGCTTGATTTTTCGCAATCATTAATAGCCAGTTATAAAAATTAGTTTTCGTTTGATATGATCCAATGGAATCTAACATTTTAAGATATACATCTTGCATGATATCACGAGTTACTTCATGGTCTTTTACAATGTTAAAGATGATAATATATACACCTTTTTTTGTTAGATCATAAATATATTCAAATGTATCTTCATCTCTTTGTCTTAATTTGTCAATATATTTTTGTTTAATGACCATGGAAATAAACCTCAAATTCTATATAGGTAGAAGAGATAAATCCCTTCTACCATATTCTAACATATATAGAATTTTTTTATTTACTTAATCACTTATATCTGTGTTAAGAATTAATCTTCTAGATCATCTTCATCGTCATCATCTTCATCATCTTCATCATCTTCATCATCGTCATCATCATCATCTCTATCTTTTTCATATGTATGATCATCATTACCGTCTTTATCCTCATCTACAGCAATTTCATAAGTTGTCTCACCAGTAACTTCGTCTAATACGATATAAATTAGCATTTCGCCATCATCAGATATACCATCAATATAAGTTTCATATTCAACTTTAATCGCTGGTCTTTGATCTTCTACTTCAAATTTGAATTCATAATCGTATTCATCTTCACTTAAGATATATTTTAATTCGATTTTTTGTTCATCATCTTCAGTTTCAATTTTAATTTCTGTTTCTGAATATAGGACACCATCTTTTACTTCTTCGATATAGAATTTAGATTCATCACTTTCTAATTCGTATTTAGAAGTTACATAATTGTTTTCATCGATAAAAGCAGTGAACTTCATTTCTTGTTCATCATCTTCTATTTCTTTTTCACCATAAACTTCGAATGTTTGATCTTTATAAACTAAGATACCTTCAATAGCATATTCTTTTTCATCTTCTTCATCTTGTTCTTCTGCATCATCTATATCATCAGCTTCATCTTGTTCTTCTACATCATCTGTATCATCATTATCATCATCTGTTAAGATTTTTTCATTGTAATATAATGTGTATGTTACAGTTTCTCCTAACATATCAATTGTAGAAAAAGTCAACATGTTTTCATATAATACATCATCAGATACTTCGGTTTCTACTAATAAAGCAGACTTTCCTGAAGCAAATAATTCTATAAGATTTAAGAATTTTTCTGCGTTTTCTACAGATGTTTCAACTGGATCAACTTCATCAACTGGATCTCCTTCATTTAAAGGATCTGTTGTTTCACCTTCACTCATATAACCAAATGATTGACTTAATAACACATTTTGATTATCATTTGACAATAAAGCATCTGCCTCCATTTGATTAATCAATAGTGAAGATGTTGAAATTGCACTAAACGATAAGACTTCCTCATCTGAATCTAAGCTAAACTGAGCTGTATTCAAACTAGAACATGCTCCTAACATTAATAAGGTAAAACCTAAAACTAATACTCCAAATATTTTTTTCATCTTAATTACCTACCTTTCACTATATAAACGAATGAAACTCTATTTTTATTGGTAGAAAATTTATTTTTATGACTTCTTTGCTTTATAAGGCAAAAAATGTTATGATAAAAATAGAATAAAACGAGGTAAAACTATGTATAAATTAATAAAACCTACACTAAAACACAAAGAAAAGTACTTAGATTATATTGATGATTGGGGTGATCAGTCAATGACACCGCTCACTTCAGATCTAAAAGATATGAGTTATGAAGAACTTATAGATTATTTTTATCAAGCTGAACACGATATAAACCTTCCAAGAGGTTATGTGCCTGATTCTAACTACTTTTTCGTTGATGAAGATGAAAATATACTTGGTTTTGTGAATATTAGACATTACTTAAATGATATCTTGCTCAAAATTAGAGGTCATATTGCTTATGGCATTAGACCTTCTATGCGTGGTAAGGGATTATCTAAAGTTATGCTAAAACTCGCTTTAGATAAAGCTAGAGAAAAAGGTATTCATAGAGTTTTGATGGTTTGTGATAAATCAAATAGAGCTTCTGCAAAAACAATTATCGCAAATGGCGGTATTCTAGAAAATGAAGTCTATGATGTCACAGATCATGAAATTATTCAAAGATTTTGGATTGACTTATCATAACAAAGAAAAAAGACGCTAAATGGGTAGCGTCTTTTTTCATATAATCCGGAGAAAGTGGATAATATCAATACATTTGACAAGATGTTTGATACTTTGATTATAGCAAATTGATTTTTTTATGTCACATGATTTGCTTTCGTATTTAATCTTTAACTTTCTTTATTTAGTTTTCTTTGTTGATAACGTTTTTCAAGTATATAAACAACACCTAATAATAAAACACCAATGATAAATGTATATGCTGATGAATCAAATAAGAGTAGAGAATCTTTTTCATATAAGAACCCACCTAATAGTGGACCAACAACCATACCAATGGATAAAAACGACTGTCTAACACCCATGACTCTACCAAACTTACCAGGTTCAGCATGGAGTGATATATAATTTTGCTCTAGAGGTAGATAAATAGCTTTAAAAACAACATAAAGCATATAGACTGTATAAACAATAACCAAGAAATTTGAGGCTCTAAAAACAAATAATACGATGCCAGCACTTAAAAGTTGAATGATGGATATAGCTAGTATTTGTTTTTTTATTTTGGAAAATATTGGAACAATAAAAACACTTGTTAACACAGATACTATACCTGTAGCAAACACAAATGTTCCAAGATCTTGTGGTGAATAGCCAAGTTCATCAAAATAGACATCAATATATTTACTTAAGTTTGTAGCTCCAATCGTCATAAATGTTAATGATATTAAAAAGAATAATAAACTCAATCTGATATGTGCAACTTCTTTTAGATTTGTAAATATATTTCCTTTCTTTTCAGTTGGTTGATCATATTTAGAATCTATAAAAGTATAATATATAAAAACTGCATAAAGCGTATTTAATATCGCTTGTATTAAAAAAATCTTACTATATGAAGTTAAATTTAATAGATCAACCATAAATTCATTAGTTCCTAAAAAGCCGCCTAAATAGTAACCCATTGAACCACCTAAAGTCAAAGCTGCCGCAGCATAAGCTAGGTTTTTAGCCCTTTGTCTTATATCAGAGATTTCAATTAAATGACTAATTAGTAATGTTGATGCTGCAACAGCACCAATACCACTCATGAATCTAAAAAATATCATCACATATTGATTGCCCACATATCCAAAAAAAAGTTGTCCAATACTATAAAGCAATAACCCAATGACGATATAGTTTTTCTTTTTACCGCGATCACCTAATATCCCCCATATTGGTCCACCAATCATTAATCCAAAGCTCATAGACGCAAAAAATACACCAAACATAAAATCTGGTATATCTAAAGATCTTACAAATGCCGGTGTCACGGGATGACCGATGTTATGTACGATACCTTGGATTAAAAAATATAAAATTGTGAGTATAAGTGTTTTTTTCATAGTGTCTCCAATAACCGAAATAATTATAACATCTTTGTTAAAAAAAGCCTTTTGTTTTACAAAAAAAATGATGCAGTGCATCATTTATATTATGATTTAAGATGTTTTTTGTAAGCTTGATTTACGATTTTAGCTAAATCTTCAATTTTCTTATCTTCATTAATAATTGATAAATCTATTCTAGATAAATTTTCTTCAATAAAAATATCACGATCTTGAATAATTCTTTTTTCGATAACTTCTTCTTCATCGCCTCTAGCAATCATTCTGTTTCTTCTTGTTTGTTCACTAGCAGATACAAATACAACAAAAACATCATTTTTTAATTGATCAATCAATTTGTTTGCGCCACTTGGATCTACAATAATCATCCCATGATTAAAGACGTCTTTTTTCTGAATACCGTATAAATGTTGATTATACATCGTAACTTCAAAAAATGCATCTTTATCAACTAAAGTCAAAAAATCACTTTTAGATAGAAAATGATAATCTATGCCATCTTCTTCATTTTGTCTTAAGTCTCTTGTGGTTGTTGTCACACATTTTTTATATCCATAAGTTTTATATAGTTCTTTAGCTAATTCAGTTTTACCACTTGCGCTAGCTCCAACACATACAATCATGTCTTAACCTCGTGCTTTCTTTTATGTCATTGATGATATTATTTTAACATGATTTTATGGTCTTTATTAAAATAATTTAATCAATTTGAAATTCTATATCATATAATTCTAAAAACTTTTCAAAATCATCTTTTTCGATATAAAATCGACTAATTCTTGATGTTTGATCGACTGCAAAAAATACCTCTTGTGCATCATATGTGATAATCTCATAATCATCTGTATCATATGTAATCATGACGCCAACTTTTTCATAAATCGTTGGTTGATCAACATATAGATATTTTTGAAATTTAAGTGCTTTAAAATCTTGCATAAAAAGATCATGATCTGTAATTTGTTTTAAATACTCTAAATCTAAGTCGTTTTCATCTGATGCTACATATACAATATCGATACTTGATATACTATCTTCATCATATAAAAATTCATATGTATATGTTTGTCTACAACTAGATAAACATATTAGCATCATTATAGAAACAATCATGAAACTTATTTTTTTAACCATGATACATACCTCCATTTAATTGATGGTATAAATTATGATTTTTTATGTCCTTGACTAGGTCTTATCTGTTCTTTTATTTTTTGATTATGATCGATTTCATAAGCCATACCTGGACCTAAAATCATCATACCTTCTCTAACGACACATTTTACAATAACAAAATCCATGCCTAATAGCATTTGAACTGTTGAACCAAAGACTCTAACAAATTCTTTTTTAACTTGCTCATCTTCTATAGGTAGTTTGATATCTACTAAAAAAGATAATCTTTTTCTAAAATATATACTTTTTGCGGTTTTTTCATCTTCAATAAACATTAGATTAGCTATATGTTCATGCATGAAATTTTCATAATGCTTTGCGATTTTGCTTATGATTAAATAATAATCATTATCAAGTTTTATAAATGGCGCATAGGAAGTATAAGGCATTTGGGCTTTTGTTTTAGACGCAATCACACAAGATTTAAATTAATTGGTAAATTGATTTAACTCTAACTCAGGATTCATCATATTATCCATAATTTACTCCTTGTACTCTAGAATAAGTTTTTCATATCTTATTATAAATTCATCATCAATTTTTTTTGCATCTTTATGTGATAAATAATAGTTGACAGCTAGCTTAGCAATATCAGGATACTCAGTTTTAGATACATAATTAGGTGCTACATTTTTAATTTTTTGATTATCAAAAATAGCACTTTCAAACTTATCTCCATACAATTCTCCTTCAAACTCTGGAAAATGTTTTAATATTACTTCTGTTGGTATATAGATAATATTTGGGGCTACATCTAATGCTTGATAAATTGCATCTGTAATTTCATTCCAAGTGTATACTTTATCTGATGTTAAATGATAAAAATCATTGTATGTTTTTTCATTACCTAATACATCAACAAACGCTTTTGCAAAATCTTTATTGTATGTTAAAGTCCATTTAGATTCACCTTGATCTGGCAAAATAATGGGTTTTTGATTGATCATTCTATCAATTAATGTATATGGATAACTTCCTGATTTTAATTGAAAAATTAAACTTTGATCATTATAGGTATGCGATGGTCTTATGATTGTAATATTAAAATTCGGATCATTTAATCCTTGTAAATATGCTTCGCAATATTTCTTATTTCTTGAATACTCCCAATATTTATTATCTAATGGGATATCTTCAGTTATTGGAAGTTTTGGTAATGGTTTTTGATAAGCAGAAGCACTACTGATAAAAATATATTGTGCAGTTTTATTTTTAAATAATCTATAATCTCTTTTTACATGATCTACAGTAAACGCAATAAAATCAATAATGACGTCAAAAAATTCATTTTCTAGTGCCTTATGAACTGCTTGTTCATCATGAATATCACAGATCAAAGAATGTATGGGTTTAGAAAAACTAATGTTCTTTTTTCCTCTATTTAGTATATAAACATCTATATTTCTTAAAAGTGCCTCTTCAACTACTGCTGTTGAAATTAAACCAGTACCACCAATCATTAATACTTTCATGTTTTTTCCCCTTTATATATTCTAGTTCTATTTTACCATGAGTTTTTATCATCTTCCATGAATAAGAAAAACAAGCAACAATGCATTGCTTGTTTATAAGTTTATAAATGAATGATTTGATTGTTTGCTGCTTTTAATAATCGATTCATCATAGCATCTTTGTACTTCCCTTTATCAAATGCAATGGAATAAATAATATCGACATTTTCTTTATCCATTGTTCTTAATGTTGAAAAAAGATTAGATGCAATTTCTTCTTCATTTGACATATTACCTAAAGATATCACAAGTGCATCCTTGAAACTATCTTTGATCTCCATTGTACAGATGACACCTGATTTTAAGCCTAATGATCTATTTTCATCAATTTTTTGATTAATGTACGCTAGAACTTTTTCAAGTGAACCCTCAATAATCACTAAGTCACCTTTAGGTGCATAATGGCGATACTTCATTCCTGGAGCTTTAGGTATATCCGATTGATCTAAAAGACTACTTTCTTTAACATCTTTATGTATGTCTTTAATCATTTCTTTGGTAATCATACCTGGTCTTAAAATAATTGGATACTCATGTGTAGCATCAATCACTGTTGATTCAAGCCCAGCGTTAGTTTTACCACCATCAATGATAATATCTACTTTATCTTTAAAATCTTCAATGACATGTTCAAAAAGTGTTGCAGAAGGTCTTCCACTTATATTTGCACTTGGTGCACAAATAGGAACACCTACTATATCTATGACTTTTCTAGCAATAAGGTGGTTAGGAATTCTTATACCGACAGTATCTAAGCCGCCAGTAATATAAGTTGGAACAATCGATTTTTTCTTTAAGACTATCGTCATCGGACCTGGCCAAAATCTTTTAATTAACTCATCGACATAAGGCTTATGATCTATTGTGTAATTTAGAACATCATCAACATGGTTTACATGCATAATCAAAGGATTATCACTAGGTCTTCCCTTAACTTTATAAATGCCTTTTATCCCTTTTTCACTAAATGCGTATGCACCAATACCATAGACAGTTTCAGTCGGAAAAATGACATTACCACCGTGTTGTAATGTCTTTTTTATATCATCTTGAACTGCTTTGATTTCTAAATCTTGTTCAGTATAGATTCTCGTCTTCATGTAAACCTCTATCAATCATTTTTTACATCTATTAGTCTATCATATTTACATGTTTTAATAAATAGGTTATAGGTTTTATTAAAAAAAAGATTCATAAAGAATCTTTTTAGTTGTTTCATTTTAATAAATCATAATATGCTTTAGCTATTTTCGCACCAACAAGAGCATTATGGTAAACCAATGCTAGATTAGCTTCTAGACTCTTACCCTTAGTTTCTTCAACAATTTTTTTAAGTAAATATGGTGTAACATCTTTACCTTCAATTTGATCAGTGACACTATCTTTTACTGCTTTATCAATAATTTGATTCATATAATCAGCATCAAGTGAGTCTTTTTCAGGAATTGGATTGACAACAAGAAGTCCGCCTTTAAGAGCGAGTTGATCTTTTGTATAAACAATCTTAGCTAACGCTTCTGCATTTTCGACATGATGTCTTAGTTTAATATCTGAAGTTCTTGTATAAAATGCTGGTAATACTTTAGTTTGATAACCAACAACTGAGACACCTTTAGTCTCTAAATACTCCATAGTTTTTGGTAAATCTAAGATGGCTTTAGCTCCAGCACAAATGACAGTCACATTTGTTAAAGATAACTCATCTAGATCTGCAGATACATCTAATGATGTTTCATAACCACGATGCACACCACCAATACCACCTGTAACAAAGAATTTAATATCCGCCATTTCTGCACAAATCATTGTGGATGCTACTGTTGTGGCACCCATAGATTTGGTTGCAATCACCGATGCTAGATCTCTTCTTGAAACTTTAATGACATCACTTGATTTCGCTAAAGTTTCTAAATCTTCATCTGTAAGTCCTATCTTTATTTTGCCATCCATAATAGCAATCGTTGCTGGTATAGCACCTTCACTTCTAATAATTGCTTCAACTTTTTTCGCCATTTTCACATTATCAGGATATGGCATACCATGAGAAATAATTGTTGACTCTAATGCCACAACTGGCTTGTTTTGTGCTAATGCCTCTTTAACTTCTTGTTTAATATCTAAAAATTGTTCATATGTTTTCATATTTTTTAAGCTCCTTTTTAATATTTTTTATGGATAAATTTGGATTAACTGAATACTTTGATTGAATCGTCATACTTGAACTCATAACACCATATTTGACACTTTGATCAAGTGATTCACTTTTGATTAATCCATGAATCACAGCACTACTAAATGCATCTCCTGCACCAGTAACATCAACGACTAAATCATCTGAAACTAAAATTGCTTTATGCTCACTTATCTTTGATCCATCTGCATAGATACAGCCATTTTTCCCGCATGTAATAATCGCTTTATGAACGCCTTTGTTTATCCAAAGATTGATGAGTTCATTGACATCATCGATATTAGTATTAAAATAACTTTGTGTTTCATCAAGATTACAAATGATGATCTCAACACCTTTTAAATCCTCTGGAACATGTTTCATTTTAGGTCCTGATACACCAATGATTGCAAGTTTTATGTCTTCGTTATTTGAAAATTCAATTAACGCTTCAAGTGCATCTTTGGATAAATTTGTGTCTGCGACTATCCATGAACTTAAACTTAAGTGTCTTTTGTGCTCTAATATCCAACTTCGATCCATATGAGCATTAATAGACATATCTGCATAACCTACATTCATATTGCCATCTTTGCCAATGATTGAATAATAGCCACCTGTCGTTTGATGCTTAATCTTATCAGAAGCAAACACTTCCATCAATTTTTTTGAATGACGGATCAGATCATCTCCTGCAAGATCATCTCCAACGACTGTCATTAAAGAGATGTGATGATTTAATCTTGCTAAATTTTCTGCAACATTTCTAACCACACCACCATAAGACGTTGATGAAGAAACAGGGTTGGATGTACCTAAAATCATATCTTCGTCTAATCTAAATGTATAATCTAGATTGGCACCACCAACACAAGTGATATATTCTTCTTTTTTTAGCATGTAAGGTTTTCCTAATATATAACCTTTTTCTTGTAATCCAGAAATAAGATTAGCAACCGCTGGCCTTGATAAAGCCAATTGATCTGCGATATATTGTTGATTTACGTAAGGATCTTTAGTCAATATATCTAATACTTTTTTTTCGTTATCGTTGAGTCTCATTGTTCACCAACTAACTATTGTTTATTTTTAAACATTTGTTTATATTTCTATTTTACACTATTGATTGTGTTTTGTAAAGTCAATAATGAAAAATAAAAAGAGGTTGCCCTCTTTTTCTATTCTTCAGTAAATGTAATTGAGTTTTCTTTTAATATTTTAATGATTGCATATTCAAAAGATTCTTTAGCACCCCAATCAAATTTAAATAACCAACCATTACCCCCACCAGAGCCAACTGCTTCAATAACAACTTCTTCAAAGTCATCTTTTGCGATAACTATAGATAATGAAGCTCTACTGGAGTTTCTTAAAAAAAACTTTTCTACGATAATAAAATATGTATCCTGATTTACTTTTGAATCTGTGATAATATTATAATCACTATAATAGTCTATGATAATTCTTCTTAAAGTTTCAATATCTTTATCTACTTTTAGTCTCATATTATTCTAACGCTCCTATGAATACTAATACCGCAAAATATAGTGTCATTCCTATAGTTAATATAAGGAAATTTACCCAATAAGATATGAACAACGACAATAAATATTTCTTTTTTGATTCGTAATCAAAATGCTTATAATAAAAATAAAAATATTCAACCACCGCTAAAATTATTAAAATCGGAGAACTGACAGCTAATATAATAGAACCATTACTGATGTCTGGAAAAAATGCGATTGGTATAAACGCAAATATGAGCATGATCGTATGAAAAATTAAATAATCTATCCATATTTTTTTCGGATACATATAACTAAAAAACATGTACATAGCCAATTTAGCAGCAGTCATAACGAACGCTATAAAAATGATTGTAGCAAGTGTTGCTAGAATAAATGTTAATTCTGGCATAAAGATCCCCCTAGTTTGTTTATTTCAATTATATCATAACAAAAAATATCTCGTATAAAAGTTTTATGGATTAACTAATGATTTTCTATACAAAATCATTTGTTTGATGAGTTGTTTAGGTAATTCGTCCTTTGTTGAAAACTGAATAGAACCCTTACTGTAGGTATACGCTTTAAGTTCATGTTCAAAATAATTGATGGTTGTTGGATGTGGATATAATCCTACATGATGTTTAAACCCACCAATCATGATTTGTTCTTCTCTTTTTCCATCTTTAATAAGTGTATAGGCTAAAATATTATAATTTATTAATTCTTGAGATAAAGGTAGGGTTTCTAATATGATTTCTCTTAATTCTAGTAATTTCTTCTTTGATTCCTCTGGTAAGGATTCAATATAACATCTAACTTCTTTATTCATATACTACCTTTCTTTTTACTCATATTTCAAAATGTTTATTTGTTATCATTTTATCATAATCATTTATACTAAATAATTTAGATACAAAAAAAGAGTGCCTCAGCACTCTTTAAGTATATCTAATTACTTTGATTTTTCTTCTTTTACTTCTTTTTTAACTTCTACTTCGTCCTTTTTGACTTCAGCATCTGATTTAATATCTTTTCCTAAATAATTAGGTAATTCCATACCTGCCATTTGGAATAAGTCTTGCATCGGAGGAATAGCACGCATTAAGTTTGATGCGAAATTAGCAGTTTGTGATGTGCCATCTTTACCACTTCCGCCATCCCAAACAGTAATCTTATCAAACTTAAGATTCTTAATCGCTTCAACTTGAATACCAACTAATGTTTCTAATTTATCTGCAATTAATAATCTAATTGCTGCATTAGCATCATTATTAGCAGCTTTAACCATAGCTGTGAAACCTTCTGCTTGTTTGTTTAAGATTTCTAACATACCGCGACCTTCAGCTTCCATTTTCGCATAAATCGCATCAGCTTCCCCACGAGCTTTTCTTCTTGTTTCTTCAGCAATTGCTTCTGCTTCAATAACTTTCTTTTGCTTATCAATTTCTGATTTAACAATAACATCAGCTTCTAATGATGCTTTTTCACGATTAGCTCTTGCAAGTTCCGCTTCTTTTTCAGCTAGATATGATTCTTCTAAAGCTTTGGCAGATGCAATCTTTTCAGCTGCTGTAGCTCTTCTTAAAGCCTCTGCTTCAATTTCTCTACGGCTTGCATTAGATTTAGAAATTTCTCCTAATGAATTATTTTCACCTTCAATAGCAAGTGCATCAGCAGTTGCTACTTGAATTCTTTGATCTCTTAAAGCTTCTGCTTCACCAATTGAACCATCACGGTTTTTCTCAGCAACGCTCTTTTTAGCATCATTAATAGCTTTAGCAGCTGCTTCTTTACCCAATGCTTCAATATATCCTGATTCATCATTAATATCGGTAACGTTAACGTTGATTAATCTTAAACCGATTTTCTTAAGCTCAGTTTCAACATTATCACTAACAGCTTCTAAGAACTTATCTCTATTGGTATTGATTTCTTCAATATCCATAGTCGCAATCACTAGACGTAATTGGCCAAAAATAATATCTTTTGCTAGTTCTTGAATTTCGCTTAATTGTAATCCTAATAAACGTTCAGCTGCATTCATCATGACATTTGGTTCTGTAGAGATCCCTACTGTAAATCTTGAAGGAACATCAATACGAATATTTTGTCTAGAAAGTGCTTTAGTTAAATCAACACTAATAGATAGTGGTGTTAAATCTAGATATTCATAAGCTTGAATAAATGGATATACAAATTTTGCTCCCCCGTGAATACAAGCTGCAGATTTATCAGAACCATCAGCATTTTGTCCCACTTTACCATAAACAACCATAATCTTGTCTGATGGACATTTTTTAATTCTTGATACAATAAACGCTAAAACCATAAAGACAATAACGACTATTGCAGCAATTAAACCAAATAACCCACCTGCTGTCATAAAAATCATAATCTAAATCTCTCCTTTTTATTTTGTATTTTTTACTAACAATGTACTGTCATCTTCTAATGAATGAACAATCACTTTAGTATTTCTAACTAAATCTTCTTTTTCATCAGTTAAAGCATCAACTTCTAATGTTTTACCTTGATGATTCATAATGACTTTACCTTTACCATTTCTTGCTGCTGGAATTCTAATATAAACCATCGCTGTTTTACCAATAGCACCTTTATAATCTAGGTTGCCAGATGATTCTAATTTCATTGCTGATTTTAATGCATATGCTAATAGTACTGCAGCGATTGCTCCAGCAATTGCACCGATGAGTAAAGCTAACCATTGTTGTAACGTATCACTTAAAAGATAGGTTGTCCATCCACCAATACTTAAGAAAGCTAAAACGCCTCTAATGCTAAGGATTTTTAAACCACCTATACCACTTATTGGTTCATCATTGATCATATCAACATCTAAATCTAGATCATCAACAGTTGCATCAAATCCATCAACTTCATCCATACCAATAAACATCAATATAATTAAAATAATCATAATGACGGTAGCTACAATCGCTATCACAAAAAAAGTTTGTTGAAACGCTGTCATATTATCCCACATAATTAATCCCCTCGCATTCATTAAATTAGATTTATTATACTACAAAAGTATTAAAAAATACAGTCTGTAGCGATTATATGCACATGAAAAGATTGAAATTAATCAATCTCGTCATGAAAATTATTATTTTATAATACGAAGACCTTAAAAATGAGAAAAATACCAAAAAGAATCATGCCTATCCCAGAAACTATCATCATCACAATAGCAAAATCAGAATAATCAACATCAGAATCTGTTCTAAATATGTCTTGAAGTTCTAAAAACCAAACTGGTTTAATAATCATTGCGATACCAACAACAAAGATAAAAACAATTAAGATCCATAAAAACCACATTTCATTACCCCCTTAAATCGTCTATCATTTGATATATTATAGCATCTTATCTTTTTGTTAACAAGATATACTTAACCTGCATTATATGATTTTTCTAGAGACAATTAAGTATTCTGGTGACTTTTTAGAAAGTTTGATTTCATCAACAATCTCAAAATCACAAACCTTGATGTTGTTAATTAAGTCATCATGACTAAATGGGTTAATCTTAGGTACTAAACCTATTTTACTTGCGATATTTAATACTATATTTAATAACTTCTTTTCTTTCATGCATGGTGTTACATTGATGAAAATACCACCTGGTTTTAGTAACTCATAAACGCTATTTAAAAGTTCTTTGGAATCATTTATAAGATGTAATACATAAAAAGATACAATAATATCAAATGACTTTTTATCTAATCTATCATCTTTAATAGATAAAACTGTAAAATATACATTATCTATATGTCTAAGTTTAGCTTCATTCTTAGCAATGTCAATCATATTTTTTGATATATCTATAGCATTAATTTGATTGACATATTGACTTAATACGAATGCGTGATCACCTTGTCCACATCCAAAATCTAATACGGTATCAGATGATTTAAGATATTTTTTTGTTTTGTTTATGATTTTTTGGAATGTTTCTGGATCTTTGTTCTCCTCTTGTTTGTATTTTTTCGCCATTTTATTCCAAAACTTTTCTGATTGATCCAATATATCAGCTCCAAACTATATATTTATATAGACATAAAAGATTATCACAAATGTGATGCGAAAGGACATTAATGCCAAAACAACTCATCAAATCATAATTTAACTAACATGTTTTATCTATATGATTTTAACAATGTTTTTCATAGCCCATATATAAAAGTTTACTATAATTGCTGAGAAAAACCATTTTAAATGACTTAAGGCTTTAATTCTATAGTTTTTTGTTTCTATAGTTTTTTGTTTCTATAGTTTTTGTTGTGTGATTTCTCATACTCCATGAAATCATATTTTTAATCACTATAGATTATATACATTTTTTAAAAACACTTCATATGCATTATATGTTATAACAAAAAAAGAGCTCGATTAATTGAGCTCTTAACTATCTTATTTATCAATGTAATAGCTACATAGGTATTTTCAGGATGTTCCTTTTCTAGTTTAGCACTTCGTTCCAAAGATATCCTTTCCATGATTTCATCAGGAAAAAGACCTGTATAAGTCTCTATCCAACTTTTGTAATGTACATATCCTATCACCAATCTTTACTTGTATATATCTTTACGATGACCAATTTCAATCACCAATATGATTAATTCATCATCAATAATATTTGCAAGAATTCTATAATTACCAACACGATAACGCCATATTCCTTTTTTATCATGAGATAATCCTATGCCCCTTTTTCTAGGGTCATTAGCTTCTTCTAGATTTTTCTCAATCCAAGCGATAATCATTCTAGCAATTTGCTTATCTAAGTTTTTTAATGACTTTATTGCTTTTTCAGAAATTTTTACTCTATACATGATTAAAAATCCAAAATTTTCTTAGCTTCTTCTATGGTATATGTTTTTGGATTTTCTTCATATTCTTTATAAGCTTGTTCATAAAGAAATATATCAAACTCATCTTCTATTTTTGAAAGGATTGCTTGTCTCATCACTTCTGATACTGTTGTACCATTTAATTCTGCATATTTTTTAATAAGTATTGATTCTTTCTCACTAACTCTAATTGAAATAGACATTATTATCACCTCGTAATACATTGTATCACTAAATATATTATTTTGCAATACACTGTAAGACAAAATAAAAAGATTTGAAAGAATATTTCAAATCTCTAAAAATCTATGTCTTGTCATTATGGACTTTATCACTGTTTTTGATAACCTTTATACTAACTTTACTATAAATAATGTTAAAAGTTCATATTTTTATTAACTCAATTGTTTCATTCGTAATGACGTATGAAACAATATTCAAAGTAGAAAAATGAACTGAATTATCGTCAGCTGTTAACACTTCAAACCCTATTTCAATCATACATTCTGAACCTGAAAATATTGATTTAGGTATTTATGTTTCTATACTATAAGTGTACTTAATTAAAAAAGTGTCATCACTATTTTCTACAATATTATATGTAAAATCATTTTCGTTGAAGTTGGTGATTGTTTGTAAACTAACTCGATTTTCTTTATTGCTATTGGTTGCATAAATTATGATGGATGACAAATCATCATTAAATGAATATTCAGGAACACCAATATAAAATTCAATTTGAATTGGTCAAAAAGCATTAGTGGATTCTGTAGTGTGAATTCCACAAAAAACTTCTTGTACCGGTTTAGAACCTGATGAATTATAAGTAAAACCGGTGCTAAAACAATCTGTTTCCAAAGCACTACCACAGGATACTAAAACAAATACTACTAAAAAAAACAAAGGTTAATATTAAAAATTTCAAAAATAATACCCTCTTGTGTATCATTATATGAAAAAGAAGTGAGCACTAAAAATATGCTATATATTTCCTCTTTATATTTTGAATTATACACCTTAATATAATGAATGGATTGGCAACACTTTTTTGAACAATTTTCTTAACTCTTAATCATTCTTTTTCCACACTTATAGTGCGTTGATTGCATTTTATTGCTATATAAACTGTCTTGTCATTATGGACTTTATCACTGTTTTTGATAACCTTTAGACTAACTTTACTACAACCTCTATACTAAGTTTACTATAAATAATGCTAAAAGTTCATATTTTGATAAGTTATAAAGAGATAACTGATTATTACAATTATACTATAAAAACAATATAATTGTTTGTCCAATTAGGTTTGTCCATTTTTCGTCACTTTTAATAATATGTTGTCTCATTCAATCTGTGTTTGAGGTTAAGAAAGCCTAGTATTACGCAAAATAAAAGTTTTGCGTAAAGATGTACCCCCTTTTTAGAAAGGGGGGCGTCAATTACACAATTTAAACTGTGGGGTTAATAATAGGACTTTTTCTCTGTGTCTTAATACCCATATTTACACTTTATCAGATAATTTACTGCTTATTGTTATGTTTAGATTACTTAATTTTTGTTGACATGTTTCCACATCCGTAGTGTTTTGAGATGAGCTTATAGCTATCAAATCCATTGTTTCAAACCCCATTATTATTGATGCTCGTGGAAACATATCCAAGATTGACTGTCGTTTGTGGGAACATATCAATATCGCGCCTAAATCCACATATTAATATTATATTCCTTATTCAAAAAATCTTTACTATAAACCACAGTTCCTGTAACACGCTCAAGACTACCATCTTCAAGTTCCAAAGCCATGAACGATTCATTGGGTACATTAAATGGAGCTTTAATTCCCCATTTACTTGCTGGACAAAATCCAAATCGTGGGTAATATTTATCATGCCCCAGAACAATTATTGATTCGAAACCCATTTCTTTTGAAATTTTTAGACCTTGAAGAATCAATTTACTACCAATACCTTTATTCTGATATTCGGGTAAAACAGAAACAGGTGCCAATGCTATGATCCATATTTTATTTCACCGTCTTTAATGAGTAGTTTTGTAAACATAATATGTCTTACAATTTCTTCGTTAATTTCTGCAACAAGTGAAAGTTCAGGTACAAACTCATTACTTTTTCTCAATTTTGCAACTAGAAGTTGCTCTTTATGATCACCATGTACTTCATTTTTAAACGCTTTTTCTACCACTGTTTCCGAAATTTCATAATCTTCATCAGTTTCCTGTCTTATAATTATATTCATCTTTGAATATCTCCTTAACTCCAAATTAATTAATTGTTATATACCTCAGGCACGCAAACCATCATCAAGTTTCTTAAACAATGTATCTAGTCGTGTTTTCTTGCTGGGCTGCGGTGGGAAATTCCGAATAATTATATGAACTTCAGTTGGCGCTTCTTTAATTGCACGATCAATTATGTCATCACTTGCAACCTTTGAGGTTTTTGATAACTCAAGTGCATATGCTGAGTAAACAATTGGTCCTAGTACATGACGTGCCTGTCTCCATCCCTGGTCGCCGTTTTGTAAATCCGTATGGGTATAAGGAACAGCAGAAATTGCAGATGTTGCTTTTGTAACATATTTTGCAGGTTCATCTACTTCTTTACCAATTTTAAAGACTGCCATTGACACTCTACGAAGCTCTTGTCCTCGCTTTTCGCCTTGGACGTATTTTGTTGCTACTTCTAAAGATTGCCGAGGTCTTGAATCATCAGGGTAATTCTCTTCAAAAATAGGCAATACTTCTGCCACAAAAGGAATACCCCAAAGCGTAGCCGGTCTTAATAGATACTGATCATCTGTCGCATTCGTAAGTTTATTGCTATTAGATTTAGACATAAATTTTTCTCCATTCAAATTCCTATTTGTCTACATTCTTTATAAAAGAACAATTTATTTCATCAATTGCTCTAACTGTCTTGTCATTATGGACTTTATCACTATATTTGATAACCTCTAGACTAACTTTACTACAACCTCTAGACTAAGTTTACTATAAATAATGCTAAAAGTTCATATTTTGATAAGTCATAAAAAGATAACTGATTATTACAATTATACTATAAAAACAGCATAATTGTTTGTCCAATTAGGTTTGTCCATTTTCCGTCACTTTTAATAATATGTTGTCTCATTCAATCTGTGTTTAGAATGAAGTATGCCTAGTAATACGCAAAATAAATAGTTTTGCGTAAAGATGTACCCCCTTTATAGTATGGGGGTCGTGTTATTATCGATTTGAACCTTTACGCAATTTATTAGTATTCAAGGTTTATAATAGGACCTTTTCACTGTCACTTCATTAGCATATCCAAACAATTTTACAAGTTAATCGTATTACAACTATTATTTTGTTCAGATTACTTAATTTTTTTGTTGACATGTTCCCGCATCCATAGTGGGTTTTGATAGAATGATGATATTAATACGCAGAAATATTTATTTTGCATAAAGATATACCCCCTAATATAGGGGGTGTGTGATCTTATTGATTTATCTTTTGTGCAATACAATATACACTTTATAATTTTTAATTTTTTCTTTACGATATAAAATACATAACTGTAATAATCCTTAAACCTATTATACAAGTCAGCCTCAACCTTACCTGCTTCAATGAATTCTTTAACCTCATCAGCATAATTATATTTTTTCAAGAATTCTTCTGATCTTTCTAATATGGGTTGATAATAATTATCTTTCCAACATTTATCATCCAGGGCAAAATGAACGACAGAGGTATATCCACATTTCTCAATAACAGACAACTTATTTTCTATTGTGTCTATCTCTGGATAGGCATTAACCCAGTACTGCTGGATTTCCTCTGGTCTTGTATCAGTTAGCCATGAGATTTCAGAAACAACGATATAACCATTATCCTTTATGATACACTACTCTGAAATGAGGCTACCAAGATTTTTCAAATCGATTTTATCCACTTTTCGAGCTCATATTCACTATGAAATATTTTTTTCTATATTATTTACATCCTTTTCTTGCAGATACAATCAACATCATGGGACGGCGCATTTCATCCTCCATCCCCGGAATATCCATCATGTTTTTTGGTGGCTGTGGCTCAACAATCTGATTTATTATAAAACCATTTGTAAGCAGTGTATTTAGATATGTGGTCAGTGTTCTATGATATTTTGTAACCTTTTCTCCCAAAAATACAGCTGTCCGTTTACCCTCATAATAATAATTGTCCACCGGGAAATGCAGTATTTCTCCTTTTTCGTTATAATGCCAGTCTTGTGTTCCATAGGAAGTAAAAACAGGATGTTCAACTGTAAAAATAAGTGTTCCATTTGGTTTTAACATTTTATACAAGTTATTAATCAAATCCTCATAGTCCTCTATATAATGAAACGCAAGTGAACTTAATATTACATCAAAACTCTCCTCTGGAAAATCGACATCCTCTATGGCACAGCATTCATATTCAACTTCAGGAAAATGAGTTTTTTCTTTTGCTACTTCAAGCATTTTATGAGAAATATCAACACCTACAACAGAAGAAGCACCGTGTTCCATCGCATAAATACAGTGCCATCCATAACCGCATCCTAAATCAAGCACACGCTTATCTTTAAAATCTGGCAGCAGCTTTTTCAATGTTTCCCATTCTCCTGCACCAGCCAAACCCTGCTGTGAGCGACTCATTTGACTATATTTTTGAAAAAATATATTATCATCATATTTGTTTTCTTTCATTTAAATTCTCCTCGTTCCAAAAGTTATCTGTTTCCGATGTTAACATTTCAAGATTATTAAAAATCTTCTCTTCGTCCCAGTTCCACCATTGAAGGTTAAGTAAAAATTCAACCTTTTCATCACTAAAACGTTTCTTAATAAATTTTGCTGGGTTACCACCATAAATTGTATATGGTTCAATATTTTTTACCACAGTAGAATTAGCAGCAATAATAGCTCCATCACCTACTTTAACTCCTGGCATAATAGTTACATTTTGACCTATCCACACATCATTGCCAATTACTGTATCTCCCTTAAAAGTGTGTTATAACTACTTAATTTAGTTAAATCACTTTTACTTCTAATAAATCTATACCTGTTATCTTATTTTTTTAATTTCTTACTTAACTCTCTCAGAAACATAGGTTGCAAAATTTTTATCCTTAACTCGTAATAAATCTAACCCCCCCGATTTTTTTAATCTTAAAAGCTCATTTAATAAAACTCTTAAATTTAATATTATCTATTGTTCTTTCAATTAATTTTGAGTTTATCTTACTTATTTAATTGCATATAGATTAAATGTTCAAATCCACTTTGTTTTGCGTGTTTTTGTGGAACTCTTTTAATTTCTTTAAAGCCAAGTCGATCGTAAAGTTTGATTGCTTTAACATTGTTACTTGCTACTTCTAAAACATATGCATCATAACCTGTGTCTTGGATGATATGTTGCAAGAGACGATATGCAACTTCTTTACCTCTCGCTTCAACTTTGGTTACAACAAATTCAATTTTTCCCATGTTGTCTGGAATTTCAATCGGATATTCTTTAACTTCAAATTCCTTATGTAAAATCATATAAGCAATTCTTCCTCTAATAAATCCTAGATGCTTGATCAATTCACTTTTATTGAGTTTAACCGTTCTAGTATGTTTTGGTGGACATGCTGCCATGCTTAGTATTGTATCATTCTCAATAGCAACATAAAATGCTTCATCATTAAACATGTGTTTGAATGCTTTAGCAAGTTTATCCTTGTTTTTTGAAAAGTACTTTAACCATACATAAAAACCATCAACAAATATCTTAGACAATTCTGATTTAATATCACTATTTATTTCACTTAACTTAACAAATTCCATTGTTTAATCCTCTCATTATTTTTTTAATATGTATGCAATTAATTGGTTTGGGTTAATATGATGAATCTTTAGTTGTTCAACTGAGTTAAATACAGCAATACCTTGAATTTGCATAAATAAATATTTAGCTAAATCTAAGGGGTTACCTTCAACAAAAACATCTTCATTTTGTCCGCGTTCAATAAGATTTGATAAAGCGGATAATACTTCTAAATCTCTTTCCAAGGTTCTTCGATAAATAAGTTCATTTTTACTTAGGACGTTATTAGCAATCAATATAATAACACCAACCATTAACTCATCTTTTAAACTTTCTATCATATCATTAGCAAATGCATAAAGGATGTCTTTTGCACTAGCATTACTTTCAAATAGTTGTTTGATATTCAAAAATTCTTGAAGCAAACCATCGACAATTTCAAGAAATAACTCTTCTTTATTTTTAAAATATCGATAAATAAGACCAACACTGATGTCACATTCTTGTGCAATGGCTTTAATACTTGTTCCTTCAAAACCATGTTTAATAAATACTCTTGTGGCAGCAACTAAAATCTTGGCTTTGGATTCTTCTCTCATTTTAGCAAATTGTTCTGGCGTGATCACTTTAACCTCCTTAACCATCATAAAATGAATGTACGTTCATTTTATCATTTTTAATTTTCTTATGTCAATAAAATTTTTTTGGAAAAGTAAAAAGGTCTAATACATAATCTATTTATAGGAAAAACACCAAGTGCATGAAGTTGTTTAGATGTTGGTTAAGCGTTGGTTAACTTTTTCTATGAAACTATCTATTTAATGGCTTTATAAAAAAATTTATAATTTTATTAAATTTGAATATTATATACTAAGTTCTGAAATTTTTAAACAAAATAACAATGAGCTGATTTAATTAATGCATTATTTAGGGTACTTTTAAACTGAGTAACCAAACAAAAACGAACGTTTTTCGTATCTTTTAATATTATTATACCTTCTGCCATTGCACCATTTCCATGGCTTAATGCATTATCGATTGTTATTTTTTCAATATTATATGAATTTAAAAAATCACTTAAATTATTCAAATTATAATACGTCTTATCCCCAACTGTATGATATGTAAAATCTTTTGTTACTAGTGTTTTTAAAACTGCTTCATCTTTTTTTAGGAATGCTAAAACAAGGTCAATTGTACGTTCCTTTTTTGGTGCATTTTTACAGCTTGTATTAACAAAAATCTCCATTAAATAAATCCCCTAACTTAAATATTAAATACTATAAATTAATAATTTTTTCAGTCGATTATATGTATATTTTTCTAATTTCTTCATCTGTTTTATTCATCAAATATCTTGGTGCTATATCAGCAATTGTTTTGGCACCAAACTGTCCTTCTTGGTGTAAAGCGTATGCAGCCCTAGCATATCCCAAACTGTCTTGTCATTATGGACTTTATCACTGTTTTTGATAACCTCTAGACTAACTTTACTACAACCTCTAGACTAACTTTACTATAAATGATGCTAAAAGTTCATATTTTTACAAAGTAAAAAATAACTATTTATTACAATCAAAATATCGAAAATTACATTTATTGTAACTTACTATGGTGCAGACACCCTTAATATAAGGAACATCATTTTTTATATGATGAAAGCCTATTTACAATTATTAGTGTGAAAAATTTTATCTTCTTTGAAACTGGTATTTGTTGGAATTAAAAGCTCAATTAATCTTTTGGTTCTGTTGATACAACCTCCTACTTAACACTAGTGATTTTATCATATTTAGTTTAGATGTCCTTCTAGCTTTTAATAGTGACTTTCGCCCTTTTTCACTATGAGTGTAAAATAATTCGAATCTTCCACTTAATCTTTTTAGATTTGATTGGAAAATCTCAACAAATTCTTTCTTCAATCCAATCAATTTCGGAACAGAATAAGATTCAGAAAATAAAAGAATTGGATAATTTCGCAAACCAATATTTCGCACTATAATATATCTGGGTTTCTCAATTTGACTTAACATATCTTTCATAGAATTTGTAAATACCTCTTTATCATGTCTTGAGGCATTACTCAAAGATAAATATGATACATTTGATGATCCATACTTTCTCGTTGTTACAATTGCATGAGAAGATTTAATTTCACCAGTATCTCTTAGTGTATTTAAAACAGCTTTTGCTAATATCTTTATTTTTCTCGATGGACCTAAGTTTGATATGATACGAGGTATAGTTTGAATTGTGTATGATACAAAAAGGATGATGGCCAGCAAATAAATATAGTCTATTAATTTGTTTAATGATAAACCAATTTTTCCCATTTGTATTGTAAATTGAACCATTAGAATGGTAAAGATAAACTCTATGGTTGTATCATAAATAAGTATTCCATATGGTATTGCTGCATCTTCAATTTCACTTTCTTGAACGATTTCCATATAGTCTTCGTATTTTGATAATTCATCCCATTTTGATTTTACATGCTGTCTATTACTTGCATATTCCAGTGCAATTTCATTGAACTTGTCAAATGTATCTTTATTGTATGGACCATGTATATAATCTAGTCTCTCTATCCCCGAAGCAACATAATCATCTATATATGCTGGTCCTATAAAAGTTTCAAATCTTCTTTTAAGTAAATCAAAATCCGTAGAAGTAATATTGTGTGATTCATCAATATAGTTCGCAATATTAAAAACGTCTTTAACATCACCAACTTTTGATGTAGGTTCAATAGTTGCTAAATGCCAAATAGAGGCAACTTTATTCGGATTGCTCGGGTTAATTCTTATTGCTCTTCCACGCATCTGATTTGATAGCATGAAACTACCTACAAAACTTGCTAAAATAAGAGTATTAATATAAGGAGAATCCCAACCTTCGCCTAGCAAAGACTTTGTACCTATTAATATATCAATGTGTTCTTCATTAAATAATGTCGTTAAAATAAATACCTTTTTCTTGTTATTTCCTTTGAAAGAAACAATTGAATATTCAACACCTGGTAATTCTTTTGTATCTATTTGGATCTCATATTTATCTGCTTTGCTTTTTAAAATATCAATTAGAGTATTTGGAATGATAACTAGTGTGCCAGATAACAAACAAATTCTAACATTATTAGGTAAACTAGTTCTTACTTTTTCAAATATCGGAACGGTTCCGATTGATGTGAATTTTTTTGATGTACCTATATCTTGGACATAATCTTTTTTTATGTAATCTGTTAAAATAACCATTTGAAGGCTATCTTTTAATTGATTGTACTCAAATTTACTTATAGCCGCAATTGATTCTAATTTACCTATAGAGGATATGACTCTCTTTTTAATTCTTGATGTCTTGTCTAAAGATACTCTACCTCTTTCAAGCAATCCGTTTTCATTTAATTTACTTCTAAAATATTTGGAAATCTCATTAGTGAATATATCTTCATTTTTAATAATAAAACCAAATAAATCCTCGATATAATTAGGCTTTATTTTTTTTATATATCTGCTACCCTTAACTAATCTAAATAATTTGTAAGGAATTTTATACCCTGCATGTTTACTTAAGTATATGAGCGTAATATAAATCTCAATATTTTGATAAAATTGATATTTTTCATCTTCATGATTATCTAAAAATTCTGCTAAGAGAGTTTTGTATTCCTTGCTTCGAATCAGTTCATTAAGCGTTATTGAAACATTCTGTTTATACTCATTCAATAGTGCCATTTCGTCTTTGGTTGGATAATTAAAATAAACATAATCTTGATGTGGGCACAATGCTTTTTTTTGTATAAGTTCTGGTACAAAGATTTCTTCATCTATTTCACCACATAGTTCTTCATACTTAGCCCATTCTTGTTGAGAGGAGTCATATGGAGGTGTTGCTGTTAAAGCAATAATTTTAATATCGTCACCTAATTTTTTAATTACTGATGTAAGAGCAATATACCATTCATTTCTTAAATGATGTGCCTCATCTAAACATATTGTTTTAATTCCATTTTTCTTTAAAGAACTAATTAAATTATATTTAGTATAGTCTTCTTTAACTTCTTCATTAGTTTCATCATCTAACTCAGTATTAACTAATTTCTTATATGCACTATGTAAAGCTTGGTAAGTAACGCTTGTTATCAAACTCGGATTTTTCAAATCATATGAGATGTAATCTTCTATGTTTTCTGAATTCTCTAAAAATCCCGTTTCTAATCTATGTCCCCATTGTCCTCTTATCGTTATGGTAGGTGTAAATACTAACGCTGGCTCATTTAACCTTTTTACTAGTTCTAACCCTAACGTAGTTTTCCCACTACCTGGTGCTGCAACGATATGGATTTTCCCGTCACTTAAAAAATCATCAGCATGTTCTAACACACGTTGCTGATAATGTCTAAACTCACCTTTGAACTTTACATTTGTATAATCCTTCATTAAAATCCCCTTTTACACTATTACTACTAATTCTATAACAGTTTGATCCTCTATGAAAAAATGGTTAATTTCTTTCTTGTATTATAACATTTGGTCGTTCATTTATCTATATAACGGGAAGATTTTAAATAATTAACTGTGTAGAAATACTTTGTTATCGTCAAAAGAATCTATTTTTTAATAGTTTTTTATATCAAGATAGGGGTACTCTTTAACTATTACTTTACTCGTAATTTACAATACAATATATCAAGAATGGCTTAATTAAGATAAATAAAGCTATTTAGATGAATAATCTGAATCCCCTCAACTCTACGGATTTTGTAAAAATCACTAAATTCCAAATCCCCTCAAATCCCAGAAAGACAAATTGGGATAAACTGATCAAAAATATCTAACTTTTTAGTTTATTTAACTATAATTCGATAATATCATGCATATAAATAAAAAAAGTTCATTTCAATAAACCGCTAAACAAAGGCGTTAAACCAATATTTATGAAGTGAAATAAACTTTTAATGTCATGATGGCGGAGGAAAGGAGATTTGAACTCCTGCACCTTTTACAGTCTACGAGCTTTCCAAGCCCGCCTCTTCAGCCACTTGAGTATTCCTCCACATGGTGCATCCGACATGAATTGAACATGTGACCTTAACCTTCGGAGGGTTATGCTCTATCCAACTGAGCTACGGATGCGACCTATATTATTTTAACATTTATGATAACTTAATGTCTATAATAAATATCTAAATAGTTTTTCTAAGTAGTTTTTGTAGCATCTTTGCTTCTTCAATGTTTAGTTCATAGTGTTTTGCAATATCAATAGGTACGTGTTGTAGTTCTTCTTTTAGCCTATTGCCTTCAAATGTTAAATCAATATATACCATTCTCTCATCATTTATGCCACGAACTCTTTTGACATATCCTTTTTTTTCAAGCTTTTTTAATAAAGGCGTTAATGTCCCAGAATCTAAATTTAATCTTAGACCTAAATCAGTGATTGATTGATGATCTTTTTCAAATAATACTATCAAAGTAATATATTGTGTGTATGTTAAATCAAACGGCTCTAAATAATCTTGATATATTCTTGTAATTTTTCTGAAATTTGAATATAACAAAAAACAGAGTTGATCATCTAGATTCCAATCCATTATAAAACCTCTTTAATATACGCTTCTAGTTTTTCTGGTTTAAATCCAGGACTAAATCTTTTTACAACTTTACCTTCTCTATTAACTAAAAACTTCGTAAAATTCCATTTAATGTTATTCCCAAAAATAATCTTTCTAAAAAAACCTTCAGGTTTGCCATTATCTTTGATTTCATATGGTGCATGTTGTTTTAAATAGTTATAAAGAGGTTCTTCTTTATTACCATTGACATCAATTTTAGAAAAAGTTTCAAATTGTGTGCCATATGTTAGTTCACAAAATTCTTTAATTTCTTCATTAGTCCCTGGTGCTTGATTCATAAATTGATTTGAAGGGAAATCTAGAATCTCAAAGCCTTGATCTTTATACTCTTCATATAGTTTTTCTAAGCCCTCATATTGAGGTGCAAACCCACATTTTGGTGCAGTATTGACAATAAGTAAAACCTTCCCCTTATATTTCTCTAAATGAACATCTTCATTCTTCATATTTTTAACTTTAAAATCATATAATATCATTTTATAATCCTCCATTTGTATTTTATACAATTTAATTGTATCAAATATTTATTGAAAAAACAATAAAAGTGAAAAAAAACACAATATGCATTGTGTTTTTTTAACCATTATAAATCATATCAATTTGACCTTCATCATCTTTTGCGATAAAGCCGTGCTTTTTATAGATATGAATTGCATTTAAATTGAGCTCATCTACATGCAGGAATGCTTTTTTAGCGTGGTGAAGTTTTCCATAACTTAAGGCTTGTTTTAAGAGCTTTTGACCAATTTTCTTACCTTGATATTTTTTATCAACCACAAGTTCTCTTACCCATAAGATGGGCCCACTATCTTTCTCATAACCATATAGGCCAATACAAATCACACCTACAATCTTGTGCTCTTCTCTATAAGCAAGTATATTTTGATGTTTCACACCAATATCTTTAATATCATCAATAGTTCCTAGTAGCCAGCCCTTAAACCACTCTGTTGTTTGCCCAAAAAAGCCTCTAGAAGAGTTTCTAGCATTTTGTGTAATCATGGATGCTCTTTGAGCCTCTGACACATCTAAGACATCAAAATCAACATGTTCATCTACATCATCAAAACTATATTTAAAATAATCCTTAAAAACACTTCTAACCTCTAATCCAGCTTTCTCTAAAATACTTACAAAACTTTCGTCTACAAAAGGAACCAAGATCGTTTTAGATTCTTGTTTTAAATAACGAACAAGATGAGTGATATCATCTAAAGCATATCTTAAAATTAACATATCTTGTTGTTCATCTAGATACATGCTTATAAAAACTTCATCATTACTTACAACAACCTCTCCAAGTTCACTTTCAAGTACA
>Ga0265293_10003724_pt1 | contig 27946 bp, 19 predicted proteins | sample Munlanlewell138R_FD_192505 | JGI IMG/M metagenome (GOLD analysis project Ga0265293, IMG submission 192505) | Leachate microbial communities from a municipal landfill in Southern Ontario, Canada - Leachate well 138R | ecosystem: Engineered > Solid waste > Landfill > Unclassified | place: Canada...
AATCTACATCTCCATATAGAATTATATTTTACTACTATTTCACCTTTGTATTCTTCTTCAATATGTTTTCTTATCAGTTCATATTGAGCAGCAACACCTTTAATATTGTTATATATTAATTTTGGCATAACTTTACATCTCGCTAAATAATGTTCGTCAGATTTTTTATTGTCCAATGCGTTTTTAACTGCATGTATTAAATGTATGTGTTCTGAAAATTTAGTATTCTTTAATTTTTCATAATCTATATAATCAATATCTTTATATCTACCTGCTGCCTTACCACCATATATATAATCAGTTCCAGTGCCTGCTCGATACGGTGTGTCTCCTGTATATACTACAGCATTACTAGAAGTTTTTTGATATTCAGGTGATGCGGTGTTACCATAAACATCTATTTCTAAACCATCAAACATATCATCATAATTATACACTTCTTTTACTAATGCAACAGGTTTATTACTGATACGCATACCTGTTATATGAGTAGTCATATCACCTGGTAAGATGTTGTGTGCGATTTTGTAAATCATATACGCACCTCTAAACATAGGTACATTTACTAACTGAAAATACATTAATGGTTGTATTTGTGCGCAACCCATCATTTCAATCTCTATTTGGTATGAATTACTTGTGTATATACTATATAAATCTTGACCATAACTTACATTCTTACCCTTTTTAGCCATATTGGATATATTAAATGTTGCGCCAAGTGATTGGTCGGTTACAGTCGAACTATCCATATTTAAAGAGTAATTTTTAAATATACTATTATTTTGAGCACTGAATGCCACCATAAAACAAGGTAATTGATATTTATGTTCTTCCAAAACTAAAACCTTTTTCAACATTTGTTTTTCCGTCCGCACTTACATTAAAACCATCCCCATTAAAATTATTAAAAGTTTTACTTTCATCAAGTTCAAGATGTTTAGACGGTTCTCCTATGTATATTATAGTGAATTGTGGTACGTCTACGTCATTACCTCTTGTACTCCACGATAATGGTTTGAAAACATTAGATAGCACTTCACCAACATCACCATTTTTACTCCAATCTATGTAATTTGGTGTTGGTACTAATAACATTTTATGTTCTGTTACAAGACTAGTTAACACTTGATATAAATTATCTTGCATCGTGATTATGATATCATCAGCGTCTTCATTAACAACAATATTTAAAAATTTATTAGGGTTGATAATAACTTTATCACCTATTTTATTATAAAACTTATCTATAAAATTAAATGATTTATCATAAAAACTTGGTTCATTAGAATTTCTACTAACTAACGTATAATGATTTTCTCTGTATGTTGCCATCCATTTATCATTAATAGACTTTAATGTTTTATATAATTCTAAACAGATGTTTTCATCATTATAAGGATTTACTTCAACCCCCTCATTAATATTACTATCTACTTTTTCCTGATTTGAATATAAAGAACCTAATTCAGAACATATAGTTTCAATATATGTTTTAACTACATCTTCTTCAATAGCAAATTTTTTAAAATAACTATCTTTGTCTTCATCTTCTTGTAATAAAGGAATGCCTTTTAATAAAACAACTTCATCACTATATAATTTCAATAATAATCTCATATTACCATAAGGTCTATAAATTAGATTAATACTTTTTTCTTCAAAATTTATATAATGATAGTTATCAAATAAATTTTTATAAAATTTATTCTTTAAGTTATCTTTTGTTATAACACCTTTCTTTTTTAAATCAACAAAATGTTTACATAAAGATTCAAAACTTGCTGAATTAATATATTTTGGTGTATTGTTATCAATAATTTTCAATTCATATTGGTCTAATATGTTTTTTAAATCATCACTTTTACACCAATCTTCAAAATATTTTATTAGTATTCTTGTAACAAATGGTTTTAATACTGATTTAACTTTATTATCTTTTGTATCATCGAATATAGAAGACATATCTGTTAATTTTCCCCTGCATTCAAATAATGAATGTTTATAGTTTAGTGTTTCAACAGCATTTCTTAATAAATCTATATCGTGTTCGTTTTTAAGTGCTAATCTTTTTAATACCCCACCTATATATAATAATGTTGACTTTGGTACTCTATAATATCCTGAATTTTCATCTTCAAATAAATCATCAATGTCACTATCACTATGTTTTAGTGAAGATAAAATTAATAAACCTTTTGCTTCATTTCTCAATGATTCTTTGGTTATATTATTAGGTAAATCACCAAGTCGTTCATCATTTTGTGAATAAAATAATTGAGAACCAAATAAATCTTCATAATAATTTACATGAGCAAATACACCTTTAAATTTATCCAAGATATCAATATTCTCATTAACGATTAATCTCATCTTTGGTATTACGAAATCATCATAAGAATTATTTTCTCTTATACTTCTTAAACTAGTATTATTATGCGATATTATTTTGTCATTATCATATTTAATATCACCACGAATAAGTGCAACTTTTATTTCATCTGTTTTAATACCTGTAAATTCATAATCTTTAGAACCTATTGATTCTGACTTAATAACAGAAAAATATTCATCAAATTCTTTTTTTGTAATTATACCATCTTTACGATTTTCATATCCATCTGTTAAATCAAATTTTTTATTTATAAATAAATTTAATGAAAAATCTTCATCTAAATTCCAATTTTTTGTTAAATTGTTATTACCTACTGCGTTTTTATATCCAATCAGTTTTTCTAAAAAATTATTATTATCTGTAGGTATTATCTGAAATACACTATCAAAAGAAGTAGTATTAGTATCATATACTAAACTACCACTATAAATTTTTCTCTGTAATGAAGGTTTAGTACATTCTATAGGTGAATATTTATTATCATTATTTTTATTAAACCAATCTTTATTATAACCATCTACTGTTGCTGTGTATGTAGGTATTGTGGCGAATTTTTTTATTTCATCTTCATTGTTCTCTTTTAAATATGTGTATTCATACCATTCATCTTTTAAAACCATTAACGGATTTCCTGTAAATATATACGGAACCGTAGATACGCTTTGTTCAGGTTTTTCTGTACCTAACGTTATAAATCTATCTTTTGTTGAAGCGTTTTTAACAAATAGTGATTTTATGTCATTATCATTACTGTAAACACTAAACACATTTTTGGATTCGGCTTTTGCTAAATCTTTGTAATTTGAGCTACCATTTGTTAATAAACCATAATACATTCTTATCAATATTTGAATAACTAAATTGGCAACTTTAAAATCACCTTTTCCATCTTTTTTTAATACATTATATGGGTTTTCTTTATGTACACCTAACAAACCTATATCCATAGGGTTAATCGGCATCCAATGTTCTATAACATTACTTGTTATAGATAATTCACTTTCTTTTTCTCTAACATATTTTACTGATTCTAATATACTATAAACAAGATTAACTTCATCTAAATCTTGCCCTGTTGAAGCCATTCTTAAACCATCTACACCACCAATCCATTTCTCAACATTCTTTTCTATTTCACCATTATTATCTATAACATCACCTTTAAATTCTGGGAATGAACCAAATGTTGCATCGCTACCTTGTATATTAATATCAGTGAACTTATCACCCGAAGAACCTAATTTCTGTATGTCTGAAAATTTCCTTTCTTGTATTTTATCTTTCAATATATAAAAACAATCAGAAAAAACTTCCAAATGTGCAAATATAATTCTCATTATATTATCTATTGTTGGTTTAAACCCTAATGTGCTTATAACTTCTGTTTCAAACCCAGCAGCAACATCATGTTTTATTTTTGTTGATTCAGTATTAATATTAGAAGCTATTTTATCCAATGAAGATGTTAAACTATTATAATCTATTGTTGCTCCTTTAAAATTTACTTTATTACCATAAATTAAATTCCATAAACCTGAAGGTTCTTTAATTTCTATGTATGTGTTACTAAGTGATTTATATTTTTCATTATATTCTTTAATGAATTTGATTAAATCTTCATATTGTTGACATTCATTTTTAACCCATGGGATTAACGAACCAGTAATACTAATTTTTTTATCTTCATCTTTGAAATTAGTCTTATAAGTATCTTTTAATTTATTTGATAAAATACCCCAAGCGTTTAAAATTTTATTAATATAACCCATTTGGTTTTTTATATCCTCCCACCGTCTATAATTTTCATTATTTGGTTCTAATTTTTTCCTTTGTGAGATGTCGTTTATTTTCTCAATATAATCCATCATTGGTAACATAGGAGTATATACAGGATTACCACTTTCGTCATAAGTCATAGTATTTAATTGGAAATTTTTACTATTCCAATAGTCTATCCCACCAATATATTCACAATATGGTATACTTTTTAATAAGTTAAAAGGTATATCTGATAAAAACGCAAAGTTAAACCCTATAAATTTAGCTGTTGTTTCAAAATCACCTGAGTTTGAATCAAATGAATGTCTTACATCAGAACAATGTAATAAATATGTAACTCTATCACCTAAATAACCTTTTATTCTTAATGTATATGTAGGATATGGAAAACTAAAAAACGATTTGAAAAAACTACCTTTACTACCACCTTCTGTATCATTCATATATTCAGATGGATTGAATAAAGTAGAACCTCTAACATCAACAAAATTAATAGTAACTTGTGGTATATACCACGAATTATAATCAATATTAATTCTTTTTATACCAATACCTTCTATAATATCACCTTCTCTTGAATTATTAAAATTTATATCTGTATAAAAATCTGTTAAATAACTATCCCCACCGTTAAATTTTCTACCTTGTAAAAAACTTGCTTCTTTTTTACCTTCACCGTTCGTTCTCCAACTTAATGTATAGTATTCATTACCACTATTATTAAATCTTGGTACAGTTTTAACTTCTAAATCAACTTCAATGGATAAATCTTCCATTGGGTGGATTATATTTGAATCCCCATTAACAGCATTTGGGTCTACTACCCAAATGTTTTGCTCGTTAGCAATACCTTTACTTAAATCGTTCATAACCCATATAATTTATCATACACATTTATCCCATCAATATATTGTTCTATTGATACGTCTAATGGGTATGGTATTCTTATTGTTGTACCTTCTTCTATTAAAAACTCTAATGACGGTAAATGTGGATTAGCTAATAAAATTAACCAATCATAATTAGCATTACCATTATAATACTTTGCTGATAACAAATCAAATCTTGTATTATTAACTTTATATACTTCAAATTTATCAGTATATTTAGGTTTAATTTTAATAAATGGTGTTAATTTTATATCACCATTTTGTCTCATTTTTAAATATCTATCGTAACTATTCTTTATCATAAGTAAATGGATTATACATTGGTTTATAAAATTCTGAAGTTTGATATTTTCTTTCTGCTTTATTGATAGCATTGGTTAAGTTATCCACATCATTATCACCATATTGTTCAATGATATGAGAGTATTCTTCAAGTTTCATATTTTCTATTTCCTCATCTGTCTTTCTAACATCACTTCTATCATCATACACACTTGTATTAGCATAAAAGTTAAATGATACAGCATTTTGAAGTCTTGAAATCGGTCCTGTTAAATCTGAACCACCTACATGGGTTATATTTAAATTAATATTCGCTATCATAGGCTGAACACCTATACCTTCAGGATTTAAATCCCATTGTAATGGTTCGTAATCTATAGTTAATGAAGTTATTAAAATTTTAGTATGAAAGAAATCCCCTATTCTAAGAATACAATAAGGTTGACGACCAAAAGCTAAGTTATTAGCATTTGTCGAATTGTCAGCACCTACGGTTTGTTGTGGCGGTGTCGGTCCTTGTCTTGTACATTGATGTAAAAATGTTAATCTCGCATTAAACCCTTCTGGTGTTGTAGAATGGAAAGCAGGTACAAAATATTTTATTTTTTCTCTAATTTTATTATGTATAAATTCAGCAGTTTGTGGGTCTGCTCCACCAAGTTTTTCAAAAAACGAACTTTCTTCATCATATCTACCTTTTTTTATTTTTTTCTCTATTGGTGGTTCGTATTCAGTATAAGCAATCTCATTCACCTCTTGTGGTGTATATACAACATCAACAGCCCCTTCTATTTCTGCATCTTCTAATGATACTGAACTACTAACTTCTTTTATCATAAGAACTCTAACACTTCTACCTATTTTAGAGATTCTATCTGAAGAATTTTCTTTCCCACTAGAACCTTTTGCAGGTTCAAAACCTCTTTTAGTATTAGCATTTACAGTTACGTTTGTTAAATTATGTTTTTTGCAAAATGTTTCTAACCATTTTGCAACTATTTTAACTCTATTACTTTTTAATTTATTATTATCGTCTACCTTCCCATGTTCATTAGCAGTACCTAAACAATCAATAATTTTCACTGTTTTTAATAATTCTATTAATTCTTCATCATCTCTTTTAATTGCCTCATATAAAGACCTAAACGAATATTTAGTACCTTCATTAGCAGTGGCATTTAATTGATAGTTTGTAGTATCCCAATATGAAATTTCTCTGTTATACCCATATCTTGGTAAAAAACCATTGACATTAGATGTCCATAATGGGTCATCTTTTGTCGCATAATTAGGTACTATACTGTCAGTTATAGTCATATTATATATTAATAAACCATCTTCTATTTTTCTCGAATTAGTATTAAAATAACCATATTTTTCTTTTCTTATAATAGCATTGGTTTGATATTCAAAATAAAAATTAGGTATAGGTTTGTATTCTTCAGGGGTATCTTCTGACCCATAATAAATATTTCCTTCACTATCAATTCTATGTAATGTTGAAGAAGATGGTTCTCCATATAATGTAATACCATCTACATAGCTTAATGAGTAAGGTTGATTTGATTCGTAACCATTACCACGACCATCATTAAATTTACCATGACCTGAATATAAATAATCAATACCTTTTAAATAAGCATCTTCAGGTTCTTCAGTTTTTAAATAATCTATTCCCGAATAATCATTTGGAAAATAAATATCAAATAAAATTTCCTCTAATATTTCCTCTGTTTTAACTTTTTCTGTTTCAGGTTTTACTATTTGAGGTTCTGGTTCAGGTAATTGTTTTTCAATTATTGGTTCGGGTTCTTTTTTTATTTCCGTTTTACCTGTTTCTAAAGTTTCACAACCTGCAAAGAAACGTAATAATTTTTGTTCTTCTTCATCACTTTCATCATAACCTTTATTAACAGTTAGTTCATGTTTCATATAATTTATGATTGACGGATGGTCTACTAGAATTTTAAAACTAAGATTACCTGTTCTTTCCGTATTGACGTATGTGTAAACTCTTTCACCTCTACCTATAAATTCATGATTATTCCATCTTACACTCACTTGTTCGTTAAATTTAATATCGTAAGGTGCAAACCACATAATCCGTCCACCATTCGGTCCTATCTGTGATTTACATAAATTCCTTTCCATGTCATCATAAGATAAGTCTTTCCAAGCTAAGTTTTCAATAGAGAACATATAATTTTTAATATCTCCGCTTGAAGATGCAAGTGAAAATGGTGATATCTGAACAAAACCATTGTTCATTAATGCGCTATTTTCTTTCAATGATTGCATACCTGGTCTTATGTTAGCGTAACCCTCACCTAAATTACGTTCTAACTCCATCATACCATCTTCATCAAAAGGTCTTATCAAGTTACCTATTGTTCTATATTGTTTATACCAAGTCCATACCCGACAATAAGGGTCGTCATAAGGTAAACCATTAACATCCTTTTCTAATAATGTATCTATACCTTTATTTAAACCTGCTTTTAACAAGTTCCTACCATGTGAAAGACCAAATCTTTCTGTTACACCTGTTTGTATGTCTGTTCTATTTCCTGTTCCTTTTTCACCATTTGAATAAAATGAAGATATCATTGTTTTTATCTTACCATCTTCAAACAATCTTTTTGTTTTACTTAATAAACTATTTGGTTCGGTATCTTTTACTTCATCATCCTCACGGTTTTTAAGTTTTTCATAATTAATACCATAACGTAATCTATCTTTGTAAGGTTTATTTGGTGTATTTATGTTGTCGTCATAATTACCATTATAACTAACCATATCTAACCAAGAGTGTTCTTCCCCACCTCTTAATTTGATATCTGAATTTAAGTGTTTTGAAATTTTACTCGAATAATCACTGTTTCTTTTCTGATAACCTGCTTTTTCTAATTTATCAGCACTATAATTCGGTCCGAATTTATTTCTATTAAGATTAGATGATATTAATTTTACAGTTAATTTACCTGTGTTTTTAATTAATTCATTATTTCTTTGTTCTGTCGTTTTATAAGAAGAACCTCCACCATAAACACCTTCAACACCTTTTATTTTTTGAGAATAAAGTATGTTTCTTTCAAATTTACCTAATGTATTATTAGTTAAAAATAATTCTAAATTAGGTTTTATACTATTTTTTTCACCACTCGCAACGTGGTCTATATCAAATATAGATGCTTCATTGGGTATTGTACCGTATATTCTATCATGTAAAGCCTTTTCTATATCTTCACCTAATAGATTACCAATTTCATTTAAACCTATATTTGCAATGTTGTCTAACCCTGATAGTTTTAATATATCATCAACAATCCCTTCGGTATTTGTTATGGATTTATCTTTTATTGAAAAAGATTCACTTTCACCACCAAATATCCAAGCGTTTACTTTGCCTTTTAACCATTCAACACCGCTATTAACAACATTTCTTTGTATTTTTGACAAAGACGTGTTTGCTAATGATATAGCAGCTGCTTTTAATGCGAATTTTCCTCGTGGTGTTTCTTTACCTGTTAATGTACCTACAATATCACCTGCTAATGTTGTTTTAAGATTTAAGTTACTTACTACTTTAACACCACTATCTCCAAGATATATTCCTGCACCTCTTCCGTCTATAATACCACCTAATACATTATACCAAGCACCTTGTTTACCAAATATTTTATTTGTGTAATCTACATAGTCATCTGATTTACTTCTAACTTCGTCATTCCATAGTTTTTGTAGTTTTGAGGACGGTCTTAATATGTTGTGATATATGTAATGTTCACTATTTTCATCTCCTGGGTCTATTAGTTTGTCTGATAGACTATCCCATGTTTTAGAATAACCTCTTTTTCTAACATTCCCTATGTAACCATCAAATTCCTCTGAGGGTCTGTTGTTAGTATATTTAAACAAACAACCATTATATTCTTTTCCCCAAATACCGCTAGTTACGTCAGTTCGTTTTATGACATTACTATGACATCCTTGTTCAAGATAATTACCTAATTTTCTTCCTAATGTTGTTTCTCTAATTTGAGGATTGAATGTATTTATTGGCATTTTATTGTGTATCTTTAATATATCTAATAATTTTATTGTTATGTTGAACAAATTATTCTATAAATAGTAAAATTAATAAATTTAATAAGTTAAATATTTGGAATATTCGTATTCTATTTTTATCTTTGTATTAAATTAATCTTTAATACTTATTTATTATGAAAACAAAATTTATTTTACCAATTATTTTAATTATCTTTACATCTTGTAATTGTTTTGTACCTTTAGAAGATAAAGATATGAGTCCTTATTTTGATACCGAATTTATAACTTTTATTAGAAATCATTCTATTAAACACGGTAATCCTGATATGTTTTATGAACTTGATGTTCAAGTTTTATTTGAAGAGTTTGTTAAAAGTGAAAAATTTCTTAATACAAAACCAAAAGATAGACTATATAAATCATACCACGAATATATGAATAATCTAACATTTAAAGATAGTTTAATGATTTATGGTTGTAAAATGAAAATAAATGGTTTAATTGATTTATCAACAAAGTATGATTTACCTGTAAGTGCTTTAAAGGATTATCTTTTATTACCACCATTTAAATATGGTTTTCCAAGAGATAGAATTATTTTTAATGATACTAAAATAGGAGATACTGTTACGTTTACACCTATGAAAGCATATTTAGTTCCTTCTGACTGTCTTACCACACAACAAACTTATGATGTATATTTTCGTTGGTATCTAACTTTTAATAATGCAGATACATTATTTTTAGAAGTATGTGCGTTTGGTGGTTCAAAAAATGAAATGATTTCTTACCCACGAGTAAAATATACACCTGGGACAGGTAATGGTGATATGTATTATAGTAATCTAGTTTTTGAAGAATTTAGCGTTGAAAGTGGTAGTGACCAAGTTTTGCTTTTATTAAACCCTATTAATCAGGTAACTTTTGTAGCAAACCCACCATTAACTGGTACAAAAGTAAAAGAAATTGTTGAAAATGGTGTTGAGGGTGTTGATTGGGAACTTATGTTGGTAACACAAAATTCAAAAAATTACACTACCTATAAAATTGGAGAAAACTTATATTTACCTACTATTGGTAATACATACAGATATTTTGGTTCTACAAGTCTTAATGGTGCTCCTGAGTTCTTAAGTAGAATACAACCAGTATTAGGTTTGGAGATATTGCATTAAAGCAATAATAGATTAATATTATTAAGCGTTAGGTTTTGTCACTTAACGCTTTTTATATATTATATCTTCCAGCCCAACCTTTTTTTCTACCACCATTACTGTCCATATTTATTTGTTTTTGTACTTGACGAGTAAACTCTTTCATGAATACTGGGTCGTTAGTTAATTCTTTTACGTCAATTGATGCTGTTGAACCATTATTACCTTTTAATTCTATACTACCTGAGAAATTAACATCTAATGGTTTAAAATTAACGTTTGATGTGGTAGTTTCATTATTACCCCCAAGATTAGCTCCTTCAAATGCGTTATAAATAGGACCGCCTTTCTTAGCTGCAAAAACATCGTCTTCATTATTTATTTTAGTAACAGTTCCGTCTTTTGATATTATACCGTCATCTATATTAGTAATACCACCTAAAAGACTGTGATACCATTTTTTCTCACTATCTTTTTGTGTTTCTGTTTTTATATCAACAACATCAAATTCCTTTTTCAACATCATATTAATTTCAAATGCAGAACCTGCAATGTTTTTTAATAATGATATTTCATCATTTGATTCAGCAAGGAATGCTTCTTGGTCGTCTATTTGACCTAATCTTGAACCTGCTTTTTCTCTACCAATATTTAATTTGTTTGAGACTAATCCTAATCCTGCACCAACAGCAGCACCTACTGCTGTTCCGATTGGACCTGCTAATGAGCCAATTGCTGCACCTGTTAAAGCTCCTGTACCTGCTGATGTTGCATAATCACCAACACCTCCTCTATCCATTTTACCACTGTCAAGTAAGGCATTTCTACCCATACCAGCACCTACTCCTAATAAACCTAAACCTAATCCTGCACCACCTGCTTTTAAGAAATTTTTAGGGTTTTTAAAGGTGTTTTTTAAGCCTCCTGATAAACTTCTTGTAGATTGTCCTGTGTTAGAACCACCTGTGTTAGCTCTTGCTGTCGCACTGTTTTTGGCTCTTGCACTTTTTAATTTCCTTGCTTTTCTATTTCTGCTCCATGTTCCTTTTTGGGGTGAACTACTACCTCCACTAGGTCTTTTTATCCTACCCTCTTTGAAGCTGTTATATCCCTTTCCAACCATATTGGATAACATAGAAGAAACTATAGTACCACCAATAACGGTAATAAGTGATGCGATTTCCGAAGAAGAAATGACTTCAAATATATTTTTTGCTATACCCCTTGCATTAACACCTTCTACTATACCATCCGTTGTTTTTTGTAACTGCATAGATACAGCACTTTTACCACCTGTGATATATTCATCAAGTGACATTGTTGCATCTGCAATTGATTTTAATGGTTCTTCTGCTTTTTTAAGGTATTCCACTTGGTCTTCATTCAAATTTTTAAGTGCAATATCTTCCCCCTTAATATTTACAACCCAATCGTTTAGTTTTTCACTAAAACCTGCATTGGTTGCAACAACATTCTGTTGTTCTTCATTAAAACCCTTTTTATCTAAAGCTCCTTGTATTTTCTTTCTTGTATATGTTGTTCTTGCTGATTTAGCAAATTCTGCTCTATCAATACCCATACTATCAGCAGCTGCTTCGGCTCTTAATCTCTCATGACCATTTTTGTATTGAACAACACCATCTTTTAATGTCATTGAATTAGCGGTGGATTCAATAACTCTTTTTTGTAATCCTTCAATATCATTTATACTTTCATATAACATTGACATTGGGTCTGCCATTTGAGCAAATGAACCACCTAACACTTGTAAATCAGCAGCTGTTTTAATAGAACCTTCAACAGAACTTATTTTATCTGCAAATTTGGCTATTTCAGCAAAATTCATTTTGAATTTCATGCTTTCAACAGTCATTCTTCTTACACCTTCAACACCGTTTTTAAAGCTATATTTGTCTATGTAAGACATGTTTTTATTTACTTCGGTAATTGTTTTATTAACCGACAAACCATTTTTCTGTGCTAATTTTGAAGATTTGTCAGCATTATCAAAAGCTGTTGTAACAGATAAACTAAAATCATCAAAAACATTAATCATTTCACTAACACCTTCATCACCAATAACACGACTTAAAGCTGCCATATCAACCAAACTCTTTTTAGAGAATTGCATCGCTTTACCTGTGTGTGCAGAAAAATCAGTACCCCATTTAGTTAATGCTTCAGTTCCAACATTGTAGGCTCTTAATGTCTCAACAGAAGCAGACATCATGTGTTTTTTATATTCTTTAACACCTTCGTTACCCATACCATAAACAGCGTTCATTTTTCTTAATACTGTTTCTGTCTTAGCATATTCGGCATAGGTATCTTTAGCTATTTGCCATATTTTACCTGTTATTTTCTCAAATGTTTCCCATCTTTTGGTACGTTTTTTTTCTAAGTATTCTTGCTCTTTTTCATTCTTTGCTTTTTCGTCATCTAACTTTTTTTGTTTCTCAAGTTCTTCGGTTTGTTTTTGTTGTTCTTCAGATTGTTTCGTTAATGATTTGATTAACTCTTTGTTTGTATCTTCTATACTTGTTAAAATTATAGATTGTTGATACAATTCACCATGAATTTTTGATTGTCTATCTTCTTGTTCAGACAATATATTATTGCTCTTTTTCTCAATATTCAGTATGTCTTGTAAAGTAATATAGCTTTCAAGATTTACGTCATTGATAGCATCGAAATTTTTGAACATTTTTTCAGTATGTTCCGAAATAATATCTATTAAAGATATTTGTTCTTTAAATCTTTCATCTATCATTAATAATTCATCACCAATTAGTTTTAATACATCTAATTGTTTTGAACTATTTGAATTTATTTGTTTAGCCATAAATTAATTACTTATTACAATAAATAGTTTATTTTTATAATATAAAAAAATATGTTGGCATATTAAAATGTATATTAATAATACCAACATAATTATCTTTTATTTATATCTTGAGGTACATTCCCCCACCCAACTCTACTATTATCGTTTTCTCTTTCGTTATTTTCTTTTTCTATTACTTGTTTGTATTTCTCAATAAAGAATTTTCTATCATATATAGTCATTTTTTTCAAATCATTTATAGGAATATTTACATATTGAAAACAATTAAATTGTTCTGTTTTAATACTCTCATGATTGTGGTATATTGAAGAAAATATCATTGGTAAATGGAAATGTAAATTTCAAAGTCCCACCTCCGAGAGACTCAGGTTTTGGTACTTCCATATTCAAATCTAATTTTGGTGTATTTTTTTCAATGTATTCTCTTAATCTAAGACCGTCTAACGCTCTCATGTTTTTAACCAATTTTTCAATGTCTTTTTCATCTTTATACACAGTTTTTTCTTCACCGTTTACTTTGATGTATTCTTTAACTTGCATACACATTCTTTTGGTAATAAATTCACCTACACCAAATGTTTCTTCTTCTTCATCAAGCCCATCAATAATCTCAGTTATTTTATTTTTTGACTCTTCTAATTTATCAATTTCTTCATCTTCAAAATTATAATGTTCATATAAAAATTCAATATCTTCAACTACTTTATATAATTTACTTTCTTTTAGTTTTGAACTAAATCGTTGCGCATAATCAAGATATGCTTTTTCTTCTGAAATACTCAAAAATTTAAATTTAACAATATCATTTGAAAGTGGTAATTTAAATTCAAACAAACCTTCATCATCACTCTCAATTTCAATTTCTTTACCTTTTATTGTTGTTAAATCAACTTCTGTTTCAAATTCTTTTTCAGTTTTATTATCATAAGCTATCAAAGAGAATTTCGGACCGTATCCACTTGCTCTTAAAAAGAGTATTATTTTATCTCTATCGACACCAATTAAGTCGTTGGGGTCTATGTTCGCATTTTTGATTTTACGTCTTAAAATCACGTCAAAAATGAGGTTATCACGGTATAGAGAAGGATTTAGTATTAAATCTTCGTCTTCTGTGGTTAAAAAACTAATTGCAATCCTACCATTGTTATCTCTAATAGGATGACCTTTGGGATAACAAAGACCTTTACTATCTAATTCAATTAAATCATAAGTTGAATCATTATCTATTTCAGGAATAAACGATTCTAAATCAATTTTTACAGGTTTTTTCCTTTTGGTTGTTTTTTTCGTAGTAGGACTTGATTTTTCAATCGTTTCTACCTTTTTTTCTTTTTCTTTGATAGGCTTTTCTTTTTCTTTTCCATTATTTTCTTTTGGTGTGGATTCTGGTAGTTTGTACTCAGCGTATTTACTTACATCTCTCTCTAATTCTTCGTCTGTAAATTTTGGTGGTGAATAACCATGTTTTTCCCATTGTTCTTTCATCAATGCGTTTATTTCGTTAGTATCTTCAATAGCACCCGAAAAACCACCATTTCTTTCAAGAATTTGTTTTTGTGTCATATCTAACATTTTTTGCTGTGCATGGAGTAGCTTTAAATATTTTTCTTTATCCATAACAGATTTTTGTTCTAACGTAGGTTCTTTTATTTCCATGATTTTACAATTTTAAATTTAATTTATCTAATTATATTAATTAATTATTTATAATAAACATTTGTTTTATGAAACAACCTATTAAAAATAGAATAAAAAAAAACATATCAGAAAATTTAATTGATAAAAAACCTAAAAAGAAACCCACTTTAAATCAACCAATAAAAAAAAGTGTTAATTTTTTTGTTAAAAAAAATTTTAAACTTTTTAAATCACAAGATGGATTTGATGTTAAAACAAGTGGTGTTGAAGAGATGTTTATTCAGTATTTAGACAAACTAAAACTTCAATATGTCAGACAATTTAAATTGTCGGGGTTTTATTATGATTTTGCAATAGTAAAAGACGGTGAACTTGTATGTTTAGTAGAGATTGATGGTGATTATTACCATGCGAATCCTAAATTATACCCGAAAGATGGTTTTCTATACCCAAACCAAATAAAACAAAAAAATAGAGACAAAGTTAAAAATAACGTTGCCTCTATGAATGGATATATTTTGTTACGCTTTTGGGAAAATGATATAAAAAATGATAAGAAAATGATAATGGAAACATTAAAAAAAAGAGTTGGCTTATAAAACCAACTCTTTTCAAATTATTATTAATATAAAGTAAAATTTTGTGAAATTTTCTTTAATTTATCTAAACTTTCGTTAATAACTTGCCTAACTCTTTCTCTACTTATATTAAATTCTTCAGCAATCTTTTCTCTCATCATTGGTACACAACCAACACCATAAACCTTTTTTAGTATATCTCTATTTCTTTCAGGCAATTTATCAAGAAGTCTATTTAATGTTATTTTAAAATAATCATCTTCTGTTGTTTTGTTATAATCGTTATGAGTATTTGAAGAATTATTATATTCATAGTTATCTGAACTAATAATACCATTACTTCTTGTTTCCTCTTCACCATCAATTTCGTAATAGTAAATAGGTATAGTATCAATACCTTTTATGTTTTTATTATATTTTTCATTTATAATAGTAGCTAATTCATCTGCGCCAGGGTCTCTACCATTTTCACAATAAAATCTATTTTTTTCTTTATCTAAAACAGCATAAGTTCTTATTCTTGATTTTTGTCTAACCAATGCCGAATCTTTACAAATATGATAACGTATGTTTTTCTGTATGTAATGTACTGCATACGTTATAAATCTATAACCCAATTTATAATCGAATTTATCAATAGCTTCCATTAAACCAATATTACCTTCGTTTATTAAATCCATTAAAAACGTATTGTTTTTAGTATATTGTTTTGCTACTGTTACAACAAATCGTTGTTGACTATTAATAATTCTTTCTTTTGCTTTATCGTTGTTTCTCTCTTTGTACAAAATAAACAATCTTGTTTCTTCGTCTGCATCTAAAGGTGTGTATTTTTTTCGATTAATTTCCAAAAAATAAGATTTTAGAATTTTTGTCGCCTCTAATCTATTAAGAGTGATGGTTAGTTTTTTTGCTTTTGCCATAATTTTAGTTTTTAATTGTTTTTGATTACTTGGCAAATATCTATAAGTTTTCCATAGAAAGCAAATTATTTTAGCAAAAAAATAAAAAAAAGTTTTGTAAAAATTAATTTACAAAACTTAAAAGTAAAAATATCAATATATTAAGTAATTTTATTTATTACATTCACATAGTAATAAATTTACATCTTCAGGTAAATCTTTAATAAATTTATCATAAAACTTACTAAACCATATAAATTCATCTTCTAATTCATCAGCTTCAAACCATTCTCCGTCTTTTAAAACTGCATTACAACCCCAAGAAGTATAAAAACCAACATATTCTTCTTTTGTTTTATCTCTAAACTTACCAATGATACCAGGCATAAATTGCAATGTTTCTACAATAGGTTTTTCTTCATCTGTTGGTTCTTGACCATCCATAAAGATATCCCATAGTCTACTATAGTATTTAACATCCGCATCTTTTCTATGTATCTTTTCCCAATCTACTTCTGATTTTTTTAATTCTGAATAAACACTATCTGTGGTATCATTTTTTTTGTAAAATGGCATACCAATACTTTTCAACCCTTCTTCAAAAAAAGTAAATTTAGCGTTAATGTTTTCGGTTGAATAAGCATCACCTTTTTCATCTACTCTTAAACCACTAAGTAATGTAATTTCTTTGTAATGTTCAAATGCAGGATTTTCACTTTGATTTAATGCTTGAAGATATTGATGTAATCTTTTTTTTAAATCTAATGTAAATGCTGCATCATCTGATTTTAAGATAGAATTATAAATTAATAATTTATCGTTAAATATTTTATCAACATCTTTAAATTCATACTTTAAGTATGGTTCAACAGGTATGTTTCTGTTATATTTGTCTAATTGTTCTTTGGTGTAATCACCAATAATTAATAATGTAAATGGTCTACTATTTCCTTGCATAACTTTATATTTTATGTAAATATACGCTTTTATTATTAAATAATAAACAAAAAAACATCAACTACATTAAAGTAATTGATGTTTTTTATTATTTTTTTGTTCGTTCTATTAGTATGCTAGCACACAATAATCCATTTGTAATGGTAGTGTTATCTCAGCAAGTTCATTTGAATCATAAGATAAACTACCGAAAGCAACATTGGTTCCAATCATACAGTTAACCAAAATCCATTTTTGAACTACTACACCGTTAGGGTCTAACATTTCAAGTTCAACATTTCTTTTATACCCTGCTGCATACCCTGCACGTCCTGTAACACTCTCATTATGCAAACGTACCCATTCCATAACGGCTTGTGCTGTTGACGGTCCTATCATTTGTCTTAAAGATACACTTATCGAATCCCATGTGTATCTACCAACAACCCAAGTTGAAGTGTTTAAAAATGGAATCTCTGTAACGTTTTGTGTGTACTTCGGTCCGTCTCCCGATTTAATATACCATTCTTGAATACCTAAATCTGAAGGGAAACGAAATAAGAATCGGTTTTGTCTTAGCGGTTCATACACTAACGGACTTTTTATCAGCAAATCACTCATATCTATCTTTATTTAATCTTTTTTTATAATTATGAAATTTTATTTCTTTTATATAAATAGTTATGTTTTATAAATAATATAACTAAAATCAAAACACTCATAATTTTTTATTAATATCTAATTATATTTCAGGTGTGTTTTTCTTTATTTTCTTTGAACATTGATTGTCGCAATCAGTTACTATTTTTTTAAAGAATACATATTCGTCTGATATTGTATTATCACCAAAAGTTAAAAGACCTTTTAATGCTATTCTTCTCATTGACGCAATTGTTTTATCAAAATCAGTTGTTGAAGATTCGATATCTCTATCTAAAATATCATCACCATTTTCTTCTTTTGCTATATTATTTTCAGTTCTAATTGAAGGTATTGATTGTTTTGGTCTCATCATTTTTTCATTACCAAATGAAAAACCTTCATTAATCATTCTGATTTCTCTATTAATGTCGTTATACAAACTTCTTTTCATAATAATTTATTTTATATATAAATAGATTTATTTTCTTTAATTTTACACTAAAAAAAATAAAAAACCTCATAAAATGAATTATGAGGTTTTAAAGTTATTATTTTATTTACAGATTGTTAAAATCTACACCTTGTGGTGTTACCACAAATGATATGTCGATATATTCAAGTACGTCTGTTGGTTTAATGAAAATAGTTGCAGACAATTGTCTTTGTTCGTAATCTTCGATTGTGTCGTCAACTACTAATCTATATTCTGTTATACCTCTACTTGATTTAATATCTTCCAAAATTGGTGTTACAAGTGACCTAAATGTCGCTCTTGTTGCACTATCATTTGGACTGAATAACATATTTTCACAAGCACTTGAAATAAGTTTTCCTAATCTTAACATCAAACGTCTAACACTGATTCTTGTTAAAGGTGAATCGTATTGGTCGCTATTTGAATGATGTAATGTTTTTTGTCCATTGATGAAAACTCCATCTCTGTTGAATGTTTTAACAGGGTTAATTCTGTTTTCATACAATACATCTTCTTCTGCTAAGATTGTAGTTTTTTTTGCATTAACACAAACAACTGCACCTCTATCTTTACCTGCTGGTGGATACCAAGGATATGATTTGTTATCAGCAAATGCAATGTTTCTAACAACGTCTTTTGTTACTGGTAGGTAGATATACTTACCTGTGTCAGTATCAAAATGTCGTACCCAAGGATAATATGTACAAGCGTATGATGATTCTATTTCCATAGCATCCAAATAAGCTGAAACTTCTTCTGCTTCATACATATCGTATCTCGAATCTGATGCTCCTATTGGTTTATCAGGTGTTGTTACAACATATAGCGAATCTCTTCTTTCTTGTTCAATCATTTCAATTGTTTCGTCAACTAACAATCTATCTTTAAAGCAGTCAATACCTGGTGTTGCTAAAAGATTGATTTCTACTGCATTTGGGTTAGCAAATGAACGGATACCTGCTAAGAAAGCATAATAGTCACTTGTAATACCTTTCTCTTTCAAGTTAAGGTCTAATGTGTTTCTAATCATACTGAAGTTAGTACCACTATCATTTGTTTGGTTAATTGAACCTTTGTAGTTGCTTAATTTAAAGTCATCTGTTGTTGTTCTTTGTTGTCTGTAAATATCCCAACCGTCAAAACCACCGTATGTTAATACTGTAAATTTACGAAGTGCTATTTTTTCATAGATTGTATCTATAACGTCTTCTGCACTTGAAATTTGTGGTGGGTTTGTTGAGTTATCTAACGTGTTAGTCATTCCAACAGTTTGCCAATTGTAAAGATATAAACTTTCTCCTGTTTCACCACCGTCAATTAGTTTAGGGTTAGAACCATCTACTGTTGTAGCGTTATTAACACCTACTCTACTATCCAAGTGGAAACAATCAGTGAAAATACCGTCAGTATAAGCACTTCTACCTTTGTAAGAAATAATATCTGTATCAATACCTATTATATCTGAAAAACCAAAATATTGTTTTCTTTCTTTAATATCTTTATCCCAATTAGTGTTATAAGCTAAATATGGAGGTTTGATATATTCGTCAGTAGTCATATCTACCATTCCTGATAAGTTTCTTACAGGATAACCAAGGAAACCGCAAGGGAATGAGTATTTAATGTTTTCATTTTCAGCAAGTTCAACTACTACGTGATTAGATTTGAAAGGATAAGTACCATCATTTGTTCCAATTACTGAACCGATAAATCTTGAACTTTCAGGATTAAGATTTACTCTTGCGAATGTTTCTAATACTTTTGGATCAGTATCACTATCGTTGAATGAACGAATTTGAACATCAAAACTTTTATCTTCAGGTCTGATATTAGCAATAGCAACTTTAACTAAGTTATTAGCCATATTACCATCACTTATCGTATGAAATCTAAACAATTTAATAACTTCATTATTTGTTAGTGAACCTTTCATTTCAGAAACAAACCAAGGAGTTGTTGACGAACGATATTGTTCTTTATAATCATTCATATCACCAATAACTCTATCAACACCTACATAGTTAATGTTATCATCAAGTCCGTTTCCGTCTTCATCTACAAATATTTCGTTCCCATCTTCATCTACTTGAACTTCACCAATAATACCGTAATGTTTATAATAAATTTCTTCATTATTTACATAAACCATTAGTTGTGTTCCTACAATAGGAGAAGGATTTGCACTAAGTTGTTCACCAATTCCACTGTAAGTAGCGTCAAAATGGTAGTTATAAGTTACTTTACCGTTTCCGTCAATATCTTTTTTAACTACCAATATCATACCGTCATCAACTGTTGAACTTCCGTTCTCACCTGTTGTTTTTTTAGTTGTACTTGGTGTTTTTAACAATTTTGAACTAATATCTACTTTACCACCGCTTGAAAGACCTGCTGTTCCTGTAACAGTACCAACAATATCAAGTGTAGTTTCAGGAATAAATAGTTTACTATTTTTAGGTGTAATATTATTCAATGCTGTAATAGTACCTTGTTCGTCTACTGCTACTGTTGCAGTAAATGATGTTTCAAATTCATCAGTATCACTACTATATTTAAATTCAACTACTTCATTATCTTCATATCCAACACCACCTTCATTAATTTGGAAGTTGTATGAAAAACTTTTATCAATGAAGTCGTAGAAGTATTCTGTATCTACTGAATATTCTCTACTCCATAGGTATCGTTTACCTAAATATGATTTGTTTAACAATTGATTTTGCATTGTAAGCATTGAATCAACTGGTTTAAACAAAGGATTGAATGCACGACTATTATATAAGAACAAACCGTTTGTTGGTTGATTAATTTCTTGTTGTTGATAACCTTCTGAACCAAAAGATTGTCCTTCTTTAAAGAATATACCTGAAACAAAGTTAGACCCAACAGATTGGTTTTGAACTAATTGTTGTAAAGCTACATCATACAATTCCTCTACAAAAATAGGTGAGTTGTTATCATTCATAGTGTTGCCAATAACATCATAAATATAATTTCTATTACCGTTGTTAAATGACACATCGTATGCAAAATCTTCACCGTATACAGTTCTACCTTTCAATACAAAAGTACCTAAATTAACTATTGAACTTGGTATTTCAGTAATTTCTTCACTATCAAATCTACTTGGCACACCACAATAAGTCAAATAAGAACTGTTTGTTGATGGTAGAATTTGTAGATATGAACCATTAACTCCTGGGTCTACGTCATATACTAACTTATCATATTCATAATAGTTACCACAATTAAAATGAAGTGTTGCATCTCCTATTGCTGTGTAATGTTTGCAAGTTTGTTCTTCATCTGTACAATCTTGTACTACTAATTTTTGACCATTAGTATAATCAACACCCATATAATTGATTTTTCCTTCTCCTGATTGAGAATAAACAATATATTCAGTTTTACCATCTGGGTCGTATTCAATATCTCCATTTAGTACAATTTCTCCACTTGGTATTTGAGAACTAAATGTTCTTTCATAATGACCTCGTGAACGAATTACACCCAAAATCATATTTTGTCCTACACCATCACCTGTACTTTCAGATTTTATAACCCAAGCAGGACCTGCGTTATAACCTGATAAACCAAGTACTCTCGTTACATATAATTGATTTGATTGTGAAAGAAATGATTTTGAGATGTACGGTAATTCATATTTAGGATATTTTGTGTCTTTGAACTGTTCGGTAGATGTTCCACCGAAAAGGTTTTTGAACTCTTCCCAAGATTCAACTTCCATCGGTTCAAACGCAGGTCCTTTTAATGTTTCACCAACAACACCCAATGTTGTTAAACCAAGACTTTTGTTTGAGTAGGTCATTTCAACCTCTCTTGTGTAAATACCAGGACTTACATGTGTTTTTCTTGCATTATTTAGCATCTTATTAATATTTTACTTTTATTATTTATTATAAATATCAAATAAAAGACAAGAAATTATCAGTTTTTTTTAAAATTCACTATTTAAGCCTATTAACTCTAATATACCTTCTTTTAAATAATCTATTTTATTAATTTCTATTCTTAGTTTTTCGTTTTCTTTTAAATTAAATTCTTCGTTAGTGTTTATTAATTCTCTACTATCGTATCTTTCAATTTTATAACTACTAATATTAGTTGTTTTTACTGAAGTTATTGTAATATCCTCGTCAATTTTAAATTTAGTAACATTTTTTGCGTATTTTGGATAACTAATAACTAAATTTAATGTTTCGTCCTCATTTTCTTCAATTATAACTCTTGCTTTGTTAATTGATTTCTCACATTCAACTATTGTTAATAATCTTTTTGGTATCCTATCAATTTTAAAGTCATTTCCCGTTATAATATATGCTAAACATTTAATATTGAATGTTTGTGAATAGAATTTCTTTTCATTTAATGAATAAACACTTTCATCATCTACACTATCTAATAATAAACACATATAATGTCCATTTACTCTAATATAACATTCTATAGCTTTAAATAAATCATGAACTTTGGTGTTCATTTCATTCATTAATTCAAATTTATTGGTAAAAATACTCACTTTGTAACTCAAATCTACACCAAATGGTTGTTTCATTTGGTAAATATCATAACAATCAACACTATTATCCTGTTTAATTGGTATTCTTGCTATTTCATACAACCTTTCACCAGGTATGTTCATAGTGTTTGAATTTATTGTACCTTTTGTTGGATTAACATCTCTTGTATATGTTTTGAAATTCATTATAGGAGAGTCTGATTCGTCAGTATATTGCCAAGTTTGTGAATATTCGCTAAATCTTTGTGTAGTTAATGAATTATATGTTGGTAATTTAATACCGTCATAAACAATATTTATTTTTTTATCAACCCATTCTGCCATTGCTGCATCAATGTCATTGTATTCAACCGTCTTAGGAAAGATGGGTTCTTTATACATGATTTCTTTACTAAGATTCTCACGTCTAACATTACCATAAGCCTTTTTTATTGGTTTTACTCCTATTATGTTGTTTCTTTGATTCATGTTTAAGATAAATACTTGAATAAATTATTATCCTTTAATTTCAATCCATATTCTATCATCAAATTTATTTGATGTTTTGTAAAATGTTAAAACATAATTCATTTCCTTCTCAGTTACATTGTATTTATCAGGTTGTTTTAAAAAATTCTTGAATTTATTAATAGTTTTTAGTATTCCTTTGTGTAAACTATACTGATATGGTGTGTCTGGTTTTTGGTCATAAACATAGTGAAACACTTTTATTAAACCGTCAACTCTTCTTAATTTTTTATCCAATTCATCTTGTTCTATAGGATTAAGAGCAACTTTATTTGGTTTTAAATTATTATTATAACCATCACCAAAGTCAAAACCTAACTGCACTGAACCATCACTATTTGGTTCGTTATTTGTTTTGGAACGTTCAAATAAATTTCTAAACTGTTTTTCTGTTATTATTATTTTCATATCAAAAGGTTTATTATCTTCAATAATAATTACTTTGAACATCTTCATCTAAACCAGCATCAACAAGTTTAATATCACCGCTTTGAGTAATACCATAACTATTTATGCGACATAAATCACCATAACTCATATTAAAATTAACCATTAACTCAGAAATATCACAAAAAAAATCGTTCTCCCAAGCCTCATCATAACATGATGGTTCACTAGACATTTTATTACCACCACGTTGTAAACTAAACCAATAATATCTTATACATGATGCAAAGTCTTTAAATTTCATACCTGTACCTTGTTCAAATTGAGTTATTTTTATTTTATCAACTCTTTCCATTTCTAACCACAAGTAATCATCATCAACATCAAAAACCTTAGCTACACCACTACACATCATATCACTAGCTGTTTTGTATTCAGTTTCGTTTTGAGCAATACCTTTTGGGTTTTTTGCTAATTTTAGTACTTTATCATTATCAATACCAAAAACATATCTAGCTGACCCACTACTAATATATTCTAATCTTTCTTTACAATATTTATATCTTTGACTGAATTTATTTAATTTTTTAAATTCATCCATATCGAAACTTGTTGGATAAGCCATCTCAAACAAGTTTTTAAACTGTTTTTCTGTTATTATTACTTTCATAATTTATATACCTCTAAATTCATTTATATCTATTGGAACTGCAATACACTTTCTCCAAAAATTTTTATAACCATACATATATTCCTTGTTGGAATAATTCTTTTTACCATCATCTTCCACAACAAAATACTCTACATGTTGTTCATCTATTTGAACACCTATATAATCACCTCTTTTTATGTCACATTCCAATTCATTTAATGTCTGTTGGTATAAACTAAAAGTTAGATTACCTGTCTTTTTAAACCTCATACCTGACTTGTTTTTCATATAAACTTCATTTGTAGAAGATTCTATATTATACACACAATGTAACTCCACAGGAACTTTAAATCGGATTTCATCTTTTTTCGCTTCAAATGTAACACTATTTACATTGGTAAATTGCCTATCTACTTGATAAAGTATAACTGTTTGATTACAGTCTTGTTCAATGTAATTTTTACCAATCTCCAACTCTAAGTCATAACTTTCTTTGGAATAGAATAAGTTATTCCTATTTATCGGAAGTCTTTTCAACTTCATATTGTCAGTGTTAATTGGTTGATTCATGTCTTTTTAGTTATCAACAAAAATTATCTACGTAAATCTTGTTTTTCTCGTTTTTTTGTTTATATTTACTAATATTAATTAATATTATAAAAAAAAATTAATTTAAATAAATTTTTAATTTATTATAAATATAATTAATATTATAATTAATTAATATTATAATATAACTAGTTTTAATATTATAATTAATATTATTAATATTAACTAGTATTAGTAAATATTATATTTTTTAATTAAAATAATTAATATTAATAATTTAATTAATGTTATAATATAATTAATTTTATAAATAAATTTATATAAGAAAAAAAATGAGAAAAGAAACACTTAGCGGAAAAAATGTTGAAAATTTATTAAAAGAATACCAAGGAAAAAATCCATACATAAAAGAATTAAAGGAAAGAATTAATAGAAAAGGTGGTAAATTATATCAAAATGAAATCAACTATGTGTTTTACAATATTAACAAAGAACCTATTTTAATAAACAAAATATATGAAATTTCCGATTGGTTAGCTAATTCATTTCAAAAAGAATACTCATTATCATTCCAACCTAAAAAGATATTAATTGGTTATCTACTTTCTAATTTAGATAACAGTTATCATTGTTACGTTAAGTTCCATAAAAATCAAGAAAGAGCTGTTTGTTGTTTTATACCAAAAAAAGCATTGTTTGGTGTTATAGATACCAACTCCGATTGGAATAATGTAGATATTAACTTCAATAAATTGAATGATAGATTAAGTTCATTCAATAGAACACTAAAACCGCATCAAGAAGACGGTATTAAATTCTTATATTCTAAAAAACGTGCTATTTTAGGTGACGGTTGTGGTTTAGGGAAAACAATAATGTCATTATCTGCTTCAACTATCTTAGATAAGAAAAAAGTATTAATAATAACACCTGCTTCATTAAAAACTAATTGGAAACGAGAAATAGGTTTTTTTTATGACGATATAGATTCCAAAGTAAATATAATTGAAAGTAATGTATGGGTAGAGCCTAAACAATTTACAATAATCAATTATGATATTCTCCAAAATTTTTATAAACTCCCATTAGTACCTAAAATGGTTAAAGAAAGAAATGAAAATGGAGAATGGGTTAGTGTTCCAAAAACAAAAAAAGTAAAAAATTACAAAACAGGTGTTGTTAAGGAAGAGATTCAATATAGAAAATCAACGCAAAAAGATTTTGTAGAACAGTGTAAGAAAGAAAGTATCTTATTAAATACGAAATGGGATTTAGTTATTATTGATGAAATACATAAGTTATCCAATAATGATTCAACAATTTATCAAATAATCAATGATTTTATAAAAAAAAATAATCCTGAACATTTTTGGGGTATAAGTGGTACGTTTCTAACAAATTCTCCAAAAAATCTTTTAAATATAATAAATTTATTAGACCCATTATTATTTTCAGACTACCAATACTTTATGCAAAGATATTGTGATGCTAAAAAAATGACTAATAAAAAAACAGGTGCTCAATTTTGGATTGAAGGTAAAGAATGTAAAAACTTAGATGAATTGTCCAAAAAAATAGAACATATTTACATTAGAAGAACTATTGAAGAACAAGGCTTATTAAATGAATATAATATTACAGAATTATATTACGGTCTTACAGGAGAAGAAAGAACACAATATGACGCTCTTTGGGAAGAATATAAGATGGAAAAATTAGAAAATGACGAGGAAGTTAATGAAGAAGACTTAGAAGATTGTAAAAAAATTATTGAGGGTGGACTCTTTAGAAGATATTTATCCAATTTGATGATAAAAAACAGTATTAATATAGCTGAAAAACATATTGAGAATGGTGAAAAAGTATTGATAGCTTGTTGTTATGATAATGAGATAAAAGAACTAAAAAAACACTTTGGTGATAAAGCGGTTATCTATAACGGTAAAATGAGTTCAAAAGAAAAAGATAAATCTGAAAAAGAATTTATGAATAACGATAACGTAAAAGTTATGTGTTGCAATATAATTGCATGTGGTGTTGGTATAAACCTCACAGAGGGTAATATAGTCGTTTTTAACACGTTTAGTTGGCGAGACGATGAGAATATCCAAATGATAGCAAGAAGTCATAGAATGGGTCAAAAAAAAGGTGTTATGGTATATTTTCAACTATTTGAAGATACGCATCTAACTAAAATGTGGGAAAAAGTACAAAGAAAAAAATATATTATAGAAAAAGTAATTAAAACAGAAAATGAAAAAACTTCAGAATAAATTGTTTTTTTAAAAATTATTCGCTTAATTTACATAAACTGAAAATATATGAGAGACGAAACACTACTTGGTACTTATGCAGAAGACCAATTTAAAAAAAACTTAGAAAATCTAATCAAAACTGAATGTTTTAAAAGTAGTACCAAAGAAGATATTAATGAACATTGGGATGTAGGTGTAAAATTAACATTTGATGTTAAAGGTTTAAGAAAAGTTAATAGAAAAGATAATACTACCGATGAGAATATCCATTGGGTGGAATTAAAAAATACTATGGGAAATAAAGGTTGGTTGTATGGAGATGCTACACATTTCGCATTTGAAACTGACGATTATTGGATAGTAGTTGAAAAATTTAAATTACAAGAATTTATAAAAAATAAATTGTATTTTTGCCAAAAATAATCAAGAGCAATTTTGTCAAGATGAAAAGTTCAGGAAACATATTAAGAGAGCTGCGAGAAAACAAGCA
>Ga0265293_10003725_pt1 | contig 27940 bp, 34 predicted proteins | sample Munlanlewell138R_FD_192505 | JGI IMG/M metagenome (GOLD analysis project Ga0265293, IMG submission 192505) | Leachate microbial communities from a municipal landfill in Southern Ontario, Canada - Leachate well 138R | ecosystem: Engineered > Solid waste > Landfill > Unclassified | place: Canada...
TTCTATTTAGTTGCGGTAAACTCGTTTTTTTCATCGCAAATAAAAGATAATACCTTTTTATTTCGGCGTCAAGGTCAAAAATAAAAAAACTTTCAAAATTTTCTCCTCCCATCTTGCGCCCTCCTGAAATGTAGCTATACTAAACAGCAGGAGCGGGGGTTTTTGGCGGTATCCCCTTTCCGCCGCTTCCTCCTTCTCCCCGCTCCTACTTTTTTTATTCCCCGAAAGTTAACAGAATCGGTAACTTTCCTGGAACAAAGTAATGCGGGGAGCCGCAGCCCCCCGCGCGCGTTCTATGTTTCCAGGCTCACCTGGAATTATAAATTGTTCCCCCCCTTAACAATCCCCCCCTCTGTCGTGTTTTTTTTTCTTAAACACCCGAAAAAGATTTTCTTTTTTCAACTTTTTCATCTAAACAAAGGTTTTAAGGTTTTCCCTTATTTCCTCCTCAGTCGTATTATAACGCAAAAATGCGCTTGCTTGTATAGCTTAATCTCAAAAAATTCTACGAATGGCAATATAATCTTACGAACGGTAAGATTCGGGGGTTAAGCGGTAAAACGAGCTTGCTGGGAGCGGGGATATAGTATCAAACGGTAGAGAATCAATACTAAACGGTAGTATTTAAGGTGTAAACGGTAGAAAATGGGGGTTAAGCGGTAAATCAATACAAGCAAAGTGGGGGGGGATATGTTTATTCTGGAGCTTAAAAAGGCGAAATCGCGTAAAACACCCTTAATTTGCGCCAGAATCGATTTTCTGCTTTTTTGTAGGGATTCACGCTAGGGAACTTCCAAACTTCGCTCACAGAAGCTCTAAATCACGTAAAACGGCAAACCAGGCTCGCACGAATACCCCGAGCCAATCCTCATCATAAAGGTCAGCGTCATCCCTCACCATTTCCTCGCTTGCTATTTCCGCTATCTCGTGGGTGATTTCATGTAGCAAACATTCCCACTGCAAATCATGGTCTAACTCTTTAGGCATTTTTACTCCCGCCGATGGTCGAAGCTCATCAATATCGGCTGGTCGGCGCTCATCTCCACCAGCACCGCGCCAGTTAGGCGAAACTCGGAACACTTAACTTCTTTATATGCGCCTGGTTTGAGAGTATGCGGGATTTGTTCCGATTTCCCGCTAGCGTTCGTGCACTTAAAAGTTACAATCGTATCCTTGCGGGATACATTACTAGCCTTGGCATAAATATCCTCGTTCTTTCCCGCCAGTGCCCCAATGTATCCATGTGTTGCGAAATACTTCACGTGGCTTCCACTAGTGTTAATCTCCATGTCATCCTCCTCATCAATCTCTTTACCGTTCTTGAAATAATCCATAATCCCCGCCGCTACGGCGTGCCCTACCAGCCTTGCGTTGTTCTGGAGGAATAGCCGTTCCTTAGGGTTACTCACGAATCCTAACTCAATCAAAGCGCACTTACAGCGCCTTACAAATCGCCAGTTGCCGTAATAGCGGTGCTCATTAGTGGTAATGTTATAGCCGCCAAACTTGAGTTTTGTTCGTTCGGCATAGGCTTTGCGGATACACTCGGCGTAATCTCTGCTTCCAGGGTGGAGCTCCTCCCAATAACCGATGGAAAAGCCGCTTGATTTTGAGCTTGCGCTGTCGCAATGCAAGAATATTGCTCCATCAGCCTTGTGTTGCATGTTCGGCGGATGGCGGCGGAGAGAGCCGTCAAACGCTTTTACACCATAGCCGTTGGCGTCGAGGGCATGAAGCACGTGGGGGAACACGTATTCCAGCGTTTCGATTTCATGCGTCGCACCTTCGTTATCGTTTTTATGCCCTATCTGCACTGCAACTACGGTCATGCTTCTCACCTCACCCCTCTATTATATCACGCCAGGCTTGGGTATATTTCCCACTTTCCCAGCTCATGCTTTCCGCGGCTTTCCTCGCGGCGTGAGAGTATTTGCGGGTGTCAATTTTGGCAAGCCAGCGAAACTTATCCGCAAGCTCATCAACATCAACGCGATTATAGATAGTATTCCAGGTGTGGGGGGAATTAAGCGGTTCGGGATGTGGGGGCATGAGGAAATCTTCGTCAGGCTGAAACATATTCATCGGGTCGGCGTTCACGGTAAGCGTCGGCATTCCCGAAGCCATTGATTCCAGAATCATCCGCTCATAGCCGCCGTATGCGGATATTTGTATTGAAATATCACCGTTGCGGTAAATATCGGTAGGCAAATCATAGTTATAGATTCGCAGAATTATTCGAGGATAAACATAATCGTAATCGCTTTCTTTGCTTTTCTCATAGCCGTGGGGCATGTCGGGTAGCAAGTGTTCGTTTGCCTGTGCCCGAACAACAAGGGTATTTTTTCCGCCAGCCTTCTGGAATGCTTCCAGCGTAGCGCCTATCTGGCGGCGGTCGCAAACGCCAACGTAGCCAAGGTTAAAAATGAACTCATGTTCCATACGCTCACGAAAAGGGAAAAGCTCAAGCCCTATCGGCAAAAACAAGCGCACTTTGTTCGGGTGTGATGATTTTTCCCAGGCGCTTTCGCAGGGGCAAATTAAAACATCGGGGTTCAGGCGAGGGAAAGCGGGGGATTCGTGCATTCCTACGCCCACCGTTTTTATGCCGTGCTTTTTTGCAATGTCGAAAAGATTAAAGTTGAACGGCGTTTCGGAGAAAATGATTACGCCTGGCTTATATTTTTCGATATAGCGCTCGATGTCTCCGTCTGTGGGCGCCCCAAAGCAACCGTGTTGGCGCTCAATCCACTTACTCTGTCCCTTCACGCTTCCCACGGAAAGCATGGAATCGGCTTTGAGGTAATGAATAAACTCCCACGCAAAAAGCCCGTCGCCACTTCGCAAGTTAGCGTATCCCAGAACTCCTAGCTTCATCAATAATCTCCATCATCGTTTTTACGCGATTCTCCCACGTATATTTTAGCACGGTCTCACGACCTTGCGAGGCGATTTTCTCGCGTTGTTCATCGTGCGTTAAATAGTAGTTTATCTTGTTATGCAAATCGTCTAAATCGTTAAATAGCACTAAATCCCGCCCATCCTTAAACTCCCTTTCTATTCCTTCTACCTGCGGATGGAGCGCGAACGCCCCACAAGCAAGGTAGCGGTAAACTCTATTACTCCAGTAGCCAGGGATATCGTTGCGGGCATTAAGGCAAAGCATGATTTTACATTCCGCGCAAAAACGAGAGAAGTCTTCACCGTGCAGCTCCCCATTTCGCCCCCGCACTTCTGCCCCCAGGTTGGATAAGATTTGCGGTCTATCGCCGTAGGGATGTCCCACAAATCCTACACTGTATCTCTTTTCTGCCTCTACGGGATAAAGCTCAGCGGGGGAGTATCCCTGCTGAAGCCAAACATGCCCAGGTGGGTAAAACTCGTTGTTCATATCGTCGGGCGAAAAGGTAAGGTCGAAGAGTTTGAGTGCGGGGAAGTATGAGGCTTCGCGATTTTGCCACTTGCAAACGATGTCAAAATAATATGCTACTTTGAATGCTTTTATCTGTTTGAGTAAATCGTGGGGAATGTGATGGGGAAGCGCTGTGAGGAATATGTCGAAATCCAGCTTTGCCAAGTATTCCCAATCGGTAGCATTAAATTGATAGCGGGAAACTTGCCCGTATTTTTCAAGCTCTCTGGAAACTTCCCACTCAGAAGACCACTGTGCGAATGATGAGCAGTAGCATATTTTCATTTCCTCCTCGCTTTTATGAACAGGTTGCCATGCGGGGTGTTTTCCGCTGAAAGGATTTCAAGCCCTAAATCCTTTAATATCTTTCGCAAGCCTTCGAGGGTGAACCCCGCCTTGTGAAAGTTCTCGGGATAATCCTGCCCACCGTAAAGCAACTGAATGAGCCAATTAGCGCCCCTTTTTCGGCTCACTTCATAAGCCCATAATACATCAGGGCATTGTATCTCGATAATCCCGCCAGGATTGAGAAGGGATATCCAGTGTTTGAGAATATCAAGGGTTTCCGCCTGTGGGAAGTGCTCTAGCACATCACGGGCTAGGATATAATCGGCTTTTATGCCCACTTCCCGAACATCCGCCACAACATCTACACCAGGAAGCGGGCGAATGTCGATGTTGGTAAATCCCTCACGGATATCTTTTCCACAGCCGAGATTAAGTTTTGCGCTTGATTTCATCCCTAAGCTCCCCCAGGATTTCCGTTTCGTGCGCCATGTGATTGCGTACAGTTTCGTCGAACTTCTCCGCCGCTTTGGCAAACCGCTCCGCCTGCTCCTTCTGTATGCGGGAAAGCTCGGATGTGTAGGATAAAAGCCACTTGAGGATACAGCCAAAAAATACCGCCATCACCCCAAAGCCGCCAAACTGTAGTATAAGTTGAGTTGTTTCCATCTTTACTCCTATAAATAAGCGCACCGAGCGCGGATAACGGCGGGTCTGACAGCGGAATTGAGATTTTTGAGGGTATCCCCAGTATGTCCGCTCATCGTATTGAGATAATATGTAGTTTCGCTATCGAGGGATAGGGTTTTACGCGCTGTTCCTGTGAATCGCGTAAGAGTGAGTTTATCGGCAGCTGTTATAAAACTTCCTGCCCCAGAGCTACAGCGAAATTCCTTATCTGTCTCACTATTATTAGCGGTAGAAAGTGTAGTGTTGATATATTTATTCGGGATATTCAGTTGTTCCACTTGCGCTACCACGGTATAATCTACATCCCAAATCCCGATGGGGATTGCTATTTTTACCCCGCCCAGGTTATACCATGTGCCAGCAGTAGCGTTTGTCTGTTCCCTATCTGTGTTATCGGTTACCTTCACCGTCCATTTATTGGGGTCGAGCGGGAAGCCCTTGGGGGCACGGGTGACGGAAGTGTGAAAACTAGTAATAGCGGCGTCGGCAACGGTGTAATCCGTGCCGCCGTAGAGCGTTAAAACCGTAGCATTAACCAAAGAAATATACTCTATCTTTGTAATGATGAAGTATTTATAGTTTCCTTGTTTGAGTCGAACCTTCTCGCCGAGATGGTAATTAGCGGTTACGTCGCCTTCTGTGTAGATTGCATTAGTAGCACTGTAAAGCCACGTCCCAGCTTCCGCCATCCATCCATCCTTAGGGATTCTCTGGTCAATATACCACTTTCGTGCTGCCTGGTTATCGGATGTGGGGTCAGCGTCTGGCAAAACGGGAATGGAGCTAAATGTTTTAACTCCCGTTATTGTTTGGTCTCCTGTTGTAAGCCATTTCTTCGTATCGCTTTCGGGGATGTCGTCGGCATCCACGGAAGCACCGCTACCGAAAGCAATGTTGGAATCCTCTATCTCACCCGAACCTATCTGCTCTCCACGTATCCTAGTTTGCCCCATCCTATCCTCACTTGTAGTATGTTACCAACAGCACGTCGCCCGTTAGTGGTGCGGCGGTCATCGAGATTGTAGCTCCGTTAATAGAGTAATCATTCCCGCCAGCGTTTTGCAAAACCCCATTGAGATATACCATTTCCGTCCCCAACACAGGGGTATTCGCCAAAGTGAAAGTTTTGTTCGTGCCGTTTATGCTTCCGCTCGGAACTTCTCTCGTAACTACGTCCACGCTCAATGCTGTCCCGCCACCACCAGCGATACCATTCCCAGCTACCGAAGTATTAAGCATTGCTTCGGTTATTCCCGTGTTAGCAACCTTGAGCCCATTCCCCGATTTAGCGAGGGAACCGCCATCGAGCTTCACAGCAACCGAATCCGCCGCAACTTCTACACCGTCCCCTGCTCCAACGTCAAGCGTGTTACCCGTTTTGACGAGTCCATTGCCAGCTACAATGTCCGCTGTTGCCGTTATCTGTGAGAACGTGAGTTCCGTAGTGCCGATGGTTATGGGGTCAGCGGTCGTAAGCACGAAGCCCTTGCTAGCGTTCTGCGTCCCCTCCGCCACGAATACGAATAAACCTTGCGTTACTTCGGAGTCAGCGTCGCAATCGGGAGCGCGCGAAGCCGCACCACTAGCGGGAGAAACGTAAATCCCGTTAGTCTTTTTATCGGTTTGATTTTTTACCAGCACCCTGTCGCCCTCAACGAGGGGTACGCCATCAATTACCTGCCCAGCCGCAAGGGCGGTCGAAAGGTTGACGTTTTCCGTGGTCGCCACACGGCAGGATTCCTTTACATCGAATCCCTGAGCATGGGCGTCCACATACGCTTTCGTTGCGGCGTGTTGAGCCTGTGTCGGGTCAGCCAGCCCTATAATCTTCTGGCTGTTTACATCCACGTCGCTCTTGGCGGTCGCTTGCCGCCCTAAATCAATTTTTGTATTTGCCATTCTCTCACCTCACTACATAGTCCGCCCAGAGGATATCGCCCTCAATAGGCGGTTCATCCATCGTTATTATTCTACCATCAACCGTGTAATTGCGCTCAATCAGCCCGTTGAGCGACAACACGAGTTTATAAGGTTCGGCAGAGAGTAGAAACGTTTTGTTTATTCCGTCCATCGCCCCGAAAACAGGTTCGCTCATGAAATCTACGGGTAAGGTTCGCAGAGGATAGAGGTCAACATTTATGCTCTCTTCCTCTATCGCAACATCAAGCCCGCCTCCGAGCACCAAGTTTATTTCGGGGGGAATGGAAAGAGAAACATCAACCCCTCGTTCTCCAACCGTTACATCAATTACCTGGTCTTCAACGATTACGTTCATTTCGTCTGGTCGTCCACTAAGGTTAGTTTGCCCAACACTAGGGTTCGCCTTACGCCGTCGAGGGTTAGCTCTACATCGTAATCGTAGGTGCCTGCCTCCTGAGTCATAAGATTGTAGGGAATGTGAATCGAGATGGTATTACCCGATAGCGTGGGCGGGGCTTCTTCGTGGGTTACCCCCGCAATAGTATAACGCACCTCGCCGCCTTCAATATCCATCGGGCTTCCGTCGGGGTTAGTAAGCCTTAACGTCAAAAGAAATGAATCGCCCCTTACTCTCTCTAGCGGTGTTTCGTTCATTCTTTATAGCTCCTATTCGCTGGCGGCACTTCTCGCCGTTTAGCTGCTTCTTTTATTATATCAAGAATCAGGGGCACGGATACGCTTTGCCCTGAATCCACGGTAAATGAAGTAATAAAGCCCGTCTTGCCAAACCTATGGGAAACCTCCGTTATAGTTCCCAGCTCTCCGCCAGGGTCAATGCTTGCTCTATCTCCTGGCAATAGTTGTGGGCGGAATGGCGCCTCAAAAGTTTCCAGCTTTCCCGCCGCTCCGATTTTATTCGCAACCTCTCGGGCACAAGCTATTGTATCTGCCTCACTTGTTCCCGCGGGTATTTCCACGAAGTAGGTTTTGCTAGCGGGAAGATGGGAGCTTGAAGAGTTGGGAACATCCACATATATCACCCTGGAAGCGGTGAAATCCGCGGTTATCTCTACGCTTCCCTCGCTTTCCTCCGTGCCGCAATCGAGTTTATGCCAGCCAACACCAGGAACGCTCCAATAAGTGTCAGCGTCCCCATCCATCGCATTCCAGGCGGGGTGCCCATCTTCTTCGCTACTCCCCGCTACAACATTCGGATACGGCGCGTTATTCGCCGTCATAGTTGGTTGAAGGTCTCCTCCATCAGCGTCCTGGTAGCATATTTGAGTTACCTTTACTTTAGGGGTCGCCTGAAAAAACTCAACAGAATAATAGCGAAAATCAGCAGTTGCCGCTAGGTCGAAGGTTCCCGTGCCACTCCAAGAAGATGTATCCGATAGAAGTATTTGCTTGTCAAGAATAAAGTTATCATTTGAGCCGTGAACCTCAAACTTGCCGACCGATACGCCGTCAGGTAAGGTAATCCTCACCTTCTTCGCGTTTAGTGTTTTAGGGTCGGGTCGTGTGCCCGAAGGTGGGGCGGTAAAAGTGATAACGCCCGTCTCGTAATCAATGTAATAATCCACATTGCGGCGCTGTGGAACTTTATCAAGATAAATTGTGTCGGAGCCGTTAACGATATTGTCGGCGGGAAGGATAAATTGAGTAGTATCACCGTCCCCTTGCCCTATCACAACTCCTTGTTGGGAGGCGGGCGCCGTGATGGCGCAAACTTGCGAATACATATTCACATCATCTTGCTCTATCGCCCGCGAGATAACTGTTTCCCCACGAGAGAACTCATACGTTCCACGCGGCGGAAAATTGCTGCCGAATGAGCCGATAGTTCCCGCTGGTGAGCCAATTATAATTTTGCCGCTGTAGTCCTCCTCCATTTTCCACCAGGGATGAACGGTCATGAGGTCTTGTATTGCCTGCAATGCGGTAGAATTGCGAGCGAATAGAAAGCCCGCGTTGCCCGAATCCTCTATTATATAGTCCGTTAGCCCGCAATCCTCAAGGATGTTAGCAATCCAAGTTTTCACATTGAACGGCGCGGGGTGATACATCTCCTCGATAGGAACTGGGAGGTCATTGAGGAACTTGCCGATAGAGTTTCGAGCGGTAATTGAGATATTGCCTTCTTTTACCGAGAAGTTTTGCCTATCCAGCCAATAAGTCCCCATCGTTAGCCAGGGCGAACTGCCGATTCGAAACTCCAGTTTAAGCGATGTCCCGAGCCCCATAAGCGCCCATCCTTCGTCAATTAGTTCTCTATCGGGATTCGAAAGGGTGAGTGAGAGGGAAGTTATAGCTTCATCCTTCAGGGATAAGTCTCCGCTTTCTAGGTATTTCGAGAGGTCTGCAGTAACTTTAGTTGCGGGTTCCTGCCTCCAAATTCCCGAATGCCCTTCGCAATAGCCAACAGCGTAAATTTCATTGGCGGTAAAGCGCCAGAACTGCTTAATCGTTCCGTTTTCCTCAACGTCTTGAATCTGCACGCCGAAGATATCGGATGAATCAAAAACTTTATTGCCGAAGGCGTGGATAAAAGTATTTACATCTCGCCAAGCCCAAAGTCCGTTCTGGGGATTTGTGAGCATAGCTTCCCATTCCGTTTTCCTATTCCAGGTAACATCGGGGCTTGTGTTCTGTATGAGAATAACTTGCTCGTTTAGCTCCCCAACGATAACTACCTGAAAATAATCCGTAACAGAGATTTCCTTAAATGCCCAATCCTCGTAAGATTCGTTATACCAATCTTCCCCGTCATAAAAAGCTATTTTCCCTCCATAACCGATAGTCCAGATGTGAGAAGTCCCAATTCCCGCTATGCGAATGTTTTCGTGCTGCCCATAAAGCTCCGAGTTTGCTGCTCTCTCAACTGCCCAATTCGAGCCGTTCCAATGCCGCCGCTCCCCATAAGCACCGACGCACCAAACATCACCTCTCACGCCTCCCCAAATCCAGAAGAGGGCGCCCCCCTCCTCATTAAAAGAGCCTGGGGCGTTCCAACCGTAAGCGGGCGTCCAGTGGGCTATCAGGTGGTTCGTTTCGTTGTATCCGCAAACCCACACGCTATAATCATCCTCCGCGTGAATCGAGGTCAGGTTGTAGCCAGGGTTCGAATATGAGAGTGCCCATATCTCTCCATTGTCGGAGGAATAAACTTCCCCCTCCTCATTACAAGCCCAGAGATGGCTTGTTGAGCCATCGGCGTCGTTCCAATGGCGGTCGGTAGGAAGTGTGTCGGAATCCACGAGCTTCCACCAGTTTTGGTAGTGCATTTCCCCCGCTTCAGGAATAGTCCATTCCCCTTGTGCAAAACTATATATATGTGGCTTATTATCAGGGGAAGCCCCAGCGGAACAATATCCCCACATATCATCATCGTTCTTTGCCAACCTAGCGAGAGTTTTCATTTTGGGCATGATGGAGCGAAGTTTTCCATTTTGATATACTTTACCATCGGTAGTAGAAAACCAGTTACGGCAAATTGATAGAATGATAGGCTCTGTGCTACTATAAACAGTTTCCACCCCAGAAAGCCCCGTCCCTTTTACAAAAAGATTCATGTTGGAAGAAGCCCACCAGGTGCCTCCAGGGATAGCAGAGATTTGAGAAAGATTACCCGTTCCTGGTTCCTTTCGCCAATAGCCAACCCAGCGTGTTCCGTCACATTTCCAAACATCCCAACCCCAGGTGTCTCCCTCTTTTCGCTTCCCCGTCGCCCAAATCTCCGTGAGGGAAACGACAGACATGTCTGTAGCAAAAAAATTATCAAACTTTTCTTGCAGCTCATCATTCGCGGCGGGAACCTCCTCGAATTGCTCTTTGTCATGTTCAATTTTACAAGGGTGTGGGTTAATCCCACTCTTATGAATAGCCCATGCGGTAAATCCGATTCCCTGAACTGAATTATAAACTCCATAATCGCTCTTTACGGTAGCTCTATATTCACCATTGAGGAAGACATCTTTATACATACCACCTCGATAGCTACCGTTCTCCATCACCCACAAATAGTTTAGCGTTCCGCAAACTGCCGATATGCCATAATAGAAAGCACGAGGATATATTGTTGTTTCCCTCGTCCCGCGATTGTAAAGATAAAGCTGGTTACTTTCGGTTGGAATATAAACGTAATCATCCCCAGGGTAAATGGCATAAGCCTTAGCATAATAGTCAAGGTCGGGAAATTCGTGCTCATTCCACTTCGGCGGCGGAGGATAAAATTCAGCGGTAATCTTCATCTCGGGCTGGTTGTCGCCCGTCCAGTCCTTCCTTTCAAGCCTTTCCTCCATGCTTTCCTCCATGCCTTCGGGAAGCACTATCATGGTAGCGAGCCCTCCTCATTTACCAATATGGAGAGCGAGGTTTCAAAATACTCGTATGCGCTTCGTGTCCAAGCTGGCGGAGCGGAGATTTTGCCTTCAAGATATTTCGTGAGGTATTCACAACGCACGCTCGTGGAGTTAGCGAAATAGCTATTGATATTATCCATCTCGCTTCTGGTTGCCCCGATGTCCACCGTCGCCCGCTGGGGGGAGGTGCCAATAGTCTGCACGTGATAACTTCCATCGAGTAGGGTATTCTCTACCCGTAATGGCTCTGGGGTAACGGTTACCCCTCTTATATGGCTTGTCAGGGTTACTGTTTTATCTAGGTTGTAAAGTCCGTCTGCCATTATGCCAGCCTTAACTCTCGCTTAAGCTTCTCAATCACGATATCTGTTACCGCCACCAGGTCGCCCTGTGAGTTCACGCCCTCAACCTTGATGGTTCCTGTGTGGTTGATTGTCTGCGCGCCGCCGCCCTTACCCAGAGGAACAACCGCTTCTGCTCCGCTTTCGCCAAGGAGCGCGATGGTGGGCGAAGTTACTATTCCACCCTTGGCTAGCGCGGGGATAGGCTTGATATTTATGCCCTTTCCGCCTACGAGGGGAACCCAGGAAGGGATTTTTACCTTATTCAGTCCGCCGATGAACTTATTGATAATTTTGATGATAAAGTTTAGCGGCGCCTTCACTATCTTCACTAGCCCATCCCAAGCCTTCTTCGCCGTGCTGGTAATACCCTTCCACACCTTCGAAAGCCCCTCTTTGACCTTGTTGAACGCTCCGAGGATTAAGTTATGAGCTTTGACAACAGGTGCCACGATGACGTCTTTGATTTTATTCCATACCTTAGCGGCGGTTTCTTTTATCCAATTCCAAACCTTGGAAAGAAATTCTTTAATCTTGTCCCAGTTACTCTTTATAAGAAGCACCAGCCCCACCACGGGTCCTAGGATAACGTATTTGATTTTATCCCATACCGCCGCGGCAATCTCTTTTATCTTGTCCCAGACGCCTTTAAGAAACCCGAAGATTTTGTCCCACACACCCTTGATGGCGTCCCAGACTTTCCCCATCGCCTCTTTCACTTTGTCGAAGTTTTTGATGAGTAGAACTATCCCCGCTATGAGCGCTACAATCCCCAACACTATCCAGGTGATAGGGTTCGCAAGGAGCGCCGCCGTCCATGCCCACGTTTTAGCGATGGCTCCAACCAACGCGGGAGCTAGTTTGGCTATCAGACCGCTAGCGAAACTCGCTATATGGGCAATTCCTCCCTTCATTGTTAGGAGAAGGGTGCTCATGGCGCCTTTTAGCGCTCCAAGCTTGCCTATAGCGCCTACAGCGGCAGTTTTAAGGTCACCCAGGTTCTTACCTAGTAAAACGGAAATACCAGCAAGGGTCATCATGGGGGCAGAGAGTCCCGAAAGAATACCAGCGCCCGTCGAGATAACATCGTAAAGGTTGGAATGTGCAAACTTGAGCTCCGCGAGCCATTGCTTCATTTTATCAAGGGTGGTAAAGTATTTGTTATCAATCGCCGCGTGTTCTTCGAGAACCTTTCCCGAATGTTCAAGTTTTTCCGAATATTCAGCCCATTTCTCCCCCGAAATTCCAAGGTTCGCTTTTAACTCGTCCAATCCTCCACCTGCACCGCCCACTTCATTGAGCCCTTCCCTGAAAGCTCTCAAAAGTGCCTTAGGGTCAGATATGTCCTCGCTTAACGCCGCAAGAAGAATTGCCGTATCGTTCAAACCTAGCCCCATCTTTTTCAACTCTGGCGATGTTCGCCCTACCGTGCGGAGAAATCCTTCAACTCCTATAGCGGTAGAGGAATATGCGAGCCCTAGAGCCTTTTGAGAATCTGTAACATTATCTGCTTTTACTCCGAGAACTCCAAGCCCCAAGCCTGCTTTCGCAAGCGTGGGAGCATCACTCCCTATTGCGTCAGCCACCATATCCCAATAGGAGCCATATTCTTTAAGGGCTTCTCCTGAACGTAATCCCTGGACTGCCGCAAGGCGAAAAGTGCCTAAAACGTCCTCAAGGACAAAGGTCTCATTAGAGGTTTCGTTAACGAGATTTCGCATTTCCTCCGTGGTTATACCAGTTAAGGCGGCAACCTGGTCGTTGGCTCTCGCTAAAGAACCCATACTTTGCGCCAGCGCTTCTCCTCCAGCAGCGGCACCTCCCATAGCGGCACCCGCAATAAGCCCCTTCTTTCCCGCGCTCTCTAACGAATCCCCACTTATCCCCGCGATGAAATCCGTCGCGTTACTCGCGGATTCGGATACGGAATCAATAGATTCCTTCACCCCATCCATCGCCGTTTCCGCCGCTCTCCCCGCTTCCTCGGCGGTGCTTCCGATTTGTTCGATGGAACCGCTTGCCTCTTCGGCAGAAGAGGAAACCTCCCCCGCGGCGCTATCGGCGGTGCTCCCTATATTATCTATGGCGTCGCCCGCGCCCTCCATAGCAGAAGAGATGGAATCAGCGGCGCTCTCCGCTACACTTGCGATTTGCTCGATTGCGGCAGAAGCGTCATCTATTACCGATACGGTGATTTCAATGCCTGCCATCAGAAAGCCTCTCTAACAAATTGCTCAATGCTAACACGAGGATATTTGCCTGAAGAGGGGTAAGCTCATCCTGCGTTCTCGCCAGGGGAACCCCCATCATTTGCAGGAACGCTATCTGTTGCCCCTCCTCGCTCATCGCGAAAGCTGGACATCTCATCCTCGCGTTTTTTGCCCTTGGAAACCCCAGTTATATTTTGAATGGCTTGGGAGATTTCATTCACAACGATAACAGGAAGCCGCGAAAGCTCCTCCTCCGTGTAATCCTCCACAAGCCCCATCTTGCAAATGAGGATATCGGATTTGTAATCGTTGTGGAGAACAACCCCAAGGTCAACCTTGCCTCCGCGCCGAGCTTCGGTCATGTCAATGTTTATTCCCTTGGCAAGAGCTTCCTGCACCCTAGCCCATTCCCCACTTGAAAGAGGACGAACTAGAACGGTATCGCCCAGAGAAGATATTTCAACTTCCTGTTGTGCGTTTGTTCCCGCCAGGATGTCCGATTTCTTTAACATATCAACTTCCTCCTGCTATCATCTCGCCCTGGTTGTTATCCAGTTGAACAAGAAGCTCTGTAAATAGGTCTCCGCTCAATCCCGTTATCGTTCCCGCAAGCGCGGTTCCTTCAACCTTCTGTTCTACGAGTCCCGCGCCTTTGGGGCTTATCTCAGCTGTGGTAGCTAGCCAGCGGGGGAGGGTTATGTCCATGCTTCCATCGGTGCCCGCGTCGAAATGCAGAGATATCGAAACTTCTGTTGAGCCACCAACGGCGGGAGCTGAAGCGCCACCCCAAATCAGCTCGAGGAATGAGGTGTCATCGTAGTAGGGTGTGATAGAAAGCGTAACTTCTTGCTCTGCGGCGATAAGCCTTCTCGGGAAACGAGAACCCAGGCTTTGCCCCGTTTCCGCTTTAACATTGTTTTTGATTTCAAGAGATATTTCGCTCACCTTAGTTGAGATATCAGTATTGCTCTTCTTAATCGTTACCTCATGGAACACTAGCGGGTATTCGTCGGGTATCAGCGCTTCCACCGCGCTTCGTTCGGCAATAGTCCCCTTGCTATCCTTTGCGCCTACAATAGATAGCTTCGCGTTAGCGTATTCATCCGCGACCTCTAGGGAAAGCCCATCGAGAGAACAGCCTGAGAAGATGTGCTCGAATACGTCTTTCCCAAGTCTGGTGCAGAACGACGGGAGAATGTTATTATTATTGCCCCAAATCTCGTGCTTATCTCCAACATACTCGTATCCACCAAGCGCCCACTTGAGCACCCATCCTATCGTTCGGATGTCGAACGCATATTCCACGTCCCCGCTTACAGAATAGAACCCTGGACGGTGTAAGCGCGGTGCCCGCCCTAGCCCACCTTCATAAATCAACTCGGATTCTTTCGGAGCGTTTACACTAGCCGAAGTTTGGTCAACGTAAAACGCCGCTGCGGGAGAGGGTGTTTGATTGAATGTCGTCTCCTCCGCAAATCCCGCATATCTCAAAATTTCCATTTCAACCTCCTAATTGCTTTTCGATATACCTGAATCTTACTTCTATTGTATACCCGCAGGCGAACAATTGCTCGGCACTCATGCCCGTAACTTCGCCTGGTAGAAACCTTACACGCCTTACATCTCTCACTGCGCCATCGAGAGTGTGAGAGCGAACCAGCGCCGAAGCCGCGTCAGTAGCGAGCCTTATGGCTTCGCTCTTGCCCTTCTTCGGGTCGGTGCTCTTGGTTACCGCGGCAAGGGAAAAAGTATAAACCCATATTTCGCCAAGCCCCGAATGTTCAATCGGTGAGTCCTCTGGGAGTATCCATATAACTGGCGGTTGTATCTTGCCTATGCGAGCACGGTTGCCGTAGATAATGTTCTTGAAGTTACACTCCCTAGCGATTATCTTGGTAACATGCTCTTCGATTTCCGCCAGCTTCTCAAAGAGCTCCAAGGGTCTCTCCTATGGCTCTATCCGCAAACTCGTCCACACGTCCCTCTGTGCGCTCGATACCGCGCTCAATGAATGGGTTGGGCGCTGTCCCGGGATGGTCAACGTAAGCACAATAAACTTCTTGCCCATCAATTTTGAAATACAGAAATGGTTTGTTCTTTGGTTCTATTCTGTGTGGACGAGTCCCAAATTCCACATATTCCCCATATTCCACGCCAGAGAAGATTATATATTCGTGTTCCCCCGTTTGCACGGGTTTGGAGAAACTTCCCCTCAACCTATCATGGTCAACAGGAGCTTCTCGCTTTATGTTTCCCCAGAGTTCCATGGACACGAAATACATCATGCGGGATAGCGCCTTCTCGTATTGCTCACCAAGGGAACCTATAGTGCCAGTATCTACATCAACATGTATCATCTATCCCCCCTACGATTCCTATCCCGATATTGGGCGCGATGGGGAGAAGCGCAAGGCTTTCCTTGATGTCTTCGGTGATAACCGAGGAGTCCGCTACGCGTATCACGAAATCATCAATCTTCTCAACGGGGGAGGTTCGGAGCTGGAGGGATTTCATAATAAGGTTGGCGGTTATCTTCATTGATATGCCCGCTAGCAAATCGCGGTATTTAGCGTCCGCTTCCTCGGGGTCGAAACTCCGCCTGCAATGAGCGTCAATCATCGAATCAGCCTGGGCGATTAGGGATTCTATCCATGCCTTGAATCTCTCGGGGGCTTCTGCTATACCTACGTCTTCGGCTTTAATTCCCGTGAAATCCACCACATCATTTACGCTGCAATACATACTTACACCTGCTCTTATGAATTTTCAATCCGTGCTCGCTCTTCGCTACGAATCCACACTCGCAAACATAGCCACCAACGGATTTAGGAATAGGCGGGGGGAGAGTTTTAATCAGGCGAAGGCTCTTGCAACCAGTTATCTCTGGCAAGCGCGTAGGCGAAATTTCAGCGATAACTTTTTTCTTCGGAGGAAAAACAGCACCAGCGCGAATAATCGTCCTATCGCTAGTATTCTCAACTTCCATTTTATCTTTGGACATCTCATCTCCTCTCACCTCTCGCAATAGCCTCCTGTTAGGATATTCCGTGCTTCTCGCCTTCGCTTTTCCTGGCTGGGGCTCATGGTTAAGATGTGTTATCTTTTCTGCCCCAAGGTTCTCTGGCTTCCCAAGAACACGCTCGGCAACAACCGCCAACGCGTCATCTTCGCCGCCCCATCCTTCGAATCGTTCATCCCAGCCGCCAACCTTCTCAAATGCCTCCCGTGAGAACGCGAACAACCCGCCTTGCCCTTCAGTAGGAGAACGGAGCTTGCCGTCTTCTTCTCGAACGAGCCCCGCAGGCTTGCCCCACACCTTTACATCCGCCGCTCGCTTTAGAACTTCGGGGGCGTGGAGAACATCCGAGTCGAGGAATATCAACACATCCCCCGCCGCTTTGCGAGCGCCTTCGTTACAAACACGAGCCTTGTTGTAAAGCGGAACAGGGGAGCCGCGTTGTATAATTATCTCGGCACCCTCTAACGCGGCTCCTACTCGTTCCATTACTACCTCTAGGTGTTCATCCCGTAAACCTTCTGTATCAGCGGGAATTATCACACTAACTTTACGAGCCTGGCTTTGCCTGCTCGATGTAGCTGACGACGCTCCCATTCTCATCCTCGTAATTCGCGTCCACGCGGGTGGATACAACGATATCGGTTCTGCGCGCCTTTGGGAGTCTATCAGGCTCCATCTTTATATCGCGCCACACGCCCCAACAGAGATTGTCAGGATATGCCAACATCGCGATATCGCCAACCTCGGCACTTGCGCGCTCGATAACAGGAGCTATCTTCACGAGTATGCCCTTGTAGCTCACGGGCTCCGCGTTCTGCAACGCCGCATCGCCTAACCCTGTATTGCGTTTAATCATGAGGTTGCGATACTTGTTCTCGACATCGAAGGGCACGTAGAAACGCCATTTACTCCTATCCTTGAGATACTTTTTCGGCAGCGCGCCAAGCATTGCCTCAAACATATCCGTCGGATAATCAGTGCCAGCGGGATCAAAGTCTTTGCCCGCACCCGCGCCGTAAACAGCGTTAGCGGCGAGCTTTGCCCAACCGTCCGTAATAGCGATGTAGGTGTCGCTTGAATCTGTGTCTCCCAAGAGTGCAAGCTCTTCAAGGTCGCGCCCTACAGCTTCTCCGACAAGCTCAAGGAGTGTATCCTCAAATTCAGCCTTCTCGATGTTATCCTCGATGGAGTCGTCCTCTATACCTGCTACCGCGATAACTTCTCTCGCGATGAGCTGGTTGGTTGCAACAGTAGGCTTGACAATGTCATCGTCGTCGGGAACGTAGGTTACCCCACCAGCCTTGCCAGGTATAGAGATTCTCGTCCCAAACCCTATGCGGTCTATATCGCGAGTATGTGAATTCATCTTGATATAGCGCGCTTCGGGGAGGATGGAGGTGTCATTCTCCATCGCTCTGACGAACTTCTCCGCCTTCTCTGGCTGGAGAATCCCAAGCCTAAAGTCGGCAACGGTCATCGCCGATTTCAATGCGGCGTCAATTCTTTCTAGTATTTCGCTTTTCTCCATCTTTATGACCTCCGTCGTCCATACAGGTCGCGGTTCGAAGAAGTTTCTTCGTGCCGCTCCCCATCCTGTCCTCTCAGAGCTTTCGAAACGGGCTTAAGAAGTTTATCGGCAAGACTTTTCATCGTCTTCTCGATTTCCTCTATCTCGCTCTTTACCTCCGCGAGTTCAACTTTCACGTCCTCGGCGGATTTCGTCTCGGGCGCTGGCGCTTCCTCTTTTGGGACTTCCTCTTTTGGGACTTCCTCTTCAGGCTTCCCTTCCTCAAGCGCAACCAACCGCTCATTGAGAGCGTTGAGCGTCTCGACCACAGGGGCAAGCGCCTCTTCTGTCAATGCCTTTACTTGCTCTTTATCCAATTCGACTACCTCCTCGGTATTCTCTTGCTTCTCGCTCCTCCGCAACAGCCGTTGTAAAAAGCCTTCCTTTTTCTCTTTCACAACTAGGAACTTTGCTTTTGGAACGGCGGGCTCCTCGACCAGGCTAACATGTGTTATCAGCCAATCGCCCAAATCTTCCAATGTAACCTTACTTCCCTTACTCTTGGCAATCTTACGGACGCCCATCACGGAGAAGCCCGTAAGCCTGCCGCTCTTCACCTTTGCCCACGTTTCATCATCCTCAACATATACTCCGATGACCCAGGTTCCTTTCGGTAGCGCCACGCCCTCTACCTCCATATCTTGGGGCAGTAGGTAGCTCTCCACGGGAACGCCAACGTTGTTTAAGGAATGCGAAACATCGATGTTACCGTAACTCTTCAAAAACTCATGCGCCGCAAACTCAATAGCTTCGGGGGATACAATATCCCCATCGGTATCGGGTTCGTTAGGCACTAGAACCGCTCCGTATGCTATCCGCTTTTCCTCGTCCTTAAACGCGATTGCGGCGGAAAACAACGAATGGCTCTTGGCGGATTTCTCAAGCTCTTTTTCGCCTGGAAACTCCCCCGTTGTTTCGTAATGCAACCAGGCGCAAAAGCCCTCGGGAGAATCCTTGTCTTGATTCTGGTCAACGCAATCCTTAAAATCTGCGTATCCTGCAAACGGCGGCATTATTCCTCTACCTCCATGCTCTCAACTTCGATGTCAATTATATCATCCTCGAAGAAACACGGCAACCCTGGCGGAGCCATCTTTCCCGCTGGCATAAAGTAGGGAACCTCGGTGCACCTACAGTTTATCCACTCTTCAGTATCGCCAGAGGTATCGCCTGGGAACATGAGACCGTTAGGGTAGGGTTCGCCTGGAGCGGCTATCATATTATGGAGGCTTACGTGGTCTGCGGTATCTTTGGGGTCGTTTCCCCGCACCCTCTCATCATTCGCCGTAATCCACTGGCGATATTCGCCGTGGTCAGCTAGAACGGAATGAGCCGCGGAGTTTTGCGCGCTGTTTATCACTGTTCGCGCGGTTCTCTCCGCCTCAAAGTTTCGCAATCCATCGAATACTTCCCCAAGCCTGCTTGCGGCGTCTTTAATCCCCAGCCCATCAGCGTAGGATTTAGCGAGGTTGTCCATCACGTTTCCTGTTACACGTTCCATCGTCCTCTCGCATGCCTGGAAGATGGTCTTCTTGAGGTTCTCCTCGACGGAGGGTAGGAATTCGCCCACCTTCGTGCCGATTCCCGCGGCAACCTTCGCCGCGCTTTTGGCGGCTTGTTCTTTCGCTAATTCGAACGCCGCTTCCTGGAATTGTGGAGTAAGCTTCTTCAATTCCTCCGCCATAGCCTTCCTAGATAAATCCTCCGCGGGTATTCCTTTTTCCTTGAGCCTAGAGATGAGCTTTTTGCCCGCCTTGTTGTAAAGCTCCCCCAGTTTTGCCTGGAGCACCTCTTCGGGACTTGCAGCCTTCGAGAACGTCTCAAGCATTGATGGCGCGGGTGTTTCCGCTCCTAATTCCTTGCCGCCTAGGTAGTATGCTTCCAAGAGTGGGTTGGTTGGGTCGGGTTGTATCCCGAACCGCTCCCCAAAATATGCTATCAACTGGTTAGGTGTCATTGCTCCGCTTGAGAAGAGAAACTGCGCGGTTGCTTGGTCGTCCGCCCACTCCTCCTCGAATATGCGGTTAAGCGAGAAACTCCAGTCCGTTACTCCCCAGGTAGGGAGGATATAGTGATTGAACACGTCCTCTATCATGCGTTGACGCGGGGTGATTATGCTCTCGAAGTAAATCCTATCGCTCATTTGCGCCGTAGAGCCCCCCAGGCTTCCTGTTTCCGCCACGCCTGCCCTGTAAGGTGGGACGCCGTGAGCGGAGAACACCTCGTCCCTGTTATCCTTGCGATAGAGTTTGAAGCTCGCGTCCTTGATGTCCACCGCTAGCGGCTTGATTTCCACCTGCACCTGCCCGCCGCCACGTGAGGGAATGCCAAACACGAGTGTAGAGTGCGGCTTCTTCGAGAGCCCTTCGAAGTATTCCCGCACCATCTTCACTATCTCGTATTCACCGTTCTCGTCAGGCTCGCCGAGCTCGTAATCACCAGAGATGTAAACGGCGTAAGAGGGGACGCCAAAGTTTGAAAAGAATTTAATGTTATACTCCTCCGCCGCCTGGTTGCCGAGAATCGAGCCCAACGCAGGGAGCACATCGGGAACGCCGTAGTAATCGGAGCGCGCCGTGTAGGAACGGAACGCGAGAATTTCGTTCGCTCTCTGGTCTAGCGGTAAGCTCCCCAACGGGTGCTCTTCTCCAGAGCCTACATCAACATCCATCTCGTAACCGAATGCCTTGAACCACGCTCTCCTCATGCCCCGAACCTGGCAATACTTGTTCTCGTCCTTATGCACCCTGACGGTGTGTCCAGGGATATGGGATATCATCAGCACCCTGCCGTTGGGGTCTCCACCCTCCCTCCCTATCTCAAGGTAGCCATTCCCTATCGCTTCGTAATCCACAATCATGCGAACGAGGGTGTCCGTGAGGGAAAGCCACTGGCTACCTAGAATATCCTCCGCGGTCTTCTTCTGCGCCTCGTCAGGGTTATCCACCTTAGGCGCGAGCTCCCACCCCACTCCCGCGACATCGTTCGCCTTCGTCTTAATACATCGGGCGTGGAAGGTATTTACCTCCATCAGCCCCGCGAGCTGTTCAAGTTTATAATGAGGTTCAGCTAGCCCAAGCGTGCCATATTGTTTATAGAACACGTCATAGGAGAGCTGCTTCGATTTCGGGTGGAGAGAGTATTCCTTGAGAGCCCTCTCACCTACAACCTGCCCTGCGCTCGTGATAATCGCAAATGGTTCGCTCATTATGCCACCGCCGCAAATGCCTTTCCTCGCGCGTGTGTGAGCTCGGTCATCGCCCACACCATCGCGTCGAGCCTATCGGGAGAATTGCCCGAACCGTCATAAGTGCACATCTCTTCCTCTAACATCGGCAGAGGTTTCGCGTGAAATGCTTTCCCTTGCTCGTATAGCACCGAAATAGGTTCAGCTCTCACGAGCTTGCCGCGGGAAGCGTGAACGAGCCGAACAGGAAGAGAAGGGTCTACGGTTTCGATTGTGCTTCTCACCATATCCCCGCCCTGGTTCTTCTCGGCAATAATCTTATCCGCTTCGTATTCATTATACGCTTTCGCCACTTGTCTCGCCCATGCCGCGGGTGTTCCCCTCACAGAGTAATCATCAAGTATATAATACGCTCCGTCAATCCCCTCCCCGCAAATAATTATTCCCGTATGGTCGCTTTCATCCGTAGCGCTCGCCGCGGGGTCAACGCCTACCACTATTCGGCGCAAATCGCCAGGTTGCTTATATTGTATCATACTTCGCTTCCATAGCGCGCCTGGAAGCTCCTCGATATCCTCAGCAAGGATTTCCTGCTGAAAAGCAAGAGTGGACATATCATTCGTTATTCCCGTTAAGGCTTCCTGAGATATAAAAGGGTTGTCGTAGCTAGTCCAGTGTAGCACTTCCCAATCAGGCTTTTTTTGAGCTTCCTTGAACATCCTTGCGGCATGCGCCGTTTTCGCCCTGCTACGATGAATGCTTCGAAGCGAAAGAGGGGTGTAAATAAATATCGCCGAACCATTGTTATCAAGTAACATCGGTGCGCCAACAAGCCCCCATGCGTCCTCGTCTGTTAATTGCCACTCATCAAAAATAATCAAATCCGCATAATCTCCACGAAGCGTGTCCGCATTCCACGCTGTCTTGGCTTTAATCTTCCCACCCTTGTTGGGGAATAAAAGAAATTTCTGTGAAATGTTCTTTTCAACTCTCCCCTTGTCAATAGCCGTTGAGAGATAAGTTGTAATTGCGCTCCAAAATGTTTCTGTCTGCTCAGAAGTGGGAGCGGTGTAGAGAACCCGCTTGCCATCACTAAACGCTTGTAGCGCTTTCATAGCCGCACCTATCGTTTTTCCCCCCCTTCGCCCAGCACGAATTATCAACCTCGGAACAGCGCTGTTCAGCAACACCTGCTGGTAGTGGTGAGGTTCGGGACATTTAGCTTGTATCCTTACTATCCTTTTTTCCGTCGCCATACTTGATTACTATGTTCACATCCTCATCTTCTTCGCTCTTTATGCGCAAGTTTTGATAGAGAGAAAACTCATCAGGGAAAGAGCGCTCAAGCAACCACGCTGAAGCTTGCCAGTGCCCTTCCTCTCCCGCCTTCTTAATTATATTGACGTGATGTGCGACAAATTTAGCGCGAGCTTCTTTTACCCTCTCCGAAAACTTCGGTTTCTTTCCCTTCCAATCGTAAAATTGCGTTTCGCTTATCCCCGCCAAAGCAGCCGCTTGCTTGTTAGGCAACCCTTCGGCAATATATTCGCAAATTTCGTTTACAGTCTCTTCGCAATACTTCATAATGCCTTAATTATACCACGTTTACGCAAGCGCTCTTGGTCGCTCTCGCTCAATCTTCTTCGTGTAAGAAACTTCTCCGTGCCGATTGCGTGCAATTCCGCATGATGAACACGGCAGAGGTAGATGATGTTTTCGGGGTCGTCGCTTCCACCCGCTCCCCGTGTTTTGATGTGGTGGCGGTCTCCCCACTCACGGCAACCGCAAACAGCGCACTGCTGGAAGGGAAGGGTGCTCTCGTTGCTATCTTGCGCTTTCGCTCTCATCTTAGTGCCCCTTGGTGCCAACTTGGTGCTTATAACGGATAGATTCCCCAACACTTATAGATATCTGTATGTTTTATGCTACGATAATTACATTATACGTCATTTCCGTAGCACGAAACATATATCTCGCTTGTCGCTAACTTCCGAAGTCTATAACTTTTTTATAGGCTTTTCCCATTATTGTCATTTGTTTTGTCTCTTAACCCTTTTTCCTGTTCTTCTGTTAATTCCACCGTTACGGTGCGATGGGGACTTACCGCCAAAAGCACCACAAACCCTACGATGAGAAGTATCGCTATTACGCCCGCGTTATTCGTCACTACGAGAATAATTGGAACGACCACCGCCGCTATAATCCCTATCAAAATAAGAATCGCCTTCCATGGCTTCATTTCCCCTTTTTCTGCTTCTTCTTTCTTCATCTTTGCCTCCTTTCCATCACTTGATAACACTCGTTACCTCGTTCACCTTCTCCTCAACCTCACTGCCCTTCCAATACGCCGCATATACCGCTTGAGAAGCGGCGAACACGGCAGCGATTGACCCAAGGATGTTGGCGGGGTTCAACTGCCCGCACGCCCAAGCAGTAGCTGTTCCAGCAGCGGTGCAAACAAGGATGGTGATTACGAAGTTCACCCAACGCTCAAGCCCCGCCTGTTTGATTATTGTTATAACGAGCGGTATAACTATTCCTACTATCAAGGAAATTGCTTCAGGATTACTCATACTTTACCTCCTCTTTAAGTTTTTCCACTTCGTCCGCTAGTTTCTTTATTTCGCCCCTCAATTCCCTTATTCCATCTTTTAGTATGCCTCACAACAACCGTCAGTAATCCTCCTTCTTCGGTCTGTAAACATTATACCATCGCGGCGTAACATTTTTAACCTCACCCTGATCGTGCTCGAACTCCAGTATGAGCCCGCCTATCTCGGGGTTCAAGTTCTTGCGGCGGAGGTAAGGCGTTTGCGCCTGGAAGCAAGGAAGCGAAAACTGCGTAACGTTCCTGTATAGCGGTAACGAGCTGGTAACATGCCAGTGCCCACACAAAAAGAACCTCGGCTTTGCTTCTGGGGCAAACTGCTCTATTTCCTTCTGGGGCTTGTAGCTTCTAGCGTAAGCAATTCCACCATCGGGATGGAGAAGGTAAAATTTCACGCCAGCTATGTTGATATAAGCACCAAGGTCGCCAAGATAGTGGAGGTCGCTTCGCCTTTCCGCTAGCTGTGCCCCGAAGTCCATCCCCCCTGACTTCTGAAATGAAAAGTCGTGATTGCCGCCGATGAAATAAGTTTGCACTCCCTCTACTTTGGGATAATTTTCAACGACGTAATCCCTCATTTTATCTGCACCGTGAACAAATATCTCATACTCATGCCCCGCGTAAACCTTGCCGTTTCCGTCGCAAACATCCCCAGCGTGTAACACCTTTTTTATCCCCTCCTCCGCCATGTGCTCGTAAAACGAGCGAAGACAAGACAACTGCTGATACTGGCTGCCCAGGTGTGTATCGCTTACGATTCCTAGTTTAACTTTTTTTCCACGCCACTTCCAATAGAACTTTTCATCTCGTTTGAGCGGCACTTTCTGGACAAAATAGCCCCGATTATGCAACGAATCTATGAGGTCTTCCGTGGAAGCCCTCTCTATATCTTCGTGTTCCACCGTTCCCGCTTTGTCCCTGGCAACATATCTACAAACAGAGGAACAATACATTTTTTGAGAGTTTTCGGCAACCTGAAACTCCTTTCCGCATTCCTTACACTTCCTCGTCTCCACCTGCCGCTCTTTTGCTTCCCGCTTGGTGTAATATTTCCATTTACAAGGATTCGAGCAAAACTTTCGCTGTTGCCCCTTAAGGGGCTTTCCACATTCCAAGCATTTCAGCTCGCTCATATCGCCCTCCTCACCCCATCTACGTTCTCCATCCACGGGTGGTCGGGAACGCAATACCCTGGACAATCATAAGCGGTCTTTGGGCTTCCCCAGTTTTTGTGGAGAAGTTCCACATTCAGCCTTATACCGTTTTCCCAGCTTCCACAATTTCCATACGCCAACATTCCCCAAGCGTTGTAGGGAGCGAAGCAACACTTCCCGCAGAAGCTTTCCCCTTCGGCTATCGCAACAGAGAGCCTGGGGTCAATATCGAAGCGCTCCGCCTGCTCAACGAAAACGTGCCCCAGCCCTTGCATAGGGCTGGAACGAGCAGCTAAATAATTATCAATCCTGGCGATGATTTGCCGCCGCAATTCCAAGCGACGCTGCTCTTCGAGGTTGCGACGCTGTTCCTCTAGTGTGTCGCAAATCCAGTTCCACTTACGAGCCTGAAGCTCGGTCATGCTCTCAACCACTTCCGTTACTGGCGTTATTTCCTCCTTTCCTTGCCCCCCCACGGGGAGGGTTGCTACCACTGCTACTATTACTATTGTCGCTATCTTGTGTGCCACCTGTAAAATTCACATCACCTCCAATAGCCGTAGCGACCCACAACCACGAAAGCCCTATCACCAACACCAATGCGAATAGGTCGCTGCTTGTTAGGATTGAAATCATAAGGATTGTAAAAAGCGCTATCGGTATTGCTCTTTTCATGTCTCTATTTTACCACATCTATCCAATACCAGCGGTTCATTCTCCGTTTCTGGAGAACCTCCCGCCTCCAAAGGCTATAATACTTCTCCACCTGCCAGGAAAGTAACAAAATGTAAGCAGTCAGAAGGTAAATCAAAGCTATCAAAACTATCTCTTCCCACATCTTACTCCTCCTTTACCTCGATCCCCAGCTCGGGGAACTCTACCGCGGTCTTCTCCCACGGCAAATAGTGAATCGCAAACTCTCTCGCCTGCTCTCGGGTAAGAGGAATGATATCATCCCCTCCCTGCATTCCGTATTCACTCGCTTGAGCGAACCGAGTCAGAAACGCTCCATGACCGCAGAGAAAATAATGCCCCGATTTCGGGGTCTTAAACAAGGTTGCTATCCAATAATCCAGGAATAAATCCTTACAACTCTCCATGTTATCGGCTTCGCCTACGGGTCTCCCCCTTCGCGAATCATAACGAATGTTATTTACCCTCTTTCTGTAAAAAGCTTGCCCCATAGCCTTTTCCTCCTTCCTCATCTATGTGGCGATGGTAACTTCTCCGCCATTCGTTGATTTGAATGTAGCTATTGTAGAGGTTGACCCAATCATCAAAGCTAAAGCCCTTGCGGAACATATACAGCGCCACCCCATTCCCTATCTCCTCCACGTGCCCCTCGCCGAGAAGCCTGTATGTGTGATATAACTCCTCTGGCACTATCCCGTAAATCGTCTCCAGCCAAAGGGGTCTATACCAGTATCTCAGATTCCGTATTATATCGGCTATCTCTTTGTGCGTCCCTATCTCGGGGTCGTGATAGGTCGCGGCGTATTCACGACCACGCACCACTACTAGTTGCCCCTCGGCGTTCCGCTCCACCGCCCCGAAGCCTCCGTAATCCTCATAACCACCAGGCTCCCTCCAGCACCGCTCTGGGTGATACTTCGGGGCATAGAAGATTATGCCGTGGGGAATCCTTATCACGTAAGCGAGTTTTTCTAGCTCGGCTAACAACTCCTCCCCTCTCTCGCCACGCGCTTTCAAATCCCTTTCAGCCTCCACCATCATTCGAGCCTGCCATTGTTCGTAGCTTTCAGTGAGCAGACATTCCCGCTCCTCTTCGATTTCCTTATCAATCTCATCCAAAATAATTCCTCCTTTCTTTCGGAGAGAGGGGAGAGAGCCCGTGCCATGCCCTCTGGGATATGCCGCAGCACTCCCCATGACCTTTCGCGTAGCTCCTCCCCATTCTCCTACTCCTCTAATACCATCGTTACAGAGCGGTGGTCATCGAGCCGCTCCGAAACATCCTTGTAATCCTCGGGATTCTCGCATTCCACGATGAACACTTGCGCCGCATTTGACTTCTCCCTCACCTTCCCCCTCACCTGCTTTTTACTTTGCTCCTTCGCCCCAATGGCTTCCTTGAGTTCTTTTAATTGCCAGCCTTCCCGCTCCGCCATCTCCAGGAACTCCTCCGCGTTATCCATCGCCGCAACGGCGCGGTAATACGACCACGGGAGGTTGTATTTGCGCGCGCCTGGGGGGAAACGCCTAGCCGTTGAAGCGTAGGTGTTAAGCGACCCCAACGTATAGCACTCCTCCAGTTTCTCCGTTGCACCTGAAGTATCCTCTCCGAACACCACTGGCGCCTGGGTCATAATATCGCCCACCCACCAGGGCGTAGCCTGGCGGGCTTCAACAATGCTTTCACAAAACTCCGCCAACTCCTCGATGGGGGTTTCGGGAGCTATGTTAAGTTCCCTATCATTTGCAACTATCATTCCGCCTCCTCTCTCTTTCTAGCCGCAACAATGTTCTTCAACTCTTGGTATCCCCACCCGCGCCTCTTCACTTTCACTAGCAAATCTAGCGCCTCCTCCTCATCCATATCTTCTACGAGGTCATAATAGCCCCATGGAAGCCCCGTTATACCGTATAGCTTCTCCGCTCTCCTCATTGCTTCCCTCCTCCTGTTTCGTTCCTCGTGTGGGTTCGTGGTCGCCCAATCGAGGATATTATGAATGATTTTCCTTGCCTTCAATTCGCTTTCCCAATTCCTCTATCACGGCGCTGGCTTGCGCCACATCCAGCCCCTCCAGGGGATTCACGCCTGCCGCCACCTCAACATCAATTCCGAGCCCGCCAAAAAGCTCCGTAGTGCGCTTGAGATTTTCCGCCCTTGTTAGCTTTCCCTCAACGCCTTCATCATCCGCGTTTTCCCACACCCCTGCCTTGTAGAGCATTTTCTTTATTGCCTGCTTTTGCCGAGGGGTAGCGGGGAGGTTGGAGTTTACACGAGGCTTTGGCTTCGGGGCTGGCGGCTCACTTGCGGCGTTGGCGTCGTCGTCCTCCTCGGTAGCAATACCAAGGAGCGCGCTAATCCCATACCTCCTAGCGTAAGTTATAGCGCTGGCAATCTTCTGCGGGTCGTTCTCATCGGTAACTGCTATAGGAACGGAATTTTTGAGCACGGCGTTCCCGTCCCAATCCAGGAGCGCAGTAACGCATTCCCCATCCCCT
>Ga0265293_10003726_pt1 | contig 27939 bp, 27 predicted proteins | sample Munlanlewell138R_FD_192505 | JGI IMG/M metagenome (GOLD analysis project Ga0265293, IMG submission 192505) | Leachate microbial communities from a municipal landfill in Southern Ontario, Canada - Leachate well 138R | ecosystem: Engineered > Solid waste > Landfill > Unclassified | place: Canada...
GACCCTCTGCGCAACGCATTGCTTTTTTGAGACTGCCTCCATCCGGTCGCGTTGTGCGGCCGGGCGTTTTCAACCGATGGAGGCTCATCCCATGCGACCCGCTCCCTTGCGGCCTGCCGCCGCTGCTGCTGCCACGCCCGCGCAGCCCCAACGCTACCTGACCAACGACGAAGCCGCCGAGTACCTGCGCCTGTCGCCGCGCACGCTGGAGAAACAACGCGTGATCGGCGGTGGCCCGAAGTTCCGCAAGTTCGGCCGTCGTGTGATGTACGCCGTGGCCGACCTCGATGCCTGGGCCGATGCGCGCAGCTATGAGGCCACGTCCGATCCCGAATACGCCGAACGCCACGCGGGTGATTACCGTGATGGCCGCTGATCGTCGGCGCGCCGGTGGCCATCGCGATGTCTAGCCCATCGCTGCCGTTGCGGCAGCGACCAGCGCAGCAGCGGGAACAGCTCGACCTGTTCCGCGCGCTGCCGGGCGAGGACATGGCGCCGCGCGACGCCCAGGACCTGATGGCCTACCCGTTCTTCTCGCTCGCCAAGTCGCGGCGCACGGCGCCGATCGACTTCCGCAGCGGCAACATCACCATCCGCGTGGAGGGCACCCAGGAACACGGCATCGCCACCATCTGGGATGCGGACATCCTGATCTGGGCCGCCAGCCAGATCGTGGAAGCCGGCGACGCGGGTATCCAGCCCTCGCGCCGGATGCAGGCCACGCCCTACGAGATCCTGCGCTTCATCGGGCGCGGCACGTCGCTGCGCGACTACCAGCGCCTCAAAGCCGCGTTCGACCGGCTGCAATCGACCACCGTGGCCACCTCCATCCGCGAGACCACCGGGCGGCGCCTGCATCGCTTTTCCTGGATCAACGAGTGGAAGGAACTGGCCGATGCCAGCGGCAAACCGCTGGGCATCGAGCTGATCCTGCCGGACTGGTTCTACGCGGGCGTGCTCGACGCTGCCCTGGTGCTGACTATCGACCCGGCGTATTTCCGCCTGACCGGCGGCATCGAACGCTGGCTGTATCGGCTGGTGCGCAAGCACGGTGGGAAGCAGGAAGGCGGCTGGCAGTTCGACGTTCCCTACCTGTATCGCAAGTCCGGCAGCCTGGCGCAGCCGCGCGATTTTGCCCGCGACCTGCGCGCCCTGGTGGCGCGGCAGTCGCTGCCCGGTTACGAGCTGGCCATCGAGCGATGGCCCGGCGCACCGGAAATCCTTGCGTTCCGGCCCGTGCCGCAAACGGCACGGGGATAAGCCTGGGGATGAAAACGGAACAAGCTGTGAATGGGCTCGTGCTATCGGGCGCGCGAAGACTCGTGCTATCAGGCGCACCGGTATCGTGCTATCAGGCGCGCAAATCGCATCTAACTTCAACAGCCACAAGGGTTTTTCCGGCCCTTAACTTTGTATCTAACTTAAACATCTTTCTAACGAATAATAAAACCCTGTTATTGGGTCGGTGGATAACCGCTGACCACCAGCCGCAAAAACGTTATTCAAGCCGTTCATCGCGTCGCTTTCCACCACGGAGGGCTGCGCCATGATCGTCGCACTGCTCAACCAGAAAGGCGGCGTTGGCAAGACCACGCTCGCCACCCACATCGCCGGCGAGCTGGCGATGCGCGGCCAGCACGTCATCCTGCTGGATGCCGACCCACAGGGTTCATCACTGGACTGGACGCAGCGCAGAAGCCAGCAAGGCTTGCCAAGGCTGTTCAGCGCCGTGGGGCTCGCCCGCGAAACGCTGCACCAGGAAGCGCCGGAACTCGCCCGGAGGGCCGATCATGTCATCATCGACGGGCCACCCAGGATCGCCGCTCTGGCGCGCTCCGCACTGTTGGCGGCTGAACGTGTGCTGATACCGGTACAACCCAGTCCCTACGATCTGTGGGTCAGTGCCGAGATGGTGGCGCTGATTCGCGAGGCCCAGGTGTTCCGCCCGCAGCTCATGGCGGCGTTCGCCATCAACCGACGTGTCAGTACCACCGTGATCGGGCGTGAAGCCCGACAGGCCCTCGTGGAACAACCGCTGCCTGCACTGCGCGCCGAGGTACGCCAGCGCATCGTCTTCGCCGACAGCGTAGCCGCTGGTCGCCTGGCACGAGAAATAGCACCAGACAGCCTCGCTGCCCGTGAAATCACGGCGCTGGTGGATGAACTGTTGCGGTGGCCGTTATGAGCAAGACACGCAGCAAACGCATCGGCATCGGTGCGCGTCCGCCCGCCCATCCACAGGCGGAAGCATGGATTCGCCAGGGCGACGCCGATGCTGTCAACAAAGGCGACCTCTACACCGCCCGATTGACCCTCGACATCACACCCGCCATGCGGGCACGCATCAAAGTGTTGGCCTTCACGCAGGGCGTGACCGTGGCCGAGTTGCTGCGCGCGTTGCTGGAACGCGAGTTCCCGGAGAATCCATCATGAACGCACAACCTTCGGCAGTGCCGGTTGCATCACCACCACTTCCGACGCTCCCCGGTCGAGCCGACCGCGCACCGTTGACGCGCGTCTTGCTGGCCTATTTCGAATCCCGCTTCAAGCTTTACCTGCGCTTCGGTGAACCCGTGCGCGTCGTTCGGTTCGACCGCTGGCGACGCGTGGCGGTGTTCCCGCCGGGTGCCATAGTCTGCCGCATTCGCTGGCAGGCTAATGACTACGGCACTGTGCGTTGGCAACTCATGGTGATGCAGTCTGGTCTGCCACGAGATGCCATGCAGCGTATCCCTGGTGTGAAGCCCGGCGCGCGTCTTCTGCTGCACACGCAAGGCGACCACAGGGTGCGCACTATGCTGGAACGCATCGACGCTATCGAGGCACAAGGTATTGCACCGGCAACGGTGCCGCCGGCGTACTGGCGTACGCTCGCCAATCGGCTTGCTGCGCGTTTGCCGTTGCCCGAATACACCGCCGAGCGGCATGCCGCCTGGCTGGCCGGGAGGGCACTGCAATGACCGCTGCTTCTACTGCTGGCCCCGCATCGCGTTCTCGCTCGCGCCTGTGCGTACGCATCGTACTGATAGCTCTTTCCGTCTGCGGCTTGGCTGCATTGGCTTGGGCGTCCTTCGTGCAGCCGTTGCCGCGCCTGATCTACAACCCGTCTGACAGCGTGGCAGTGGGCTGGTATCGCCTCGATCCGCTGCAACACCCATCCGACTCGCTGTCATATCGGCTGGAAGTCGGCAGCCTCGTCCTGACCACATTGCCGCCAGAAACGGCTGTGCTCGCCGCGCAGCGTGGTTACCTGCCAGACCACATTCCATTGCTGAAACGTGTGGGTGCAGTCGCACCGCAACATGTATGCATTTCGGCCGATCAGGTACGCATCGACGGTGTACCGGTGGCCGCTCTGTTGCACACCGATCGGCTTGGCCGGGAGCTGCAAGCCTGGCCGCACTGCCGACAGCTTCAACTTGGCGAACTGTTCCTGTTGAGTGTGACCAACCCGGCGTCGTTTGACAGCCGCTATTTCGGCCCGGTCAGCGTGTCCGCCGTGATCGGTATTGCGAGCCCTGTTTGGCTGGAGAAACGTCAATGATAGCGGCCGATTTACTGCGCTTCATTGTGTCATCGAACCTCTTCTTTGGTGGCGCGTCGCCGTGCTATCGCGCGTGTAGTGCGAGCGCATCCGCGCTGCCTTCCAACGTGCAGGCGTCTTGCCTCGAACATGCCCGGCCGGTGGTCGTGGCTGTGTTCGCCGGCGCGCTGGCTGCCAGCAGCACCGCGCCCCCGGTCCGCCGCTGCCCGGAGCGACAGCAAAGGGCAAAGGCGGAAGGCAAGACAAAAGGGGGCGGCACCTGGCGGCCCGCAAAGTCAGTCTGCACGTGGGGGTTATGCGGCACGATGTGGCTTCGCCGCCGTGCCGTGAGATGCATGAAGTCTGGGTCAACTCTGAGATACCGGCGTGCTTCATACGACGAAGCACGCCACCCTTTGCTGGGGGCGTGGTTATGAGTGGCCAGCGTGACGACTTTCGACTCCGCCCCGGCGCCCCGAAACACCGGGGTAAGGGTCAGAGTTTCGTTTCCAAAGTCCTCAAGCAGACGGGGAAGACCAGTGGTGGCAAATCCTCGGCACGGGGTCAGACATCGATGGGCAACACCGGCCAGCGCCCCGGTTCGCGTTTGGGGCGAGGCCATACCGCGGCGCGCTTCACGGGCACGTCACTGACGCCGTTCTCGCGCCGCGTCACCATCAAAACCCTGCTGGTCAATCAGCGCCGCGCCAGCCCGCAGTCGCTGGCGAAACACCTGCGCTACATCGAGCGCGATGGTGCGGGCCGTGAGGGTGAGCCAGGCAGGGCCTACGGGCCGCAGATTGACGAAGCTGATCTAGATGCCTTCAAGGAACGCTGTCAGGACGACCGGCATCATTTCCGCTTTATCCTTTCGCCTGAAGATGGGGTTGAGTTGGATGATTTGCGCACCTACACACGTCACCTGATGAGCCGGGTGGAAGCCGACTTGGGTACGCGGCTGGATTGGGTGGCAGTGGATCACTGGAACACCGACAACCCCCACACCCATCTGGTGGTACGTGGGTGTGACGACACCGGCAAAGACCTCATTATCGCTGGCGACTACATCGCCCATGGCTTCCGCCATCGAGCCGCTGAACTGGCGACGGAATGGCTGGGGCCACGCACAGAACTGGAGATCCAGCAGAGCATGCAGCGCGAGGTGGATCAGGAGCGGTGGACGGGCCTGGATCGCACGCTGCAACGAGAAGCGGGAGACGACCACCAAGTAAAGATCGAACGCTTTAACGACCTGAAGCTAAGGCACCACAGACAACTGCTCATCGGCCGTTTGCAACACTTGCAGCGCTTGGGCCTGGCCGACGAGGTACAGCCCGGAACCTGGGACATCCACACCGACGCCGAGAAGACCTTGCGTGCTCTGGGCGAACGTGGCGATATCATCCGCACCCTGCAACGCGCCATGCGTGGCCAGTCACGAGAACTGGCCGTCTTTGAGCCGAGCCAAAGCGATCCTGGACACGGGCGTACCATTGTTGGCCGTGTCAACAGCAAGGGGCTGGCGGATGAACTGCATGATCGCGGTTATCTGGTGGTTGATGGTGTGGACGGCAAAGCCCATTACGTTGCACTGAATGCGCGCGATGAGTTGGCGAACTATCCCACCGGCGCGGTGGTGGAAGTACGTGGCTCCGTTGAGCAGCGCACGGCTGACCGTAATATTGCAGTGTTGGCCAGCGATGGCCTGTACCGCACCGACCATCACCTGATGATCGAACAAGGTCGGGGCAACACTGGACGCGACCCGCAAGATGTTGTGGCAGCCCATGTTCGCCGGCTGGAAGCACTACGCCGCGCCGGTATCGTCGAGCGCGTGGCAGAAGGGCTCTGGAAGGTGCCGGGCGACTTGCCCGAGCGTGGCCGTCAGTACGACGCTCAGCGCCTGGGTGGCGTGGTGGTGGAACTGAAATCCCACCTGTCCATTGAGCGGCAGGCCCGCGTGATCGGAGCTACCTGGCTGGATCAGCAATTGGTTAATGGTGGTAACGGCCTGGGTAATCTGGGCTTTGGTAGCGAAGCAAAAAGGGCCATGCAGGAGCGCGCTGATTTTCTGATCGATCAAGGACTTGCCGAAAAGCGCGACAAACGTGTAGTCTTCGCCCGGAACCTGCTGAGAACCTTACGGAACAGGGAGTTGGCGCAAGCGGCAAAATACATTGCCGCCGAAACGGGTCTGGAGCATCGGCCTGTGGCAGATGGGCAGCGTGTGGCGGGTATTTACCGACGCAGTGTCATGCTTGCCAGCGGGCGTTTCGCGATGCTGGATGACGGTATGGGATTTAGTCTCGTACCTTGGAAACCGGTGATTGAGCAGCGGCTGGGACAACAAATCGCTGCGACAGTGCGCGGCGTCAGGGTATCGTGGGAGGTTGGGCGGCAACGTGGACTATCAATAGCATGACGCCACCACCGTTGGACCGATTGCCTGCGTAGAAATTTAATCGCCGACTTGAACCGTAAGAAATCTTCCTTTTCCTTCAGATAATTGCGTCGTAGGCGCCGGTTCCCTCGGGCCAGGGCGTCAGCACCTCGAAGCCCTCGGCCGTCACGGCGACCATGTGTTCCCACTGCGCGGACAGCGAATGGTCGCGTGTGACGACGGTCCAGCCGTCGGGCAGTTGCTTGACCTCGCGCTTGCCGGCATTGAGCATCGGCTCGATGGTGAAGACCATGCCTTCCTCCAGCAGCAGCCCCTGCGGTTCGTCGTGGTAGACCTGTCCGATGCCGTGGCCGCAGTATTCGCGCACGACGCTGAATCGTTCGCGGTGCGCCACAGTCTGGATGGCATGCCCGACGTCGCCGAGCGTGGCGCCAGGACGCACGGCCCGGATGCCGGCGCACATTGCTTCGTAGGTCGTGTCCACCAGCCGGCGCGCCAGCGGCCCGGGCTCGCCGACAAAGTACATGCGGCTGGTGTCGCCGAACCAGCCGTCCTTGACGACGGCGATGTCGATGTTGACGATGTCGCCCTTCTTCAAGACCTTCTGCGCCGAAGGAATGCCGTGGCAGACCACGTGGTTGACGGACGTGCAGACGGTCTTCGGAAAGCCGTGGTAGCCGACGTTGCCGGGAACGGCCCGCTGCACGTTGACGATGTGGTCGTGGCACAGGCGATCGAGTTCCTCGGTGGTGACGCCCGGCTTCACGTGCGCCGAAATCATGTGCAGCACTTCGGCGGCCAGCGCCCCGGCGGCGCGCGCCATGGCGATCTCCGCCGGCGACTTGATCAAACTTCGCTTACGCATGTCCATGACAATCTCCCTTTTAGCGGACGACTCACGCATTTTCGTCGCGGTGGTCGGCCTCGCCGCGTTTCCAGTAGCCGGCTGCATGCAGGCGGGTTCGATCGATGCCACGCGCCTTCATCAGCCGGCGTATGGCGGCCACCTGCGCGGATTCGGCCGCGACCCAGATCACCGCGGCGTCCCCTGCAAGGTCCAACGCCGTGGCGGCAGCTTCCAGCGGCATGGAAGACGCTTGCGCGTCTTCGCGGAACAGCCAGCTCACGGACAACGCGGCTGCACTGGTCAGAGCCTGCCGCTCGGCCGGGTTGGCGACCTCGGAGAACACCTGCGCCTTGGCATGCGCCGGCAGTGCTTCCAGGATCGCACCGATCGCGGGCAATGCCGTTTCGTCACCGAACAGCAGGTAGTGTTCCGCGGCGGGATCGATGTGGACTCCGCTGCGCGGATGCACGTCGCTGATCTCGAACCTGTCGCCCACCCGGGCACGCTCGGCCCAGGCGGACACAGGACCGTTGTCGCCGTGCAGGAAGAAGTCGATGTCGAGTTCATGGGTCGCCGGATCGAAGCGGCGGACCGTGTAGGCGCGTCCGCTGCTGCGCTCGCCGTTCCCCAGCCGGACGAAGAGCTTGAACCATTGGGCCGGCAGGCCGGGCCGCAGCGTGGTCAGGCAACTGCCGTCGGCGGTGATGCGCTTCATGTGCGGCGCAACCTGCTGGCAGCGGGTGACCGTCACGGGATGCAGTTGGTAAGGAGGGCGTTCGGATGACATATCGGTGTGCTCGATGATCAATGGTGGGCCGTTGCGCGCTACGACGCATCGGATGACGTGGCGCGCCCGGGCAGCAACCCCTTGGCAATCTCTATCGCTTCCTCGCGTGAAGAAGCAAGAATCAGCGGGTAGCCCCAGAACTTGGCGAAGACGACCGCAAACGCCTTGAAGGCCAGTCGCTTGGCCGGGCTCGGTTCGACCAGGACCATCGCCCGAACCAGCGTGCGCAGTTCGGCCTTGTGCTTCTTCATCCAGAGCGAAGTTCGCTTCTTTTCTTGCGGCGTATGCTCATGGTCTTCGGCCGGAGCCGAATCGCTCAGGAGCACGAAGGGTTCGCCGCGCCTCAGGTTGGCCTCGAATTCCTCGAAGTCCATTTCGGGGTCATGCCCCGGCTCTTGCGAAAAACTTATCCAGACGAACGGAAAATTCGAGCTATTCATCGACATCACGTGCTCCTTTGCTCTTGAGGTGGCGCCAGGCGGCCACGATGGCGCACACGCCGGGAAGTGCGATGAAGAACAGGGCTGAGAACGCGATGTGCCCTCCATCCCGGAGTCCATCGAGGACTCCGGCGGCAGTGTTCAGAACGACCATCAAGCTGCCAAGAATCAATGCGGCCCATTGCGTCCTGGCGGTTCCGGCCAAGGCCAGCAGGACTGTGACGATCCAGGCGCCATAGAACGCGCAGACCATCCACAGCGCGCCGGCATCGAACGTGATCGCGGGCATCGCGCCGTGCGCCACCACGTAGTCGTTGACGTAGGAGAACGATTGCAGCGTCACGAACAGCACGGCACCGACGGCGGTGGTCAGCCAGAACAAGGCGATCCTGTTCTGTGAATGAGTCTTTTGTTGGTGGGCGGCAGGCTGCCGCGGGTAGGGAGGGGATTTGGACGACATGGTTTTTCTCTCTAGCGAATGATCGGATGCTCGGGGTTTCGGATGCGCTGTGCGGGCGCGCTCACAACTTGAAGTTCAGCGTCACCATCACGTTGCGTGGTGCGCCATAGCTCACGGTGTCGAAGTCGCCCTTCTGCAGCGCGTATTTCTTGTCGAACACGTTGTTGACGTTGACTGCCACATTGATCTTCTTCGTGATGGCGTAACGCCCCACCAGTGACACCAGGGCATAGGAACTCTGCTCTCCACCCAGCGAGCTGGTGCCGGTGTTGGGCGCCTGGTAGATGCGGCTTTGCCATTTGATGCCGCCGCCCAGAGTCAACCTGTTCCACTCTCCCGGCAACTGATAAGTGGTGAATAGCTGGGCTGTGGTGCGCGGTATTTGCGAATTCAAGCGCACGCCATCACCATCTTCCGCCGTGAAGTGGGCGATACCTGCGTAGATGTTCCAGCCACGCGCCAGTTCGCCCTGCAGGTCCAACTCGATCCCGCGCGACTTCGTACCATCGACGTCCTTGTAGGCCTGCGCGCCACCCGGCGTATAGGTTCCGGCGACTATCTGTGCCGCGTTGTCCAGCTCGGTCTCGAACAAGGCGACCGACGCGTTCAGACGCTCGTCGAGGTACTCGCCTTTCAGGCCGATTTCCTTGGTCTTCCCCTTAGACGGCGTGAGCACGTTGCCGTTGCCGTCCCGATAGTCGGTCTGCGGGTTGAAGATGCCGGTGTAGCTGATGTAGGCCGAGTAGGTCTTGTCGATGTCGTAGATCAAACCGGCATACGGGGTGAATTCGCTGGTCGTCTTGTAGTGGAAAGGCGCGCCGCTGACGCTCTCGTCGATTTCATAGTTGCTCAAGCGGCCGCCGACGATGAGCTTCAGAGGATCGGCCAGCGAAAACCGGGCCGCGCTGTAGAAGCCGCTCTGCTTGATCCTGGTGCGCGTCGGGATCGAAGCCATGACATCGAAGTCGGGCCGGGGATAGGCAGCGCTCAGGTCATAGACATTGACTGGCACAAAGCCTGGATAGAACGGCGAGACTTCCTCCTTGCTGGCGGTGCGACGCGAACTCGTCGCCCCGACCACCAGTTCATGCTGACGGCCCAGCAGCTCGAAGGGGCCGCTGGCCATCACATCGAAGGTGTTTTGACGGCTGCGCCCTTGGGCCGCCAGTGCCACGGGATAGGCCCCGTAGGGATAGGTGCCCAGTCCCGTGCTGCGATCAGGGTAACCGACCAAGCCGAATAACTCGGCATCGTATTCAGTGCGGTACTGGTTGGCGACGGCCCGGACGTTCCAGCCGTTGGCGAAGCGGTGCTCGATTTCGGCAAACGCTGTCTTGAGCGTGTTGTCCCAATAGCTCCAGTCCTGCGCGTAGGTCTTGGAGCGCGAATACTCCGCCTGCGTGCCGTCGCTAAACCAGAGCGGCAAGCCGCCCCAGGTCGAGCCTTTCGGCGTGATATCCTGGTAGTCGTAGCCCAGGTTCACTGTCGTGTCCGGGGTCAGATCCGCCTCGATGATGCCGTAGAAGCCCTTCCTCTCCGGCTTGTAGCCGTCTATGTACGAGTGTCCGTCCTGATAGGTGCCCACCATCCGCGCGCGGATGCGACCGTCCGCGGTCAACGGTGTCGAGACGTCGGCCATGCCTCGGTAGGTGTCCCAGCTCCCCGCGCCGAGCGAGGCGGCCGCCGAGAATTCGCGGGTCGGCCGTTTGCGCACCAGGTTGATCGCTGCCGAGGGGTTGCCGGTGCCGGTCAGCAGGCCGGAGGCGCCGCGCACGACCTCGACACGGTCATAGAACGCAGTATCGAGGGAGCCGATGCCACTCCCGTTGATGATGTCGCCGACGACCGTGGGGATACCGTCGTACTGAATGTTGTTGATCAGGAAGCCGCGCGAATAGAAGCTCGTCCGCTCGCTGTCGGACTGGTACGACGCGATGCCCGCGGTGTTCTCCAGCACGTCCTGCACCGAGTTCAGTTGCTGGTCGTCCATGCGCTGACGCGTGACGACCGTGACCGACTGCGGCGTTTCCCGCAGCGACAGCGGCAGACGGGTCGCCGCCGCCGTCTCGCCGGTGGTCCAGGAGCCTGTGCCTTCGGTCGTCGCTGTAACCGCTTCGCTGGTTACGGTGATCGCAGGTAAGGTCAATACTTCTGGTATAGAGTCGCTATGACTAAGTTTACTAACTTCATTTGCGATGACCGTGTTCGAAAAAACTAAAAGAGTTGTCAGTACAGTGGTAATGAATACTGCATCGAAAGCCATAATGCCTGTTAAGCGATAAAATATCGTCTTCTGCATATACGTTGCTCACCCCCAAGTGATTCTCAATATCATTAAGCAAGTGTATTTCTTTGGCGGGATGGCTAGATAGCGAGGTTTGGCCGATTTGTTTTCCATATCAGCCAATTATTGGAGGTAATATTTAGTCCGTACAATGTATTGCCCGGCAGATTCAACCCCGAGGTTTGCGAAATCCATTGATTTTACAGGGCTCGTGCTCGCCTTCGGAGGCGATGGCACATCCATGTACCGTTATTTATCAGACAATCACAATTGCCGGGTTACATTAGGTGCGTTGCCGTTTCATGCAATTGACCGCACCACCCCGCCATCAACTCGCAAGGCCGCTCCTGTGGTTGCTGATGCCTGTGCGCTACAGATATAAACAATCATCGCAGCGACTTCGTCAGGTGTCGTGAAGCGTTGTAGCACTGACGTTGGTCGGGCCGTGGCAAAGAATTCCCGCTCAATGGTGGCGACGTCTACGCCACGACTAGCTGCCATTTGCGCCACGAACCCGCCAACACCTTCCGAAGATGTCGGCCCTGGCAGTATGCTGTTGACCGTCACCCCAGTGCCAGAGAGGGTCTCAGCGAGACCCCGCGCCACCGCGAGTTGTGCGGTCTTGGTCATGCCGTAGTGAATCATTTCCGTGGGAATCTGAAGGGCAGATTCGCTTGATACAAAGCAGATGCGCCCCCAATTGCGAGACCGCATACCATTTACATAATGGCGTGACAGCCTGATCCCGCTAAGGACATTGGTTTCAAAAAAACGTAGCCAATCATCGTCGGGGATGTCCTCGAATGCCTTCGGCTCGAAAATGCCGAGGTTGTTAACCAGTACATCGACATCGGGTAACTGGTTGATCAGAGCATTACATCCCTCGCCGTTACTCAGGTCGGCGACAATACCGTTGATTGTGACATCCGGAAATTCCTGTATTAAGGCATTGACGGCGAATTCGACCCGTTCCCGTGTGCGGCCATTGATGGTCACCAGGGCTCCCTCCGCCGCCAATCCCCGTGCTGTCGCAAAACCGATTCCGGCGGTTGAGCCTGTGACAAGTGCGTGTTTCGCTTTTAATCCCAAGTTCATCGTTTATCTCCAGTCTGTCTGTTGACAAGTTGTGTGCTTCGTGGAAAGAACATTGCCGGGGCAATGGTGTTACTCGTGTTTGTCCGGCCTCAGGCACAAAAAAGCCAGAATCGCGAGCAAGGCAAGCAATGCCGCGAAAAAGAAGGCGCTGGCTGGATGCAGAAGCCACAAGACACCGGCAAGCAGGGAGGCCGGCAAATACACCAGTCCGGTGACGAAATTATACAAACCGATGGCGGAAGCACGGCGCTCCGGTTCAATGTCGGTGATAAATGCCTTGCTTTGTGCTTCGTCGATGGCGTAAAAAAGCCCAAAAACAACGAACAGCACAACGATCTGCCATGGCTTGATGGCAAAGGCAAAACCAACACTCATCACCAGGTACGTCAGGTAACCGAGCAGAATCATTTTTCCCCGGCCAATACGATCCCCCAGCTTGCCAATCAGTGGCGCGGTAATGACGAAAGAAATATTGAACAGGGCGTATAGCAGCACAATGTCCTTGATGGCAAAGCCCACATCATGGGCGCGCAGCAGCAGGAAACTGAAGCTGAAGTACGCCAGGGAAAAAATGCCGGCGCTGACAAGAAAACGCTTGTATGCTGGGCTTAAAAACTGCCAAGTGTCAAACATGTTTTCCCTGGGGTGAGCTACACCCGGCCTGTCAGGCGTCATTGCCAACAGGCCAACCGCAAGAATGGCGGGAACCAGCGCTACCCAAAACAACACCTGATAGGTTGATGCAACCTCTCCAAGCCAGGAAAGCAAGGCATAAGCCAGCAGTGGCCCGAGTACAGCGCCTGATTTGTCCAGAGCCTTGTGAACCCCAAAAGCGTAGCCCCGTGTGCCTCGATCGGCCACCGAGGAAAGCCATGCATCCCGTGGTGGCCCACGAAAGCTTTTGCCGAGGCGCTCAATAACACGGAAGCATCCCAATCCCGTGACCGAGCTGGAAAACAGCAGGATAATCTTGGCCAGGGTGGAGAAACCATAACCGGCCAGTGCGAATGGTTTGCGCTTGCCCGTTCTGTCGGAAAGCCAACCCGAGAGATAATTCAACGAACTGGCAGAAAGGTCGGCCAGGCCTTCAATCAACCCCAACAAGGCTGCCGAAGCGCCGGCCACCGTTGTGAAGAACACGGCAAAAACCGAGAAGATAATTTCGGAACTAAGATCAGTCAAAAAGCTGACAACCCCCAGCCTCATCACATCGGGGTGTACACCAAACCGTTGTGAGGTTGACTGTATGTGGGGATCGTCACTGGTTATGACTTGCAGCGGGTTTCGGGGACGCCGTTGTCGCTTGAATCATCCATTGGTCATTCCTATATGCCTGCCAACGGCAGTTGAAAAATCATTTTGGGGTTAAAGCCTTGGTTACATCGAGCTATCAAGCCCGGAACCAAGTGGTGTGCCAACTTTGCAGTTTGCATTTTTCTACCAATAGCGTGGTAGCGATTTTCGGTCACACAGTTACGCAGTCCGGCCAGCCAGGCGTTGGTGCATTTTGGGGTCAGGGTATTCCTTGCATCAAAGCATAGGACGTTGATGCTCAAGCTGATATTGGCCGTACTGGGCAGTATTGTGGCCAGATTTCGCAATATGGTAGTTGGGCAATCGGGGTAGTCTAACGTCCATCAGTCGGTTGTCGTGGGGTGGGTTTCCATCTCACTGGCAACTTATCAATGCTCTGTAAGGACGTCTTTTTATGAATTTATGCGGTATTTTTGAATTGGCTGGCAGGTATTTTCCCTCTGATGCCAAGCGGACAGCCTGTGCAGGAGACGAGCGATGAATACGCCTGCAGGTTTTCGGGCAAAGCCTCTGGTAGTGAGCCTGATTGTCTTGGTCGCTGTGTTTAGTGTGCTTTACCTCTGGCGCATTTCCCGGATTGATTCTCAGGGACAGGATGCCGGGCAGCCCATTCCTGTGGCGGCAACCACAGTAGAAAGTCGTGCGGTTAGTAATGGATTGCAGGCAATGGGTGATTTGCAGGCTGTCCATGAAGTGTTGTTGTCGTCGGATACGGCGGGAAGAGTGACAGCAATCCATTTTGAGGCAGGCCAGATGGTCAAGCAGGGGGACTTGTTGGTGCAGCTCTTTGATGCGCCGGAACAGGCCGATTTGCTGGCTGCTTCCGCCAGGGCTGAATTTGCCCGTTTGCAACTGCAACGCGTGCAGGAGCTGGTTCCTGTGGGTGCCGAGTCGCGGGAGTTGTTGGAGCAGCGTCAGGCAGAGGCCAACCAGGCCAGTGCGGAAGTCCGTCAGATAGAGGCGCGTATTATTCAGAAGAGTATCAGGGCTCCTTTCTCCGGCCAACTTGGCGTTCGTCGCATTAACCTGGGGCAGTACCTGAATCCGGGGGATGTTATCGCGACGTTGACACAACTTGACGCTCTCTATGTCAATTTCACGCTGCCCCAGCAGGCGCTGCTTGATGTGAATGTTGGCGCTGTGGTGCAGGTGGCTGTTGATGCAGCCCCGGGTCGACGGTTTCCCGCCAGAGTGAGCAGTGTTGAGCCAAAAGTGAATAGCGAAACACGGAATATTCTGGTGCAGGCTGAACTGGCCAACGAGGATCATAGCCTACGCCCGGGGATGTATGCGGTTGCTCGTTTGGAACTTCCTCCTGAACGGGATGCGGTTATATTGCCGCTAACAACTATCCAGACATCGGCGTTTGGCGACACTGTTGTGGTGGTGCAGGACTTAAATCCTGAAGGCGTTGGTCGAGCGGTGACAGTGCCGGTAACACTTGGACGTCGCCTGGGGGATGACGTACTGGTGGAGAGCGGTGTGAAAGCGGGTGATGTCGTTGTCACGGCAGGTCAAAACCGGTTGTCGCCCGGTGCGGAGGTCAAGATTTCTCTTGGCGCCTCTTCGGCGGCTGCGCGGGAATAGGGGGCATCATGCATTTTACCGATATTTTTATTCGACGCCCCATCCTTGCCTTGGTGGTAAATGCACTGATTCTGCTGGTGGGTTTAAGTTCCGTTTTTACCTTGCCGGTGCGGGAACATCCCTATCTTGAAAATGCCACTATCAGTGTTACTACCACCCTTCCCGGTGCTACTCAGGACGTTATGCAGGGGTTTGTGACTACCCCGATCACCCAGGCTATTGCGACCGCCAGCGGGATTGAATACCTGAGTTCCTCCACGACCCAAGGACAGAGCGAGATCAAGGCACGGCTGTTGCTCAATGCCAATTCCGATCGGGCAATGACCGAGATTTTGGCCAGGGTGCAGGAGGTTAAGTATCAATTGCCAGAGGGGGTGACCGATCCGGTTATCAAAAAATCCACAGAGGGTGGTACAGCGGTCCAGTACATCACTTTCTCTGGTGGAAATTTGTCACTCCAGCAGATTACCGACTTTGCGACGCGTGTGGCTCAGCCCCTTTTTGCGGGTATCCCCGGTGTGGCCTTGGCCAATGTGGAGGGCGGCAGGGAGCCGGCGATGCGTATCTGGATTGATCCGTTGCGGCTGGGTTCCCGGGGGCTTACGGCCAGTGATCTGGTGGAGGTGCTGCAGGCCAATAACGTTCAGGCCGCGCCGGGACAGCTGAAAACCCAACTGACCTTGACCAATATCAGTGCGGATACCGATCTGCGCAGTGTGGAAGACTTCAGGCAAATGGTAATCAAGTCGACTGCTGAAGGCGGGCTGGTGCGTTTGGCGGATGTGGCTACGGTGGAGATTGGCGGTCAAAACTACGACAAGGCGTCATTCAACTCCGGGAAACCATCCATCACTGTGGCCTTGTACCCCGCTCCGGATGGCAATCCCCTTGAGATCGTCAAACAAGCCAATACGCTGATTCCCACGGTGGGTGAGATGGCGCCTCCCGGCGTGGTTGTCGCTTCAGTTTTTGATGTGGCGCGTTTCGTCAATGCCTCCATTGATGAGGTCAAGAACACGCTGACCGAGGCAATTCTGATTGTCATCGTGGTGATCTTCCTGTTTCTGGGAACTTTCCGTGCGGTGATTATTCCCGTGGTGACCATTCCTTTGTCGCTGGTCGGTACGGCAGCATTGATGATGGCCTTTGGGTTCTCTCTGAATTTACTGACATTACTGGCAATGGTGCTCGCCATTGGCCTGGTGGTGGATGATGCCATCGTGGTGGTGGAAAACATCCAACGTCATATCGAAGAGGGATACACCCCTGTGCAAGCGGCGTTGTTAGGGGCAAGGGAAATTACCGGGCCGGTGATCGCCATGACGATTACGCTGGCGGCAGTCTATACCCCCATCGGTGTGATGGGCGGGTTGACCGGTGCACTGTTTAAAGAGTTTGCCTTGACGTTGGCGGGGTCGGTCATTGTCTCCGGTGTGGTTGCACTTACCTTGTCACCGATGATGAGCTCCATGCTGTTGCATTCCAAATTGGGAGAGGGGCGCCTGGAACGGTTCATTGAAGGCTATATGGCCAGGTTGACTACCCACTATCAAACATTGCTTGCGCATACCTTGGCCGCACGCAGTGCGGTGTTGCTGGTGGGGGTGGCAGTGCTCGCGGCCATTGTGGTCTTTCTCAGCGGTACGCCAAAGGAGTTGGCGCCGACAGAGGATCAGGGGATTGTTATCGTTATCGGCCAGGGACCACAGTATGCCGGTGCAGGGTACAGCGTTCGTTATGTTTCACAGATCGAAAAGATATTCAACGATATTCCGGAGTATGAGAGCAGTTTCATGGATGTGGGCGGTGACGCCGGTGGCCAGAACAATCTGTTTGGTGGCGCAATCCTTAAGGATTGGTCGGAGCGTACCCGTTCTGCCGCAGAGATTCAGCAGCAGATTCAGGCTGCCGGTGATGCTATTGATGGTCTGACGGTGACCGCGGTGCAGCTGCCGCCACTCCCCGGATCAAGTGGTGGCTTGCCAGTTCAACTGGTACTGCGCTCTTCCGGAGACTATAAAGCGCTTTTTGAGACGGCTGAAGCCGTTAAGGCGGCGGCCTATGCCAGCGGCAAATTTCTGTTTGTACAAAACAGTCTTGCCTATGACAGTCCACAGGCGCACATCACTGTTGATAGCGATAAAGCCAGGGCGATGGGTGTCAGCATGGAGGATATCGCCGATACCTTGGCGGTGATGGTCGGTGAAAATTACATCAACCGTTTCAACTTCCATGACCGCGCCTATGACGTCATCACCCAGGTGCGCGACAGTGAACGGATGACTCCGGAAGACATCGGTAAATTTTATGTGAGAACCCGCTCCGGGGAGCTGGTGCAATTGTCCACCGTCATTCAGGTAACCATGCGCCCGCAGGCCAATCAGCTGGCTCAGTTCAACCAGATGAACTCGGCTACGCTGGAAATGTTGCCGGCGCCGGAAGTGAGTATGGGTGAGGCGGTGGCATTCCTGCAGTCACAGCCGCTGCCGTCAGGCATTAGTGTGGATTGGCTCAGTGACAGCCGGCAGTACATCCAGGAAGGCAACCAGTTGCTGTTTTCCTTTGGCTTTGCTCTGGTGGTGATTTTTCTGGTGCTGGCGGCGCAGTTCGAGAGCCTGCGGGATCCCCTGGTCATTCTTGTTACGGTTCCCCTGGCGGTCTGTGGTGCGCTGGTGCCACTGTGGCTGGGCTATGCCACGCTCAATATTTACACGCAAATTGGGCTGGTGACGCTGATTGGCCTGATTTCCAAACACGGAATTTTGATGGTGTCTTTCGCCAACCACATTCAACATCACGAAAACCTGAGCCGGATTGACGCCATTGAGAAGGCGGCGGCGGTGCGTATGCGTCCTATCCTGATGACCACGGCCGCCATGGTGGCGGGCCTGGTGCCGCTGCTGTTCGCGGATGGTGCGGGGGCGGCCAGCCGTTTCTCCATCGGTGTTGTGGTCGTTATGGGTATGCTGGTGGGAACCTTCTTTACTCTGTTTGTATTACCCACGGTCTACAGCTTCATCGCCAAGGATCACAGGGCGGCAGCAGAAAGCGCCCGTGTCCGGGAACTTGCCAGTGTGGAGGCACCCCATGTTAACCGGTAACCCCATAGTGGCGCAGGCCGCTGACATTCGCAGGTTGACAGGCATGGCTCGCACACTCAAGGACTTTTTTCGGCATGGCACCCTACGGGTACTTGTTACCGGTGCCCTCCTCTCGGGCTGTGCCAGTGGCCCTGACTACCAGATGCCGAGAGTAGACCATTCGGCGATTGGCACATTTGTCAGCCAGAGCATTGCCTTGAATGCAGGCCAGTCCGTGCCGGCGCAATGGTGGAAACTGTACGACGATGCGGTGTTAAACGAATTGGTGTCGGATGCGCTATTGACCAACACTGACTTGCGCGTGGCACAGGCAAATCTCGACCGTGCCCGGGCCATTTATGGCGAAACCCGCAGTGGCCTGTTACCAGCTACCGATGTATCAGCGGGTGCCAGTTACGGTCGCGATCAGACCAGCTGGGGGGGCAGTGGTCAGGCGCCGAAACAGTGGAGCTACACCGGTGGATTCGATGTGGCTTACGAGGTGGATTTGTTTGGCCGCATCCGGCGCGATATCGAGGCAGCAAGTTACGATACTGATGCCGCCGCAGCCAGGCTTGATGCGGCGCGAGTGATCGTGGTGGCCGAAACGACAAGAGCCTATCTCGATGTTTGTACCTTAGGGGATGCTATTGATGTGACCAGGGTCTCCATCGAACTGGCGCAGCGCAGTCGTGACCTCATCCTTGCAAAAGAGCGCCGGGGGGCGGCGTCGCGTATGGATGTCGAACGGGCGGGTGTAACCTTGGCACAGGCTCAGGCCGAATTGCCGGTACTGCGCGGACAACGGGAATCTGCATTGTTTGAGTTGGCGGCACTTCTGGGTAAAACCCCCTCCCAGATACCGGATGCGGCGCGCGGCTGTAGCAAGGCGCCGGAAATGACCCGTTCGTTGCCCGTAGGGGATGGCGCGGCCCTGTTGCGCCGCCGCCCGGATATCCGTCAGGCCGAGCGTGAACTTGCGGCGGATACCGCACGTATCGGTGTGGCAGTGGCGGAGCTTTACCCTCAAATCAGTCTGGCTGCATCAGCCAGCTATTTGCGTGACGACGATCTCAAGGGCGATCGCAGCTTTTCATTTGGCCTGGGTCCGCTGATCTCCTGGCATTTCCCCAACACCACGGTTGCACGCCGTCGGGTTGAGCAAAGCAAAGCACAGGCATCTGCCTCCCTGGCAGCATTTGACGGCGTGGTGCTCACGGCGCTTAAAGAAACAGAGCAAGCCCTCAGTGCCTATGATGCGGCGTTGGCGCAACGCAAGGCATTGATTGACGCCCGAGATCAGGCGGAAAACGCCTTCAAACTCGCTGAGTTGCGCTACCGCGGCGGTTCCATAGGGTATCTGGATGTAATCGTCGCCCAGACGACGTTTATTGATGCTCGTTCGCGAGTGGCGACTGTAGATCAACAGGTGGCTTCTGCTCGTGTCTCTGTCTTTAAGGCCCTGGGTGGTGGATGGGAGACCGGCGATGGCGAATAAAAAACAGTCCCGTGATCAGTTGGATACTTCTGGCAATAATCAATACCCCGATACGCTTGACCGAATGGCAGCGTTTGGTCGCCGCTGCGCAGCAATTAATAACAACCAATCCATAAGGAGTGACGATATGAATGAATCCCGTATATCCGTGTCTCAGCCTGAACACACGCCCGTAACCCCGGACAAGCGGGCTGGACGACTAGAAACCGCCATGCAAAAGCTGTTTATGCGTTCGGCTCAGGTAACCGCCGTCGAACCGCTGGGCGAGAGATTCCGGCTGATTACGCTCAGCGGTGACGCACTGAAACAGATGAAATGGACTCCCGGCGATAAAATTCAGCTGCAACTCGGCGGCTGGGTACAACGGACCTACACACCAATCGACTGGAATCCATTGCTGGGGAGCACGCGCATTCTGGCCTATTTGCACGGTGATGGCCCCGGGGCCGACTGGGCGCGGTATCTGTGTCCGGGGGATGAGTGTGTCTTCTTCGGTCCCCGAGGTTCTATTGACCTGACTAAAATTACGTCACCTGCTTTTGTGTTTGGTGATGAAACATCGATCGGATTAATGGCTGCACTGCATAGTCGTACATCGACGCAAGATGGGCCGATCACGTACGTGCTGGAAACCGCTTCATTTGACAATACCCAGGTTGCGATTCGGGCACTTGGGCTGGGCGGCCTACAGATTATTGAGCGCCAGGCGGATGGTGCCCATCGGGTTAAGATTGAAGCGCTGGCTGACAAGCTGCAACAGACATCCCTATCCGCCACCTTTGTGTTAACAGGCAATGCGGCGTCGATTCAACCTGTTCGTCAGTTTCTCCGTCAGCGGGGCATCAAGGCAAGCCGGTTCCAGAATAAGGCTTACTGGGCAGCCGGTAAAAAGGGGCTGGATTAAGTCCGTAAACAAAGGGCTTAGGTTAACTGCAATATTCGTCTCAGCGTAGAGAATTATTGTCAGCTCATCACTCTAAACGGTATCAGGCAAAATAATTGGGGGCGTTTGCGGATGTTCCGCGGCATTGGCTGATGCATTGATACGGTCTGCAATGTAGCGGGCAGGTGGCTTGCCTACGGCCTTGCGAAACATGGTAATAAAGCCGCTGGCGTTCTCGTAGCCCAGATCCAGGGCTATTGTCTGGACACTTTCTCCTTTTGACAGTCGTTGAATCGCGAGGATGACATGCAGTTGTCGGCGCCAGCGGCCAAAACTCATCCCTACCTCCTTTTGCAATAAGCGAGTCATATTGCGTTCGCTCATTCCAATCTGGATAGCCCATTCTGCGATAGATTTTTTTTCTGTCGGGTCTGACAGCATTAAGTCTGTCAAGTGCTGTAAGCGCGAGTCGCTGGGCATGGGCAGGCGAAGGTTCTCGACTTTTGCAGTGGCCAACTCATCAATAAATGTCGCCATCAGGCGTGCTTCTGGCCCCTCTTGAGGGTAGTGCATGGGAAAGCAGACGGCCTTGAAAATCAACTCCCGCATTAAGGGGGATACCGCCAGCGTGCAGCACTGTTTGGGCAGGTTGGGCACGATATCGGGGTCCACGAACAGGCAATAACATTCCGTTTCGCCAGAACCTCGTGCCGCATGGGGAAGGTTACTGGGAATCCAGACTGCACATTGTGGTGGCACGATCCAGACGCCGTCTTGAATCTGGCAATTGATCGTTCCGCGTACGGAATAGAGTAACTGGGCTTTGTGGTGGCAATGTTCAGTAGATTCCCATTCCTGAGTAGTCAGGGGAGGCGCGTATGCCACTACCGGGCGGGTAACGCCATCGACGTCAATGATTGTCATCGGCTCGATGGGGGTGGGGAGATTTGAAGTTGTCATGGCACGACTCAAAGCAATCACACTGAGTGGCTGAATTGCGAAATATTATGACTATTTTGTGCAATGCTGTCTATCGGCTTGTGATATATCGTAGTCATTTATAGACCAGCTCCAACATTGATAGTTGTTGACAGGATGATTCATTGCGTTAGACGTATTGTCCCAAAGGGAAATTCATATTATTTACAGGAGTAACAAATTCTAATGGGGTTGAGACACCTGCGTTGTTTCCTCGCCGTGGCCGAAGAACTCCACTTCGCCCGCGCTGCCGAGCGGCTGCACATTGAGCAGTCGCCGCTATCGCGCACCATCAAGGAACTGGAAGAAGACTTGGGCGAGAAGTTGTTTGTGCGCACCAGTCGTAGTACGCGACTGACCCGGGCAGGCAGATTGTTTTTGGAGCATGTGCCGAGGGTTTTCACTGCTCTGGAACAGGCACGCGATAGCGTGAAAGCGGCCGCCAACGGTTTTCACGGGCAATTGAGGATTGCGCTGTCGGATGGCATAACCCCTTCGCGATTTCCAACCCTTCTTGCATTGTGCCGACAAGAGGAGCCCGAGGTAGAGATACGTCTGTTTGAGGTGCCCTTGTCGCAGCAAATCAAAGGCCTGCAGGATGATCTCTACGATGTCGGGTTTGCTCAATCCGATGAAGTGGGTGAAGGCATTGTGGTTGAGGCGGTCTGGACCGATTCGATCATGGTTGCCGTGCCGGCCCGCCATCCCTTGTTGACCCACAAGCGCATTCCATTGGAAGAAGTGCTGCGTTACCCCTTGGTGCTGTGCGATCCACAAGCCTGTGAGGGCCATGCGCGCCAGATTGACCGGCTGCTGCGACGGGTGGAACAAGAGCCCATGATTGCGGAGCGCGTCGCTTCCTGTGACTTGATGATGGCGTTGGTGTCGGCTGGATTTGCCCTGGGGTTGGCAGGCGCAGCACATATTACCGCCAGCCGTGAGTCGGGCGTGGTCGCCCGGCCGCTGTCGGGACGTTCGCCGATGCTGACGACCTATTTGCTGCACCGGGAAGCGGAGACGTCGGAGGTTCTGTCCCGTTTCGTCAAACGGGTCCAGGCCATCGAGTTCCCAGATACTACAAAACCTGTTCACCCAAGTGAATCTGATCCCGAAGAGGGGGTTGAGCCATGAAACACGCTGTTCTTTTATCGTTGGTAATCACGCTGACCGCTTGCAATCCCTCGGAGCCTCCTGCTCAGGAGACAACTGACACCGCCAACATCCCCAGCGTGGATGAGCTAGCTGCCGACCCTGACCGACTGAAGGAACTGCGTCAGCAGTGCAAGACCGACCGGCCAACGCTGGGCGACGTATTGTGTAACCGGGTGGCGGAGGCCACGCGCAAGCGCTTCTATGGGGATGGTGATACCCCCTATACCCCGCCGGAAAACTCGCCGTCATTCTGATTGTCAGCCATTTATAAAAAATTCTGCTTTTGGGGCTGACACGCCGCAGCGCGCCCGCGCTTGCCGTGTTTTTATGGCTCATTCTCCTGCCTGAAACGATGTTTTTTGCATCACCTAGCTGTCGATAACGGTCTTTGACCGGCACTGGCCCGGCACCGATCCTCACCTAATGCGGCACATCCTTGTGTCGCCATTAAACGAGTTATCAACAAAGGTATCGGGAGCCAGTCAATGCAGACTCAGGGCGTATTGTTCGGACAGATCGCAGCCGTTTTCGGTATCGTGATCGTCGGTGTGTGGGGTGCCACTCAGTGGACCGCCGCCACCCTGGGCTATCAGCCCAGCCTTGGCTTTCCTTGGTTCGACCTCTTCGGCACGCCGATCTATCTCCCCTGGAAACTGTTCGAATGGTGGTTCTTCTTCGGCGCCTACGCGCCGGAGGTGTTCGACACCGGCGGAGCTATTGCGGGCGGCAGTGGCCTAGTGGCCGTTGTGGTGGCTATCGCCATGTCGGTATGGCGATCCCGGCAATCCAAACAGGTCACCACCTACGGCTCGGCACGCTGGGCCAATGACACCGATATCCGCAAGGCGGGACTCTCCCAGCCGGTGGGTGTGTTCCTGGGCCTGCACAATGACCAGTACCTGCGCCATGAAGGCCCGGAACATGTATTGGCCTTTGCTCCTACACGCTCGGGCAAGGGCGTCGGTCTGGTGGTACCCACTTTATTGAGCTGGCCGACGTCGGTGGTCATCCACGACATCAAGGGCGAGAACTGGCAGCTTACCGCAGGCTGGCGTTCACGCTTTTCACACTGTCTCCTTTTCAATCCCACGGATTCCAACTCGGCGGGTTACAACCCGCTGCTGGAAGTGCGGCGTGGTGCCCATGAAGTGCGCGACGTGCAGAACATTGCCGACATCCTCGTCGATCCCGAAGGCGCACTGGAGCGACGCAGTCACTGGGAGAAAACCAGTCATGCGTTGCTGGTGGGCGCCATTCTGCATGTGCTCTATGCCAGTGAGGACAAGACCCTGCGGGGTGTCGCCAATTTCCTCTCCGATCCGGCCTGCCCGTTCGAGCTGACCCTGCACCGGATGATGACCACCAGGCATTTGGGTGACGCACCACATCCTGTAGTGGCTTCCGCTGCGCGCGAAGTGCTCAACAAGGCGGACAACGAACGCTCCGGCGTGCTCTCCACGGCCATGTCGTTCCTGGGGCTGTACCGCGACCCCACAGTGGCGGAGGTGACTTCGCGCTGTGACTGGCGCATCGGCGATCTGATTGCTGCCGAACATCCGGTATCGCTGTACCTGGTGGTGCCTCCATCGGACATCAGCCGCACCAAGCCCCTAATCCGATTGATCCTCAACCAGATCGGGCGACGACTCACCGAATCCCTTGACGGCTCAGACGGTATCGAGCGCCGCCACAAGCTGTTGTTGATGCTGGATGAGTTTCCGGCGCTGGGTCGACTCGATTTCTTCGAGACCGCCTTGGCCTTCATGGCTGGCTACGGCATTCGCAGCTTCCTGATTGCGCAGTCGCTCAACCAGATCGACAAAGCCTACGGCCAGAACCATTCGATTCTGGACAACTGCCATGTGCGGGTGACCTTCGCCACCAACGATGAACGCACTGCCAAGCGCATTTCCGAGACGCTAGGCACCGCCACTGAACTGCGCGCCCAGCGCAACTATGCCGGCCACCGGCTTGCCCCTTGGTTGGGCCATCTGATGGTGTCGCGCCAGGAAACAGCCCGACCACTGCTGACGCCCGGTGAAGTGATGCAGCTACCGCCCGACGAGGCGGTGGTGATGGTATCCAGCGTGGCACCGATCAAAGCCCAAAAGCTGCGCTATTACGCGGACGCCAATTTTAAGCAACGTGTACTGCCACCGCCTGCGTTGGCCGATTCTTCCCATGTTGAGCGTTTTGCCGATGCACCGCCCTTGCGGCCTGATGACTGGAGCGAGCTGGAGATTCCGACCACGCCCGCTGCATCAGTTGAAGCATCCACTGACGGTTTGGGTGGCGAGGATGACGGCGGGCCTCGTCGTCAGCCTGAGTTATCCGACAGTGTCGCCTACGCTCCTGAGCCAGAACACACGGTCAGTGACCTGGGGCTCCTGGATGACGACGACCCGGCGCCAGTGCTTCCCCAGCAGTTTGACCCGGCCATGCAGCGCGTGGCGCGGCTGGCGACCCTCGACCCGGATGACGGAATCCCGCTATGAGCCGATACCGCTTGAATCTCTTTATCCAACCCGAACACGCCAGGCGTCTGGATGAGTTGGCCGCCAAGAAAGGCGTCTCGAAATCCAGCATTGTCGCGGCGGCCCTGGCGTCCTGGTTGTCACCGGACGCCGCCGACCAGCGCGAGGCCGCCATCGCCAAGCGGCTGGATCGGCTGTCACGCCAGTTCGAAAAGCTGGAGCGCGATCAGAACATTGAGATAGAGACCCTAGCGCTGTTCGTGCGCTACTTCCTGACAGTGAGCACACCAGTGCCAGAAGCGCATCAGGATGCGGCCCGCGCCCAAGGCAAAGCCCGCTTCGAGCAATTCGTTGAACAGCTTGGTCGTCACCTGTTGCGTGGACGCAGCCTGGTCCGTGATGTGGTGGAAGAGTTGCACCCCGAGCCCGTGCGTATGGATGACACCTCAGCGCCCTATGAATCAGCGGAACACACGGGGGAGCCTCTGTCATGAACGCCTCGTCCGCGTCCACGGCATCATTGGATCGGCGCATCCAGATGCTGCGCACGGCGATGGGGCCGTTGATTGCCGCCGCGCTGGAAGACCCGGACGTGGTGGAGATCATGCTTAACCCCGACCGCACATTGTGGGTGGATCGCCTGTCCACCGGTCGTGCGCCGTTGGGGGCGGAGCTCTCCACCGAAGACGGTGAACGTATCATCCGCTTGGTGGCCGCCCATGTCGGTGCGGAGGTGCATCGCGGTCAGCCACTGCTATCCGCCGAGTTGCCGGAAACCGGCGAGCGCTTCGAAGGCATACTGCCACCCGCTGCGCCGGGGCCGGCCTTCGCCTTGCGCAAACGCGCTGTGGGCGTGATTCCGCTGGCGCGCTACATCGCCGACGGCATGATGACCGCGCAACAGGCCGAGTTTCTGCGTTGTGCGGTAGGTGAGCGTCAGAACATTTTGATTGCCGGTGGCACCAGCACGGGCAAGACCACGCTGGCCAACGCCTTGCTGGCGGAGATCGCTACCACTGGCGACCGCGTTTTGGTGCTGGAAGACACTATCGAACTGCAATGCGCCGCCCGCGATCACGTGCCTCTGCGTACCCGTGCCGGAGTGGTGAGCATGAGCGAACTGGTGCGCGCCACGATGCGGCTGCGCCCGGATCGTGTGGTGGTCGGCGAGGTACGCGGTGGCGAAGCGTTGGATCTGATCAAGGTCTGGGGCACAGGCCATCCCGGTGGCATTGCCACCATTCACGCCGGCTCTGCCCTTGGGGCGCTTCTGCGTCTGGAGCAACTGATTCTTGAAGTGGCGGTGAATCCACCGCGTCCTCTGATCGCCGAAGCAGTCAATGTCGTGATTCATATCGCCGGGCGTGGCCGCAAGCGCCGTATTGCAAGCATTGCCCGTGTAACAGGCTTCGATTCAACGGGTTACTGCCTCGCGGACGTACTGCCCATCGTGCCGACATCTTTCGATCCCACCCCGTCCACTGATCAAACAGGAGAGCCGCTATGACCTTACTTGTTTCTTTACGTATTTCTGATCACCTATTGCCTATCCTGGCGCGGTTACGCCCATTGGCCGCCCCGGCTGGACAAGGACTGTTGCTGGCCGTGTTGATGCTCCTGCTGACCAGCACAGCACAGGCTGCCGGCTCCTCCATGCCCTGGGAAGGGCCGCTGCAATCCATTCTGGATTCTATCCAGGGGCCAGTGGCACGCATTGTCGCGGTGATCATCATCATCGCCACCGGCTTGGCGCTGGCCTTTGGCGATTCCAGCGGAGGCGCCCGCAAACTGATCCAAATCGTGTTCGGACTCTCCATTGCCTTTGCCGCTTCGTCATTCTTTCTGTCGTTCTTCAGCTTCTCGGGCGGGGCGGTGGTATGAGCACTGCCAACGACCATGCAACAGGGTTTGCCCCCGGCTTTGAGATTCCGCTGCACCGTTCGCTGACCGAGCCGATTCTGCTGGGCGGCGCACCGCGCACCGTAGCCATCGTCAACGGAACCCTGGCCGCTGCCGTCGGGCTGGGCCTGCAATTGTGGATTCCAGGGCTGGTGCTGTGGATCGTCGGCCATTCGCTGGCGGTGTGGGGTGCGCGGGTCGATACGCAGTTCATGCCGGTCTTCGCCCGGCACATCAAACACAAGCCGCTGCTGGACGTGTAAGGAGATGCCGACATGCTGAACCTCACCGAATATCGCCAGCGTCCCGCGCTGCTGGCAGACTGGTTGCCCTGGGCCGGACTGGTGGCCTCCGGTGTTGTGTTGAACAAAGACGGCAGTTTCCAGCGCACGGCGCGGTTTCGTGGTCCGGATCTTGATAGTGCAACACAAGGCGAAATGATTGCCACCACCGCACGGCTCAACAACGCGCTGCGACGGTTGGGATCGGGTTGGGCGCTGTTCATTGAGGCCGAACGGCAGCCAGCGGCGGATTACCCGCAGTCTGATTTTCCTGAGGCGTTGTCCTGGTTGGTGGATGAAGAGCGTCGCGCGGCCTTCGAGGAAGCGGGCCAGCACTTTGAAAGCAACTACCACCTCACACTGCAATACCTGCCGCCGGAAGAATCCCATGCCCGCGCCGCCAGGATGTTGTACGAAAACGCCCCCGGTGAGGGTGTGGATTGGCGGGGTCGGCTGGATGCCTTCGTGGCGGAAACTGATCGCGTGTTTGATCTGCTCGATGGAGTGATGCCGGCCATTGCCTGGCTGGATGATGGCCAGACGCTGACTTACCTGCACGGGACAATCTCGACACACCGCTACGCAATCGGCGTTCCCGAGGTGCCTTTCCATCTGGACGCGCTGCTGGCCGATTCCGCCCTAGTCGGCGGCCTCGCGCCCACGCTGGGCAACCACCACCTGCGCGTGGTGTCGGTGCGCGGCTTTCCGACCTCGACCTGGCCGGGCATTCTGGATGGCCTCAACCGCTTGGGCTTCTCCTACCGCTGGAGCACGCGCTTTCTTTGCATGGACAAGGCCGAGGCGGAAAAGGTACTGGGTCGCCTGCGCCGCCAGTGGTTCGCCAAGCGCAAGAACGTGGTGGCGCTACTGCGCGAAACCATTTTCCAGCAGGAAAGCCCATTGGTGGATACCGACGCCAACAACAAGGCGGCGGACGCCGATGCCGCCTTGCAGGA
>Ga0265293_10003727_pt1 | contig 27920 bp, 20 predicted proteins | sample Munlanlewell138R_FD_192505 | JGI IMG/M metagenome (GOLD analysis project Ga0265293, IMG submission 192505) | Leachate microbial communities from a municipal landfill in Southern Ontario, Canada - Leachate well 138R | ecosystem: Engineered > Solid waste > Landfill > Unclassified | place: Canada...
CACTACAAACAGATAGTTTCTCAAAAGGTTGTCTAAAATTTACAGATAGGTCAAATTTAATAACCCAGTTTAATTAAACTCTCTTGCGCTTGCGAAGGCTCCTTTTTCTGTGGTTTAGACAGTTGCTTCTTATTCAGATTAAAAGATAGCCCCACCCATAAAACTCGGCTTTCGTTCTTACTTCTGTTATCTAGCGAGTAAATTATATTATCAGAGACAATATTCCACTTTCTTGTATTAAACACATCTGTAAGAGTTATAGATGCAGTGAGTATATTCTTAATTAATACTCTTTTATAACTTGCATCCATATAATGAACTGCTTGAGACTCAAACTGAGGATAGACAGCTGGTGAACTATAAAAATATTGAAGAGATATATCGCTCTTTTTAGAAGGAGTTATATTTGCAGCTACATTACCTTGCCACATTATTTTACTGCTAAACAGATCAATCCCATTTGCCTCTCCTTTAGTCTCTCCATAATAGGCATTGGCGCTTAAAGATGCAGCTAGCCAAGTAGAGAACTTATTTCTAAGATTAAGGTCGGCCCCTATTTTAATGCTTTTATCTCCATTTACAAAGGTAATCATAAGTGCCTCTTGGTCATATAAAGAAGTTACCTCTGTAATAAAATTATTAGTAACATTATAAAAGAGAGAGAAGTTAAAAGTTCTACCATTAGATGAGTAGTTATAGGCCAATTCACTCAATGTAACCTCTTCTGGAACTAGATCTCTGTTTCCTATTTCAAAAACACTTTTATCAATCATATTTACAAAAGGGTTTAACTGTCTATACATAGGTCTTGTAACCCTTCTAGACAAAGAGAAAGCAAGGGAACTGCTTTTAGAGAACTCTTTTTGGAGCAGAGCAAATGGAGAGAGAAAGAGATGGTTGTTCTTAATTTGCACTCCCTCTTTTCTTATATCTAAATTGGAGTTACTCTGTTCTCCCCTAAAACCAATCTTATATGAGATCTCGTTTTGTAGCTTTGCCGCATAGTTTACATAGAGAGAGTAGATATTCTCTTTATAATCTAAATCACTACTAAAGAATTCATTATAAGACCAGATATCGCTTTCATTATCATATTGATATGAATCAAACTTAAAGTCATTTCTTCTATAAAAATACTTTATACCCGTCTCTAGTATGCTCTGCTTAGGTAGTTTCAATGTGTAATCTGCCTGAACTGTGTAGTTTGTAGGGCGTCCACCCCCTTGAGATCTTTGAAGAGGCAACTCATCTTCTAAATAGTATGCCCTTCTCCTACCCTTATTCTGAGAGTACGAGCCCAATAGAGAGAGATCGCTTTTCTCTGGCTTTAATACTATTTTATAGTTAGCTATAACCTCGGCCATCTTTCTATTGAAGTTAAACTCGTTTACTCTTTTTTGGCTATTATAATCTTGTAAAGAAGAGTTTATATTATTTATATCCTGAATATTATCTAACCTAGGGTTAGAGTATTTCATATTTAAAGATAAAGAGTTGCCAGAATTAAACAACTTAGAAGCACTGGCTCCTATCATACTACTCTTATCTACTCTTTCAGAGAAAATCTTCTGCTCTATAAAGTTTCCAGTAGTATGAAAATGCCTGTAAAGCTCACTTTCAATATCTTCTATTTGGTATTTACCAGAGTAGTTTAGAGAGAGATTCCAACCGTTTCTATTAAAAGCAGCCATTAAATTGCCATTCACCTTATTGGCCACTCCCCAGTTTAGTGTAGAAGAGAACGAAGTTCCTGCTCTTTTCTCTTTTTTAGTAATTATATTAATAATACCACCAGTACCCTCGGAATCAAATTTTACGCTTGGGTTGGTAATTATCTCTATGCTTTGAGTTGCCGAGGCAGGTATTCCGTCTAAAGTACCTATTGTAGTGGGTATCCCATCCATCAAAACCAATATATTGGGATTCCCCCTTATGTAAATTGCATTGTTATTATCTACAGAGACCATAGAGGCACTCCGCAGCAGTTCAATTACAGAGCCGGTAGTAGCTCCAATAGAGGCCGATGTGTTAATTCTTGTTCTCTCAATATCTGATTGCTTCTCTGTATAAGATGCCGTTACCGCTGCCTCTTTTAGGGTTGCCGAGTGCTGCGCCAGTACAATTGGCTCTTTTATGCCGTTAATACCTGGCTTAATCAAAATCTCTTGCTCCATTGTTTTATAGCCAATAAAACTAATTTGCAGGGTATGTTTTCCCTTCCCTTTTACATTGAATATAAAAACACCTCTTTTATTGGTTACCGTACCAGCTATTACGCTGTCTTTGGCATTCTTGAGCACTACAGATGCGTACTCCACAGCAACAGCATCTGGCCCCTCAACAACTCGGCCTACCACCCTATTTTGGGCTGCACCAGCACCACTTGCGCCCATGTTTTGCGCCCCTGCTGTGATTGCTATTGAGAAAATAAAAAACAGGGCTGCTAGCCCTCTATATAAATTGGTGTAAAAGTTCATATTGTTAGAATTATAAAAATTTGTTTAAAATTAGACTACTGTTTTAGCAGTTAGTTAAAATGAGTTATTCCAATTAACTATACATAACATAAATGTAATAGGTGAGACAGTTATATTTAGTAAGACAATCTAAAAACATTTTTCCTACGCACACTGGTAGAAAGCTCCTGAGGATAAGTTAAAGTTCAACTAATTCTTTATATTTTTGTATGCATATGTATAAGAGAAAAACTAAAGTACAAAGAGCAAAGCACAAAATAGTGAAGATTTTGGCTCCTAATTATATAGAGGAGTATTGCAATGCTGGCCAATTTATTGAACAGTGCAAGGAGTGCAATAACTACGGTAATCTGTGGGCATGCCCTCCATTTGACTATGACACTTTAGCTACAATTATCGGTTACAAATATGTACATATAATAGGCTCTCAAATATTTATAGATAAAGCTACTAGATATGCACCAACAGATACTACAGAGCATAGCGCACTCTCAAACCAAATAATGGAGCAGGCACGCTCTGGTATAGACGGCCAGTTATTAGGACTAGAAAATAGATACAGTGGAAGCCTCTGTTTTTTTGCTGGCAGCTGCCTACTTTGCCCCAAAGAAGAGTGTACTCGGCTTACAAACAGCCCCTGCGCCCACCCCACTAAAATGCGCCCATCGCTAGAGGCATACGGTTTTGATATCTCAAAAACAACTTTAAAGCTGCTTGGAATAGAGCTAAAATGGAGTGAAGGCATTGTACTACCACCATACTTCACATTTGTAAGTGCCCTATTCACTAACCACAAAATAGACAATTTGGAATTATAATTTGCAACAATAATCCCATTCACAAATTAACACACTTGCGATGAACACTCTAATCAACAATAAACTCAATGGCTTGGCAGAGAGCGACTATAAAGCGTTTAACAGAAAGCTTATACCAACCAACTATGAGATACTAGGTGTGCGAATGCCTGCATTACGGAAACTGGCAAAAGAGATAGTAGCAAATTTAGATGTTAGTGAATATCTAAATAATGCAGAGCAGACTACCTATGAACACATAATGCTTTATGGACTAGTGCTGGGGTATCTAAACGAGCCATTATTAGAAACACTATTTCATTATTTAGATCCACTCATTTTGAAATTTGATAATTGGGCACATGTAGATGCCATTATATCATCTTTGAAAATTTTCAAAAAACATCCCAATGAGGTGCTTGCCCACTTTTTGCCGCTCAAAACCCACCCAGGAGAGTTTGCCAAACGCACTTTTGTAATTCTGCTAATGAACTACTTTCTGGATTCTGTGAATATTTGCTCAACACTAAAACACCTCTCGCAAATTGAGCAAGAGCAATACTATGTAGATATGGCAATAGCTTGGGCAACTTGCGAAGCGCTTGTAAAACATTACCACCAAACCATTCCCCTACTCCAACAACAAACCTTCACAAAATTCGTACACAACAAAGCCATCCAAAAAGCCCGCGAAAGCTACCGCATAACCCCCCAAACAAAAGAGTACCTCAAAACCCTCTCGCTCTAGCACAAAATTGCTCTGTTTGTCTTTGAGTCAATAGCCTGTAAATTAGATAGTTGATTTTTGATATTTTGCAATTTTATCTAATAATACATCTGAATTTTCCCTGTGAGGCGATTTTCCGGGAGATGATTGCTCGTAACTCACTTACTGCGTGGTAGTTGTCTTTTGAAAATAAGCCCTTTTGGGCTCATTTAAAAAATTTAAATACTTGATTACTAATTATTTACGTGCAATCATCTCCTGACAAAGTTTGCCAGCAGCATTATATGAAATTTCATAAATAAAATAATCATTGTTATGAGAAGCGAAGCTAGGTGGGAAACTTTAACAGAAGAAAATCGCTATGCTCGTAAGAGTAAAAGAGCATGAATAACCTATTCAACCAATATTCTATCGGCATTTCTATTTTCTTTGGAAATTTCACAAAAAACCAGGGCGATGAAATTTGAGGCATAAAAAATCCCCAAAATGGTTAGATTTTGGGGATTATTTGAACCTTAAAAGGTGGTGCCACCAGGAATCGAACCGGGGACACAAGGATTTTCAGTCCTTTGCTCTACCAACTGAGCTATGGCACCTTTCGTTTGTTCGGGAGTGCAAAAGTAGCACAAATTTTGATTTTTGCAAAAAATAGCTTCAAAAAATGTATCTTTGTATAAAATTAATTTTCAATATATGGCAACTACAGCTGATTTTAAAAACGGATTATGTATCGATTACAACGGTAAACCATGTTCAATAGTATGGTTCCAACATGTTAAGCCAGGAAAAGGCGGCGCCTTTGTTAAGGTTAAAATGAGAAATTTGGAAAATGGCCGAATTCTCGAAAACACCTTTAATGCGGGCGAAAAAATAGAAATAATTAGTATAGAGAGAAGGCCGTATCAATATCTTTATAAAGACGATATGGGATTTAACTTTATGCATAACGAGACTTTTGAGCAGATAAGCATTCAACCAGAAATGATTGACAATGCAGATCTCATGAAAGAGGGGCAAAATGTAGAGATGATGTTTCTTGCCGATGCCGAAAGAGTTCTAACTTGCGAATTACCTCCTTTTGTAGATATGGAAGTAACTTATACCGAGCCTGCCGTTAAAGGAGATACAGCCTCTACAAATGCACTAAAAGCAGCCACCTTAGAAACAGGAGCAGAAATTATGGTACCTCTATTTATTAATCAAGGTGAAAAAATTAAAATAGACACTCGCTCTAGAAGCTACTCTGAGCGCTGCAAATCTTAACTTAAAGCAAAGAGATGGAACTTAATTTTCAAACTATGAAATACATAACTATAATAATACTCTCTACAATGCTCTTTGCATGTGGGGGGTATTTGTCTAATAAAGTGCCAACCAAAGGCGCAATAGATAAAGAGATTGAGCAAGGCAACTTTACAGAGGCAACAAAATTGATTGGCCTCTATTTAGCCAGCGACACAATTTCTCCAGAAGAGAGGTATAAAATGAACTTCTCTATAGACAAAATGAAAAGAATAAAAAGAGACTTTTCACAAAGAGATACATCTGTTATAGACTATATCAAAAAACATCACCCCCAAGTTACAGCAGAAGAGATTGCCGCTTGGGAAAAGAGTAATGCACTTGAGAATATGTCTATAGATGGAGAAAAACTCTACTTTCATTCTGCAGGCCGAAACCTATTTAGGATAGATTCTGCTGCTGCGCAAATGTATAAGCTGCCAAACGGAGGGCAGAGCGACAGCCTCAACCGTTTTCTTGCATGGCATATACCACAACTGATAAAAGAGGCACAAAAAACTAAGAAAAATTACACCTCTCCTGTTAAAATGAGAGTGAAATATACTTTAACCGTTAAGCCAAACGAAGTACCTGCAGGAGAAACCATAAGAGTATGGATGCCCTACCCTAGAACAGATGTTAAATCGCACACCAACATAGAGTTAATCTCTGTCTCTCAACCACTCTATATAATTGCCCCAGACAGCTATGCCCATAAAAGCATCTATATGGAGGGCACAGCAGTAGAAGACCAACCAACAGTTTTTAATTACGAATTTGCCTACACCTCTTATGCACAGGTACATCTATTTAAGGACGAGGATGTTAAGGAGTATAATACAGAATCGCAGCTATATAAAGAGTACACAAAAGAGAGGGCCCCACATATTCTTTTTAGCGATAATATAAAAAGTAAAGTAAACGAGGTTGTTGGGCAAGAGACAAATCCATATTTAAAAGCTAAGAAAATTTATGAATGGATAGACAGTAATTTCCCTTGGGCCAGCGCAAGAGAGTACTCTACAATAGATAATATCCCAGAGTATGTACTTGCCAACCACCACGGAGACTGCGGGCAAGTTTCACTTCTATTTATTACAATGGCAAGAGCAGCTGGAATTCCTGTAAAATGGCAATCTGGCTGGATGATGCACCCAGGCAACAAAAATCTTCATGATTGGGCCGAGGCCTATTTCGAGGGAGTAGGCTGGGTTCCAGTAGATCAATCTTTTGGCCGAGTAAAAGAGTTCGTCGCAAAAGAGAACGGTAACGAAAATGAGCTTTCGCAAGGAGAAGAAAAAGAGTTTTCTCAAGGAGCAGATGAAACATTTTATTTCTTCACAAAAGGGTTAGACCCATACAGGTTAATAGTAAATCAAGATATTTCACAACCATTTTTCCCAGCTAAAATATACCCAAGAAGCGAAACAGTAGACTTCCAAAGAGGCGAAGTTGAGTGGAAGGGAGAAAATCTCTATTTTGGCCGTTGGAGATACAACATGGACATTGAGTATTTATAAAAAATACCCGCTAAAGTTTTTGAATAATATTGAGGCCGTCTCGCAGTGGAAGAATAAAATTCTCTGTGCGGCGGTCTTCTTTTACCATCTTATTGAACCTAGCTATCTCTTGAGTTTGAGCATCTTTAGGGAGTGGGTCTAACAATATTTTGCCGCTCCAAAGAACATTATCGGCAATTATAAATCCACCAGGTTTTACTAAAGGAAGTACCAGCTCATAATATTTGCAATACTCTCTTTTATTGGCATCTATATAGACCAAATCGAAACTGTTATTAGAGAACTGCTCTAAAGTTTCAGTGGCGTCGCCTATATGAAGCGATATAACATTTGAAAGCCCTGCTCTAGAAAACCCCTCTGCAATTAAATCTAACCACCTATGGTCTTTCTCAAGAGCATCTAAAGTGCCCCCCTTTGCAAGCCCCTGCGCTAAACAAATAGCAGAATAACCTGTGAAAGTGCCTATCTCAAGAACTTTTTGTGGCTTAATCATCTTAGAAAAAGTGATGAGCATCCTACCCAAAACTGGCCCTGCCAACATTCTAGCATGATTAGTTTTTAAATGAGTCTGCTGCTCTACCCACTCCAATGCAGCAGGCAATTCGGTAGCAGTTTGCTCAAGATAATTGTCTAAATTTATGTCCATATGACTATTAAGAGTAAATTAAAGTGAACATATTTTTTCTATCCAATAACTCTTGTGCAATTTCTAATAATTGGGCAGAATTTATCTTTAAAATTTTCTCTCTTATCTCTTGTATAGGCTCTACCTTTTTATAAAAAAGGAGAGATTTTCCCATAGAGAGACATTGCGACTCTGCGTTATCCATAGCAATAGCCAACTGCCCTAGTAGCTGTTTTTTAGAAGCTTTTAAAGCTTTTTCTGAAAACCCTTTTTCCCTTATAGATTCAAGTTCCCTATCTAATATAGATAAACACTTTTCAATGTTGTTTTTATCTGTACCAAAATAAATTGTAAATAGACCCGCATCTGTATAGGGTGTATAGCTAGCATCTACCGTGTATGCCATTGCATGTTTCTCTCTAAGAGTCTGGTTCAATTTTGAGTTAATTGCAGGCCCACCTAAAATATTTGTAAGCAGAGCCATAGGCAGCCTCCTAGAATCGAAAAGATTATATGTAGGAGCCCCAATTACACAATGCCCTTGATAAGTTTTTTTTGAAACCCACTTTTCTCCCGTAGGAAAAGAAGAGACCACTGGCAATTTTGTATTAGACAACACCTCTCCTAACTCTTCTACCATAACACTCTCTCCAAAATAGCGATTAACTAATGAAACCCCACGAGCATTTGAAATATCTGCTACAATAGAAAAAGTCATATTACAGGGCTGGTAATGTTGATTTGTAAACTCCTTAATTTGCTCTACACCTATTTTTTTTACGCTACTTGGAGTTCCCAATATGGGCTTTGCTAATGGGTGATCTCCAAAAAGGTACTCATCAAAATCGTCAAAAATCTGCTCAGATGGTGAGTCTTTGTAAGAAGAGATCTCTTCTAAAACAATCTCTCTCTCTTTAAGAAGTTCCTTTTCTGGGAAAAGTGAGTTAAAAGCTAAATCGGCAAGTATCTCTACAGCTTTTCTAATATCTTCCTTAAGAACAGTAGCATGAATCACTGTCTCTTCTTTTGTAGTATAGGCATTCAATTCACCCCCAAGACTCTCAAGAAAATTACTTATTCTCTTAGCTCCTCTTTTAGTTGTTCCTTTGAACAGCATATGCTCTGTAAGATGCGCTACTCCGTTATATTTGTCTTTCTCGTTTCTTGTCCCGGCTTTTATGCTCAAAGCGCAATATGCAACTGGCGATGAAATTCTTTGGAATGCATATCCTATACCTGAACCAAGTTTTGATGTAATAATATCCATTAAAATTTAAAACTGAAAAGGTACAGATATTTTTCTAATATCTTCCTTTGTGAATCCTAAAGGCACTCTCTTAGAAACTTTGTGCCTTCTAAAAAAGTATAACTCATGGCTCTCTGTCCCTATAAGTAATTTATAACAGTAAGAGCCTCTAGAACCTCCCTTAGGCTCAATCAATAGAGAGACTACCGTATTAGGGCTACTATTAATGATAGCATCTTCTATCTCCTGCTCTGTTACCAACTTTACATTTCCATTAAATAACTCAACAAAATCACTATTAGGGAGCTTATAATTAAGCTGATCCATAGAGAATAACAATTCCATTCCCTTAATATCAGATACTTTATTTGAGTAGATAGCGTTACCTTTAAAGGCCAAAGAGATATCTTTTTGGATCTTGTAAATATGATTTTGAATTAAATCAATATACATAGGTAATAGATAGAGATTGGTCCCCGAGTTATCATCTATCTCCTGTAGAGGCAAGGTTATAATATTATGACTACTATAAATCCCCTTCTTAATCTCTGGACCTCCTTTAACTAATGTTAAATACTCTACTTTTGGCTCAAGCTCATTTCTAAAGCGGCCATCTACTCTAAGAAGAAAAAAGTAGTTAGTATCTTCCTTAATTTTATTGTACTCCTCCATTGTACAGAACTCAAAAGGAGAGATTCTCCACCCTTTATTAACTGCATCACGTAGCATAAGATCTGCTAACGATGTAGAAGGAATAACTACTTTAGTAATTTTAGCACCAAAAGTAGCAAAAGTGTTTTTGGTCTCTTTAATTATATTTTGTGCTTCTACACCAGTAAAAACAAAAAACATAAAAACAGCTAGTAAAACTCGTCTCATAAATAACATTCTTTAGCAAATACAAAATTAGATAAAAATTTGTACTTTTGTCTGGTATGGAAAGATTTATTGTTTCTGCTAGAAAATACCGTCCAGATAGTTTCAAAACTCTTATTGGGCAGGAAAATATAGCTACCACACTTAAGAACTCGGTAGTAAAAAAACAACTTGCACATGCCTATCTCTTTTGTGGGCCAAGAGGAGTAGGTAAAACTTCTGCTGCTAGAATTTTTGCTAAGACAATAAATTGTAGCAACCCTAGTAAAGAGATGGAGCCTTGTGGCAAATGCGAATCTTGTATCTCATTTGCTCAAAATCGCTCCTACTCTATACATGAACTAGATGCTGCATCAAATAACTCAGTAGATGATATTAGACAACTAAATGAGCTTATTCGAATACCTCCTCAGGTTGGTAAATATAGTGTTTATATTATTGACGAGGTGCATATGCTCTCACAGAGTGCTTTTAACGCTTTTCTAAAAACATTAGAAGAACCGCCTGCCCACGCTATTTTTATTCTTGCTACAACAGAGAAGCATAAAATTCTTCCTACTATTCTCTCGCGCTGCCAAACATATGACTTTAACCGAATTTCTGTAGAAGACATTGTTAAAAACTTAACAGATATTGCAGTAAAAGAAGAGGTTTCTTGCGACTTAGAGGCTATGCATGTAATTGCACAAAAGGCCGATGGAGCAATGAGAGATGCCCTTACTCTGTTTGACCAAGCTGTTGCATTCTCTGGTAAAACCATAACATATCAAAACGTAATCTCATCTTTGAATGTACTAGATTATGAATACTATTTACAGATAACTAACCACATGCTCAATGGAGAACATAGTGCTACTCTCTTGATATTTGACCAAATACTCTCTAAAGGGTTTAATGCTCTTCACTTTATAGGAGGGCTCAGCTCACATTTTAGAGACCTTCTTATCTGTAAAGATAAATCTACTCTCTCATTGCTAGAACTAGCACCCTCTCTGGTAGAAAGGTATAAAGCTCAAGCCAACAACTGTACTCTAAATTTCCTTTACGACGCATTAAACATAGCATCAACTTGCGAGGCAAGTTATAAAAATAGCGGACACCCTCGGCTTCATATAGAGCTTTCTCTATTAAAGTTGTGCCAAATAAACACCCCTTCTTGGACAGCACCAAAAAAAGAGACCTCTCCTGAGGTTAAAGTGGAGGCTAAGGCAGAAGTTAAAGAAGAGACAAAGCCAGAAGTTAAAGAAGAGACAAAACCAGAGGCTCAGGCTGAATCTAAACCTAAAAAAGCTGAAACAGCACCATCTCTTTCTATTAAAAATTTAATGAAAAGTGCAAACTACAGCAGCAAAAAAAATTCAGCTGCCAAAGCTAAAGAGATTGGCACAGATAAAATAGACGAACAGAAACTAAGCGCAGTTTGGGTAAAATTAGCTGAGTCAGAAAAAGCTCTTCCTAGGCTCTCCTCTACAATCTCGCAGACTAAACCTCTTCTTAGAGAAGAGAACAATATTCTCTTTTCTGTAAAGAATGAGCTACAAAAAAAATGGATGGAAGAGCAGTGCAAAACCAGATTGGTAGAGTTTTTGAAGGTAAACTTAAACAACAAAGAGATAACATTAGATATAGAGGTTGCTCCAGATGATAGTAGTACAGATAAAAAACTCTATACACCTACAGAAAAAGCAAAATTTATTTCGGAAAAATATCCTGAAGTAAAAAAGATGAAAGATGATCTTAATTTGGAATTAAAATAACAGATGCGTTTATATAGCAATAATTTGGTTAAGAAGTACGGAGCTCGTACAGTAGTAAAAAATGTTTCAATAGAGGTGAAGCAGGGAGAGATAGTAGGCCTTTTAGGACCTAACGGTGCGGGTAAAACCACTAGTTTCTACATGATAACTGGGCTTGTTAAGCCAAATGCCGGACGTATTTTCCTAGATAATGAAGAGATTACCAATCTACCTATGTATAAAAGAGCCCAAAAGGGTCTTGGCTACCTAGCTCAAGAGGCTTCTGTATTTAGAAAACTTAGCGTAGAAGACAACATTATGGCCGTTATGGAGATGTCTAATCTTAATAAGAAGCAAAGAAAAGATAGGTTAGAAGAGCTTTTAGATGAGTTTTCTTTGCATAAAGTTCGTAAGAATCTTGGAATACAGCTGTCTGGCGGAGAGAGGAGAAGGTGCGAAATTGCACGGGCTCTAGCTATAGACCCAAAGTTTATTCTGTTAGACGAACCATTTGCTGGAGTAGACCCAATTGCAGTAGAAGACATTCAACATATTATATCAAAATTAAAAACTAAAAACATTGGTATAATTATTACAGACCACAATGTACATGAGACTCTTGCCATTACAGATAGGGCTTATCTTCTTTTTGAAGGGAGTATATTAGAGAGCGGGACAGCAGAAGTTTTGGCCAATAATCCCGAAGTAAGAAAAAAATATTTAGGCCAAAACTTTGAACTTAGAAAAGCTGTCTTAAAATCTAATGAAGAAGAAGAACAACAACCAACTATTTCTACAAGTGCTTTTCCACAAAAAAGCACCGAAACAGTTAGTCTCAGTGCTAATATGAATGAATACTCTAGCCAAGCTAATAAGCTTGAGAAGGGAAATTAGTCAATTAAATCTATCTAACGTTCCATCTATTATTCATACCTTCTCTTGGGTTCCTAATTCCTCTTGAGTTCATTGAACCCCTTTTATTCCCTCTTCTACCAGAACTCATTCTTAGATCATATGCTAATCTCTGCTCCTCTGTAAGATGTTTTCTCACCTCAACATGGAAATTAGCAACTAGTTTCATTTTCTTATTGTGAAGATCTGTGATCTCATCAATTTTAGAATTTACAGCCTTCATTTTAGGCTTTTCTACCTGCTTTAAAGATCTTAGTTGAACTCTTTTTTCGGCAAGTTCATTGTTAATTGGTAATAACTCCTTATTTAATTCAAATCTTAATTTAGAGATTGCCTCTTGCTGCTCTACGGTAATTTGTGGCTCAAGCATTGCAGGGTGGGCACCCATAAAACCTCTCTCTTGAAGAGGGCGATTTTGAGCAATTGAACTAATGGCTACAAAAGCCATAATTAGTGTAATGTAAACTTTTTTCATTTTATTGTTTTTTTATTTGTTCGTCTGCTCTTATGACTAAGATAAAGAGAAAAGGTTTAATAAATAAGGAAAGAATTTGTAACTTTGTACAATTATTTAGACAATACTCAAATAAATAACAAAACAGATATGGCAGAAAAATTATTTGCTGAGTTTCAGCCTGTTTCCACTCCACAATGGGAAGAGGTAATCAAGAAGGACCTAAAAGGTGCCGATTATGAAAAGAGACTCGTATGGAAAACGAGAGAGGGTTTTGCAGTTCGTCCCTACTATCGTGCCGAAGATCTAACAAACTTAAAACACATTGGCAGCGAACCGGCTGCTTTTCCTTTTGTAAGGGGAACCAAAGTGAACAACAAATGGCTTGTTCGCCAAGGCTATAGTGCAATAGAAAGTTTTGAAAAGGCAAACAAGCAAGCAGTAGATGGTATCTCTAAAGGAGTAGATTCTATAGCTTTTTGCATTGACGGAAAAAAAGAGATCTCTATTGAAGAGATGGCGGTTCTTTTGAAAGATATAGAACTTTCAAAAACCGAAGTGAATTTTGAAGGTTGTTCTTGTGCAGCAGCACAAATAATTGAATCATTTATTGAGCATGCATCAACAACTGGAGTTCCAGCTTCTCAAATCAAAGCATCTTTCGATTTTGACCCACTTAACACCCTCACAACAACAGGAAACTTTTGCTGTCAAGATTATTTGACAACTCTTAAAGAGTGTGTAAACATCTCTAAAGATTATCCCAACATAAGAGTTATTGGTGTAGAAGGGTATGCGTTTAACGACGCTGGCTCTACAATTGTTCAGAGTTTAGGCTTTGCTCTTGCAGCAGGAAGTGAATATTTGCAAATACTAAAAGAGGCGGGCATCTCTGCAGATTTAGCCGCTTCAAAAATCAAATTTACATTTGCAATAGGGCCTAACTACTTTATGGAAATAGCCAAGTTCCGTGCAGCAAGGTTGCTTTGGGCAAATATTGTAAAAGAGTATGGAGCAAACAACCTAGATTCACAAAAGATAAATGTTCATGCTGCTACTTCTCAATGGAATATGACAGTATACGACACATATGTAAATATGTTAAGAGGTACTACCGAGGCAATGAGTGGTGCTCTTGCTGGAGTAGACTCACTAGAGGTTCTTCCATTTGATTGCACATTCCGTGAAGCAAGTGAGTTTAGTAACAGGATTGCAAGAAACACTCAAATTATACTAAAAGAAGAGGTCCATTTAGATAAAATTACCGACCCTGCAGCTGGCTCATACTATATAGAGAACCTAACTGCTTCTATAGCCCAACAAGCGTGGAAACTATTCTTAGCAACTGAAGAGAAGGGTGGTTATATTAAATCTCTTAAAGAGGGATATATCCAATCTGAAATTAAGGCAGCTTCGGCAAAAAGAGATATGAATATTGCTACTAGAAGAGAGATTCTACTAGGAACTAATCAATATCCAAACTTCTCTGAAAAAGCCCCTAAAGATCTCACATTAAATATTGTTACTCGTGGAGCAGATGTTCAAAAGAGTAACACTCCTATTGTTGAACCAATTGAAAAATACAGAGGTGCACAAGCATTTGAAGCACTAAGGTTTGCTACAGACAGTAGTGATAAACAACCAACTGTGTTTATGTTAACCTTTGGTAATTTAGCATTCTGCAGAGCACGTGCTCAGTTTGCAAGCAACTTCTTTGCTGTTGCAGGGTTTGCTGTTAAAGACAACAACCGCTTTGCAACCGTACAAGATGGAGTAAAAGCAGCTCTAGAGGCTAAGGCCCATATTATTGTTGCTTGCTCTTCAGACGATGAGTATGCTACTAGTGTACCAGAAATTCATAAGCTTGTAGGTGATAAAGCAATTTTAGTAGTTGCTGGAGACCCTGCTTGTAAAGAAGATCTTATAGCTACTGGTATAAACAACTTCATTAGTGTAAAAAGCAATGTGCTTGAGACTCTAAAACAATATCAAACTCAATTGGGAATATAGTAGAAAAAATTAAGACATATGCGACCAAAATTTACAGAATTAAAATATACAGGAGCACCAGCAGTTGCAAATAATGAGCAGTCTGTTTGGATGACTTCAGAGCAGATTGGTGTTAAGAGCACCTATACTGCCCAAGATCTGGAAGGGCTGGAACATTTGAATTACGCTGCAGGTATACCTCCATTTTTGAGAGGTCCATACAGTACAATGTTTGTAATGAGGCCTTGGACAGTTAGACAATATGCAGGATTCTCTACAGCAGAAGAATCAAATGCATTCTATCGCCGCAACTTAGCTGCTGGGCAAAAAGGTCTTTCAGTAGCATTTGACCTAGCAACTCACCGTGGTTACGATGCAGACCACCCAAGAGTAGTGGGAGACGTTGGTAAAGCAGGGGTGAGCATCTGTAGTGTAGAGGATATGAAGGTTCTTTTTGACCAAATTCCTTTAGATAAGATGTCTGTATCAATGACCATGAATGGAGCAGTTTTACCTATTCTTGCTTTCTATATTGTAGCAGGATTAGAGCAAGGAGCAAAATTAGAGGAGCTTTCTGGAACAATTCAGAACGATATTCTAAAAGAGTTTATGGTAAGAAACACCTATATCTATCCACCCGAATTTTCTATGAAAATTATTGGAGATATATTCTCTTACACTGCTCAAAACATGCCTAAGTTTAACTCTATTTCAATATCTGGCTACCATATGCAAGAGGCAGGAGCTACATGTGATATTGAGATGGCCTATACCCTAGCAGATGGTCTTGAGTACCTTAGAACAGGTATAGCAGCAGGTATGAGTGTAGACCAATTTGCCCCTAGACTCTCTTTCTTCTGGGCAATTGGAATGAACCACTTTATGGAAATTGCTAAGATGCGTGCAGCTAGAATGATCTGGGCTAAACTCGTTAAACAGTTCAACCCTAAAAATCCTAAGTCTATGTCTTTGAGGACTCACTCACAAACATCTGGCTGGTCACTAACAGAGCAAGACCCATATAACAATGTAGCTCGTACATGCGTAGAGGCAATGGCAGCAGCTCTAGGGCATACTCAATCTTTGCACACCAATGCTCTTGACGAGGCAATTGCACTTCCAACAGATTTCTCTGCTCGTATTGCAAGAAACACTCAAATTTACCTTCAAGAAGAGACCAATATCACAAAATCTCTTGACCCTTGGGCAGGCTCTTACTATGTAGAAAAACTCACCGCAGAAATTGCAGAGAGAGCTTGGAGTCATATAGAGGAGGTAGAAAAACTTGGAGGAATGGCCAAAGCTATTGAGACTGGGATTCCTAAGCTAAGAATTGAAGAAGCCGCAGCTCGTAAACAGGCAAAAATAGATTCTAACATAGATGTTATTGTTGGTCTCAATAAGTACAGATTAGAGAAAGAAGATCCTTTGGAAATTCTTGATGTAGACAATAGTAAAGTTCGTGAATCACAAATATTAAGACTTAAAGAGCTTCGTGCCAATAGAGACGAAGCAAAAGTAAAAGCGACCCTTGAAGCTATTACAAATGCAGTGAGAAGTAAGAAAGGTAACTTACTAGCACTTGCAGTTGAAGCAGCTAAAGAGAGAGCTACTCTTGGCGAAATTTCTGATGCCTGCGAAGAGGTTGTAGGCCGATATAAAGCAACAATACGTATGAATACAGGTGTTTACTCAAGCGAAGTTAAAAACGATGATAGTTTTGACAAAGCTAAAAAACTAGTAGCGGAATTCGCAAAACTAGAGGGACGCCAACCTAGAATTATGATTGCAAAACTTGGGCAAGATGGCCACGACCGTGGTGCGAAAGTAGTTGCTACTGGTTATGCCGATTGTGGTTTTGACGTTGACATGGGACCTCTTTTCCAGACTCCAGAAGAAGCTACTAAACAAGCAGTAGAAAACGACGTGCATATTATTGGAGTCTCTTCACTTGCTGCTGGGCATAAAACCCTAGTCCCTCAGGTGATATCTGAACTTAAAAAGCTTGGACGTGAAGACATTATGGTTATTGTAGGTGGAGTAATCCCTGCACAAGACTATGATCAACTCTACAAAGATGGCGCAACAGCTATTTTTGGCCCTGGAACTTCTGTTACAGGTGCTGCTGTAAAACTAATGGAACTACTTATGCAAAAATTTGCATAGCATCTAAAAGTCTAACAAACAACTTTTAACTAACTGGTAGCTGTTTTACAACTACCAGTTTTTTATTAAAATTCTAAAGTTTCCCACCCTGTAACTTGTTGACACAAAATCATCCATCAGATGAATTAGTAGATAAAATGTTTGCAACAATATTATAACTAAAATTTAACTAATACATTACTTTATGTTCTGTTTATCTGCTAGTTGTGGTGTGGGAAACTTTAGTTAAAATTCTACGCTTTTACATAACTAACTTAACTACAATTAGTTCACTTTTCTAAATAGCCAAAGATAATAGCTAATGGCCTAAAGTATTATAAGAATTTTAAAAGAATATGCTTAAAACTCTATCACCTCAAAGCAACCCCTATCTGCTAGAGTTACAAAAATTTTAGAGAAGTCGTTAGAGAAGGTAAGATTAGATGGGAGCTTACCTTTTAGTCTATATTCATCTAGTAAAACTCCTTTTTTAGAGAGCATAACTACTGTCCCTTTACCATGACGTGCTACAAATAGATTTCCATATTTATCGCATCTCATTCCATCCATCCCAAAATCTTTAAAAGAGTAAAAGACTCTTTTGTTTACTGGAATATTATCTTCTCCTATATCGTACACCCAAATTATCCTTTGAATTGACTCATTAACATAGAGTAACTCTCCACAAGGGCTCACAGCAATACCGTTGGTTGTTCCCATCTCTTCCTCTATCTTATATAAAAGACCTAAAGTATCTGCCATCCATAGCATGCCCGTAGACTCTTTCCAATTGGGGTCGCTTGCATAGATAAACTGGCTTTTAGGAGAAATTGCAATATCGTTAGGTTGATTCATTAAACTATCGTGAGCAAAAACTTTAACAATATTATCTTCTACTATTAAGATATTATGCCCTATATAGTCTGCTACATACATCCTTCCTGCTTTGTCAAAACAGATTCCATTACCTATTGAACTATCTGGCAAAGAGAGATAAATTGAGTGTTCTCCATTTGGGGTAACAACCCCTATAGTCCCTTGGTAGGAGTGGTTTACTGCATATAAATTACCTAATGAATCTACAGCTGGCCCCTCCATACCACTTGTAAAGGTACCCTCTGGGAGCAGATCGTAAATAGAGGGCTCTTGGTTATATGAGCTACATGAGCTACAACAAAAGGAAACTAAAAAAAAAGTTCCTAAGATAAGAGTAATAAAAAATACTCTAACCAAATAGAAGTTGTTCATAATTATTATCTTAATAGGTTAAACAGAGTGTTAAATGTGCTGCTAAATATACTTAATTGTAACCTTATTTAGAAAAACTCTTTCAAGAACTGCTTTTAGCCGTCTTATCAAGTTTCTTCTAATCTCCATCTCTACTGGAAGAGAAGGATCGTAATGTGCTTCATTAATACGGGTTCCCATAAGAAAGTCTATAACATCTGAATCCAGAATAATTCTTAAAATTTCTCCAGCTGGAGAATTTTCAATTACATCTCCCTCTTTATAGTTGTGAATAAGGTCTGCCAAATGCCCTAAAGTTAAGATTCCTTCTGTAACTAACTCGGCTCCTTCCATCTTAGCAGACATTGGAAGAGTAGATTTTACATGTTGGCTTCCATCTCCAATAATCTTTCTATCAAGCTCTCTAGCAAGGATTTGAGCAGTAGTACCCCCACATACAATTTTTTTACCGTTATAGCTCTCAAAAATTTGAGCCATTTTAGGATCATTAGTAGGGTCAAATGGAGGTCCGGTACAAATTAGTAGCCTTCTAGGAGCCCTAAGGTAGATAACACCACAGGTAATATCGTCTTTGGCTTGGAATAGATCGTTATGAATAGCCTTCTGCATAATAACTTTAGAGAGTTCACGAGCAGAGACATCTGGGTGTTTCTCTAGATAGTCGCTAACAAAATCAATAACAAGGGGCCTCTCCCAACCTTTTGGCAATTCTCGTAAACCTAATCCACTTTGAGTAACACCATCACTCATCATTATAATACGGTCTCCCTCAAAAAGCATAATTTTAGACTCCAATAAAACTCTCTCTCCTTGCTTGGTATCTAACCTTATACTCTTTTTACGTGTCTCAATAGATTTATTTCCCCTGAAAATAATAAAATCTGGGTTGTCAAATTCCATTAAATGGGCCTCCCCATTATAGTCAATCTCTGCAACCGAACATGTAGCATAGCCTATCTGCTTTTCTGAGTCTAATGGTAGTGTATCCATAATACTTATCATGGAACTCTCTAATGGCCTGTGCTGTAACCTGTAGTTTACAGCCATAGAAGCAGTTAAAGAGCTAAGAACATTTGCTCTTATACCACTACCCAATCCATCGGACAAAACAGCTATAAAGCGGTCTTCATCCTTTATATTGGCAGAGATAAATGCGTCACCTCCAACTACTTCGTTTTTTTTATACTGCTGTGAATGTGCTATCTCTATAAAGAACCTACTATTGTCTTGATCAAAAAACATAACCTATTTTTTATCAGATTCAATAACAGTATTTAGAACACTCTCTGTATAAGAAGCACTCTCTCCCAATATGTATGCAATTCTTTGTACAGATTCGGCATTGTGCTTAATAACCTCTTTCACCTTCTCTGAGATTAACTCTTTAACCAACTGAGAGTCGTCCATATTTTGAATAATCCCACAAACAAGCTTATTAGCCTGAATACTAACAATAGATAACCTAATATTACTGCCTTTCTCTCTAATATCAAACTCGGCAGTCTCATCTCCACTATTTAGTACAGCTTGAAAATACTTGTGATATGGGATAACTTTTTTAAGATCTGCCCCTGCTAAACCACCTAGAGCTTCAGAAATCATTTTTATCTCTTCTCCACCCTGTTTAATAAACTTTTCGTTTGTATCTACTACTCTTAAATTTTCGTCTACCAAAACCACACCATATGGCATCTTACGAAGCAAAACTGAAGCCTGATTCTGCGCCTCTTTTCTCATTTGTGAGATACACATCTCTCTCTCTGCTTTTCCATCTAATAAGGCTACAGCAAATGCCCTACAGTTATCATACCCACATCCTGTACAGTTGAGTTCGTCTTCTTTATTGGTTTTGCCCATAGAGTCAAGCACCTCTTGAATCTCATGGTCGCTATACATACAGTTTATTTTATATGAAAGTCTATAGGAATCAAAAGACATATCTACCTCTTTAATAGGCAGTGGAATTGCAAGGCCACTCTTTTTAAAAGCGTCAAACTCATTAAGTAATCTGTTTCTTTTAGCAGCTAAACCCTCTTGATTACTTGTGGCTGGCCCCTTAATACAACCTCCGTCACAAGCCATTAACTCAATAAATATCTTTTTTTCTGGCTTCCACTCTCCCAACTCATCACACACCTCCATTACAGATTTCATCCCAGAAAAACTCATAAAACTAGAGTCTACAGGCTTTATATCTTTACACATTGTACTTATCATACCATTATCTACAGGAAAGAGGCCTGCTCTATCAGATGCTCCAATCACAAAGTCTTTAGGCAATTTTACCCGCTCCATATCTGAAAAGAAGATACCCTCTTCTTCCATTAACATGTGCAACTCTTCAAAGGTAATTACTGCATCTGTTTCATGCTCATATATATCACTCTCATGTTTTTTAGCAATACAGGGGCCTACAAAAACCAATTTATGCTTAGTATAACCACTTGCACGTAAAAGCCTAACATGAGCTATCATTGGAGAGACAATTGGAGCTAGATGAGACTCATATTCTGGGTGATATATTTTAATATAATTTACAACAGAGGGGCAACATGTTGCAAGTACAATCTTTTTATCTGTCGCCTGTAAAAAGGAATTTGTCTCTGTTGCTACCATATCTGCTCCAATAGCAGTTTCGGAAACTCCACTAAAGCCAAGACAATAAAATACTTTTAAAAGATTTTCTAACTTCTCGTTCCCAAAATCTGAAAGAAAAGAGGGAGCAATACAAGCAATCATTTTTTGGTTGTTGTGAGCCCACTCTTTAATGAGATCTGTATCGTTCCTATACTTTTTAGCTCCTACAGGGCATGCATTAATACACTTTCCACAGTAAATACAGGTATCTTCAATAACAGAAGCACTAAAATCCTCTACTTTAATAGACTTTACCGGGCATACTTTAATACATTTATAACAATCTTGACAATTTATCTTCTCTGTATAGATGACCAAATCCCGTTTCATATGTAGTTGTTTTTAAATTTCTTCTTTATCTAAGGCCATAATTTGCCGAGTTGCAATTTTGTGATTAATTATTGTGCTACATCCATTTACACAGCCTCCTTCACACATCATAACTTCAATTAGATTCTTCTCGGATTTCCCTGAAGTTGCAATGCCTTTAAGAAACCTAATACTCTCTCTATTTAACCCACTTATAATCTCTGGCTTTAATGCCTCCGAATTATTCACATACTGTGCCACAGATGCCGAAACTCCTCCCGTTCTTGCATACTGTCTACCACTTTTTTCAATACTCACATCTAAAGGGTAATTATCACACTCATTAATCTCTATTTGTTTAGCATTAAACATAGCATCTAACTCCTCAAAAGTCATTACATAGTCTATGTTTTCATCGTGATAACCTTCTACTCTTTTTGACAGACACGGCCCTATAAAGATAGTTAATGCATTTGGATCTTCCTCTTTAATAAGTTGGGCAGTATACGAAGCAGGAGTTCTAGTATGTGATATATAAGGTTTTATCTCTGGTAATTGTAATGAAGCCCAGCGAGTGTATGAAGGACAACAAGAGGTTGTCATAAAAGGAGCCTTCTCTTCTAATACTCTCTCTTCCCACTCCTCTGCTTCATTTTTGGAAGTTATATTTGCCCCCTTAGCCACCTCTACAACTTGGTCGAAACCACACTTTTTAACAGCATCTAAAATTCTATTAAATGGAATTTTATATTGGCCTGCAATTGCTGGTGCAACCATTGCTACCATCTTTTTATTGGAGTCTACCATATCTCTAATTATCTGCACAAGATATGTTTTTTCCATAATAGCTCCATATGGACAGGCCTCTTTACATAAACCACAAAAGACACATTTGCTCCAATCTATATGCTCTACACCAAACCTATCTTTTGTAATTGCTCCTACAGGGCATGCCTGTTCGCAAGGAACGGGAGTAAAAACAATAGCATTAAAAGGACAGGCTGCTAGGCATCTGCCACAATTTACGCACATAGATTGATCTATCTCTGCCCTATTTGTTACTCTTATTGCATCTTTATTACATGCATAAGTGCAAGGCCTTCCTACGCAACCTCTACAAAGATTTGTAACCGTATAATTGTGCTTTACACAAGAGCTACATGCTTCATCTACAACAGTAAGCATAACATCTGTGAACTCTTTTCTCTCTAGAGCCATTTGGGCATACTCCCCCAAAGAGGTAAGTTCATCTGTCTCGTCAGAAACATTAAAGCCCAAAATTGTCATTAACCTATATTTAATAACCGCCCTATCTTTGTGAATACAGCATCTTGTAATAGCACTAGCTTTGGGTCGCATCTCAAGAGGGATTCTATCTATCTCTTCTATTAACCTGTTATTAAAACTAAGTTCACAAACTCTTTTTAACAACTCTCTTCTAATTTCTGTTGCCTGATGAAACATAACACTACCATTTAACCTGATACACAGGAAGTTATATAATGACTGGGAAAATTATCAATCGGCAAAGATAAGCAATATATCACTATTGCCCACTAAAAAGAGAAACATAATTTTTTCTGGAATAGGTTTTATAATTATAATCTTCTTAAAGGTAGAACTAAGTTAATAGCCAAAAAATTCTCTATAAGAAACTTCAAAAATAAAAAGTTGCATAATTAAAATACAATTTCTAGCTTTGCCTCTGGAAAAAAGCAGATGCAGTTACAAACTAACATAAATTTAATTAACCAAAGAGCTAACTCTTTGGTTAATTCGTGTTACTATTCCTGTTCTTGTTCTACATCTACAGCAACGGCCATCTCTATGGCCACCGCTTCCATGATGATGATGATGCGAATGCATCGTAAGATGCATAGATAAAGTTCCGGGCTCTAATTGAGTCCATCAGGGAAAATCCTGAAAATTTAGAGAAGGCATATGCCTTCAAAAAATCAAACTTTTTTCACATCAATCATCACTCACAATGAAACATAATCATTTTGACACTCTGCTTGTACATGCAGGAAGAGAAAAAACAAGAAGTAATGGCCCTTGCGCCACTCCATTATACCAAACATCGTCTTTTTTGTTTGACAACTCAAGCCATGCTGCAAACCTGTTCTCATTAACTGAGCCTGGCCATATCTATACAAGACTCTCCAATCCAACAACTCAAGTATTAGAAGAGAGAGTTGCAGCATTAGAGCAAAGTACAGCAGCTGTAGCAGTATCTTCTGGACAGGCCTCTCAATTTTTAACAATCCAAAACTTAGCATGCGCTGGCGATAATATTGTAAGTAGCGCCTCTCTGTATGGAGGGAGTTACAATCAATTCAAAGCAAGTTTTGCAAATCTTGGAATAGAATTTCGCTTTGCACCCAAAGGAGAGATTAAAAGTTTTGAATCTTTAATTGACTCTAAAACAAAAGCAATTTTCATAGAGGCTATAGGTAATTCAGATTTTTACATTCCAGATTTTGAGCAGTTTGCCCAACTAAGTAAAAAACACAATATTCCATTGGTTGTAGACAATACCTTTGGAGCAGCTGGCTATCTTTTTAAACCTGCTCATTGGGGCGCAGCAGTAATAACTCATGCAGCAACTAAATGGATTGGAGGGCATGGCACCTCTATTGGAGGAGTAGTTGTAGATACAGGCACTTTCAATTGGAATAACGGTAAGTTTCCACTATTCACAAAACCGTCTGAATCTTATCATGGCCTCAATTTTTGGGATAGTTTTGGAGCAGATTCACCCTCTGGTAATATAGCTTTTGCAGTAAAAGCACGTGCCGAGGGTCTAAGAGATTGGGGGTGCAGCCTAAGCCCATTCAATGCTTTTCTTATACTACAAGGAATTGAGACGCTCTCTTTAAGAATGGATAAAATCTTAGAGAACACCCAACAGCTAGCAGAGTGGTTAGAAAAACACCCACAAGTAGAGAGTGTAAACTACCCTGGTTTAAAGAGCAATCCTAATTATGCCAATGGCAAAAAATATCTCAAACACGGCTTTGGTGGAGTTCTCTCGGTTGATATTAAAGGGAGCCGAGAAGAGAGTGCAAAGTTTGTTAACTCCTTAGAACTTCTTGAACACCTAGTAAATGTGGGAGACAACAAAACTCTTATTAACCACTTTGCCTCTACTACTCATGCCCAGCTTAGTAGAGAGGCTCTAGAGGCTGCAGGAATAGGTCAAAACACATTAAGAATCTCTCTTGGCATTGAACATATAGAAGATATACAGAAAGATTTGTCAAATGCATTTGCTCAATTAAAGTAGGCTCAATCTGTAATTAAAGTGAACAAATGGAAAAAGGAATATTTAAATATAACGGCAGTTTTAAACTAGAAAATGGAGAGAAGTTAGATTCACTCGAGATCTCTTACCATATCTCTGGAGAGCCAACTCTTGGAAGAAAAGTTATTTGGATTTGCCACGCCTTAACAGCAAACTCTAATGCACAAGAGTGGTGGAGTGGTCTAATTGGAGCTGGTAAGTTATTTGACACTCAAAAATATTGTATAGTTTGTGCAAATATGGTTGGCTCTTGCTACGGTAGTACAGGCCCCACCTCAATTGCTCCCAACGGCAAACCTTACTTAATGAGATTTCCCCTAGTAACAGTAAGAGATACAGTTAGAGCACACAATTTACTAAGAGAGTATTTAAAAATAGATGAGATAGAGTTAATTATTGGAGCCTCAATTGGTGGTTTCCAGGCTCTTGAATGGAGCATTATCTATCCTTCTGTTATAAAAAACCTTTTGCTAATTGCTTGCAATGCAGCAGTAACTCCTTGGGGTGCGGCATTCAATGAATCTCAAAGAATGGCTCTATTGAGCGACCCCTCTTTTGAAGAGCAAAAAGATGCACTTGGTGGGAAAAAAGGGCTTGAGACAGCTCGCTCTATTGCTCTACTCTCTTACCGATCATACAAAGGATATAACCACTCCCAGCAGGAGCAGCAGCAAGACTTTATGTTTGCTTCTAGAGCATGTAGTTATCAAGAGTATCAAGGGAAAAAATTAGCCTCTAGGTTTAATGCCTACTCCTATTATACTCTTACAAAGTGCATAGATAGTCATAATGTAGGCCGAGCTAGAGGGGGGCTAAAAAGGGCACTTGCTAAAATAACTGCCCCTACGGTTGTAGTAGGGATAGAGAGCGACTTACTATTCCCTATTGAGGAACAGATCTTTATGGCACAGCACATAAAAAATGCAGAGTTTGAATTAATAAAATCAATATATGGTCACGACGGGTTTTTATTAGAATATGAACGAACCCAAAACATTGTAAACAAACACTTTAAACTATAAATTATAAACTATGCAAGTACTTAAATTCGGCGGAAGTTCGGTTGCCAACGCTGCCAACATTATTAGGGTTACCTCTATAGCTGCAGAGGCTGCCAAAAGAGATAAAACCATATTGGTGTCATCTGCAATAGCAGGATGTACCAATAAGCTTATAGAGATTGCAACCATGGCTTCAGTAAAAGATCAAAAATACAAAGAGGAGATACTCTCATTACATGTGTCACATAGTGATATAATTGAAGAGATTATTCCATTGGAGTTTAGAGATGGGCTCATAGAGCAATGCAATGCTCTTTTGCTGCAACTCAATAATGTTTTAGAGGGAATAACCCTTGTTGGAGAGCTAACCTCTTCTTCTTTAGATACTGTTATGAGTTTTGGAGAGCTTCTGAGTACCACAATAATCTCTGCAAAGCTTAATTCAGAGGGTGTAAATAATGTTTGGACAGATAGCCGTAAACTCATAAAAACTTATAGAAGAAACTCGGCAAACCATGTTTCTAAAAAAGAGACCTATAATAATATTATAGAGTATTTATCTGCAAATGGAACTCGGCTCTATATTGTTCCCGGCTTTATTGCTAGCGATACTACTGGTAAAACTACTACTCTAGGGAGAGGAGGTTCAGATTATACTGCCTCGCTTTTTGCAGCTGCATCAGATGCAAGGGTGTTGGAGATATGGACAGATGTGAGTGGAATAATGACTGCCGACCCTAGAATAGTACCTCAAGCAAAAACAATAGCCCACATCTCTTATACAGAAGCACTTGAACTATCGCACTTTGGAGCCAAAGTTGTTTACCCACCCACCATTCAACCCGCAGTAAAACAATCTATTCCTATAGTTGTAAAAAACACTTTCGACCCAGAAGGAGAATCAACAGTAATTGAGAGCAACCCCCCTGAAACCCATGGCAAAATTAGAGGCATTTCTAGCAGTAAAAACATTGCACTACTTTCACTTGAAGGAAGTGGAATGGTAGGGATTCCTGGCTACTCTGCCAGATTTTTCACAGCATTGGCAAAAAGCAAAACAGATATCTTACTTATTACTCAAGCCTCTTCTTTACACACAATGTGCGTTGCAATTGAAGAGCCATTTGCAACTAAGGCCGGTAAAGCTGTAGATAGTGAGTTTGCCTACGAAATAACTTTAGGTAAGGTAAATCCTGTAGTTGTAGAGAGGGGGTTTTCAATAATCTCTTTGGTTGGGAATGATATGAAGAATCAATCTGGAACTAGTGGTAAAATATTTGGAGCTCTGGGTAGTGCGGGAATTAATATTAGAGCAATAGCACAAGGCTCTTCTGAAAGAAATATCTCTGCTATATTAATGGAAGAAGATAGTGCAGCAGCAGTTAAAGTGGTTCACGATAGGTTTTTTGTAAAAGCAAGGAACAAAAAAATCCATCTATTTATTGCGGGCTATGGAAATGTTGGAAAATCTCTAGTAAGTTTGATTGAAGAGCAAAAAAGTATTATTGCAATAGAGAGAGGCTTAGACATATCTATTTGTGGTTTATCTACTAGCTCTTTGCAAATATTTAGCAAAGAGGGAATTGGGCATTCAAAAGCAGAGAATATTTATAAATCTGGTAAAAGCTCTAATATAAATAACTTTATAAGAGACATAGTTGCTCTTTCTCCTTGTAATCCAGTTTTTGTAGATTGCACATCTAGTGGCAATGTTGCTTCTCTCTACACCGAGCTCCTTTCAAACGGTATTTCTGTTGTTACATGCAATAAAATTGCCCCTTCTGCTCCTCTTCACTCTTGGGAAAATCTTAAAAATATATCCTTAGATAAAGGTGTCTCATTGTTATACGAAACTACTGCTGGTGCAGCTTTACCTATAATTGAGACAATAAAAAGATTGAAAGAGAGTGGAGAAGAGATTACTGGGGCACAAGCTATTTTATCTGGTACCCTTAACTATTTGTACAGCAATTACGATGGCAGCAAACCATTCGCTTCCCTTATAAAAGAGGCGCAAGATGCTGGATATACAGAGCCAAACCCTGCCACAGATTTAAGTGGCACAGATGTACTTAGAAAGTGTACTATAATCTCTAGGGAGTGCGGCTTTAATGTAGAACAAAAAGACATTGAAGCTGTGGCGGCAGCTCCAGCAGAAATATTTGAAGGTGATAAAGATAATTTTTACTCTCTAGCCCACACTGCCGAACCCTTTTTCGCTGCTAAACTAGAGCAAGCTTCCCAAAAAGGAGAGCGATTAAGATACATAGCATCTATAACTCCTAATAAACAGAGTATTGGAATTGCCTCTCTTTCGCCAGATAATCCACTATACAATGTGTGTGGAACCAATAATTCAATAACCATAACTACTCGTAATTACCCTAGTGGAATAACAATTACAGGTGCGGGAGCAGGAGCAAGAGTTACTGCAGGAGGAGTATTAAACGATATAATAAAAGCAGCATTATGAAAGTAGCAATAGTTGGCGCCACTGGCTTGGTGGGACATAAAATAGCAGAAATTTTACAAGAGCGAAGTTTTCCAGTTACAGAGCTTATACCTGTAGCCTCAAAAAACTCGGCAGGCCAAATAATTAAATGGAAGGAAAGAGAGTTTCCCGTTGTAACTCTAGA
>Ga0265293_10003728_pt1 | contig 27917 bp, 25 predicted proteins | sample Munlanlewell138R_FD_192505 | JGI IMG/M metagenome (GOLD analysis project Ga0265293, IMG submission 192505) | Leachate microbial communities from a municipal landfill in Southern Ontario, Canada - Leachate well 138R | ecosystem: Engineered > Solid waste > Landfill > Unclassified | place: Canada...
GAAGAAAGTTAAGAAGCTTATTATTTTTTAATAAAAGTGTAAAAAGTTAATTATCGGAAACTGTAAAAAACTAATTGACATCTACATGGTATCATAATAATGGATAGAAAGACTATTAAAAGAAAGATAATACTTACAATATTAATAATTATTCCTTTTATATTGGCTAAGCTTGTACATATTAATTGGTCACCCAAGCCCCTTCCGGAGGAAAAAAGAAATATATCCACAACAAATATAAGAATGCTAGTAGATATAACAGATAGGGCAAGTAGAAGCCCAATTGTAAGAACCTATACTAAAGAAGAATTTGAAAAATTTGATGAGAAACAATTGAGGAGGATTATGAATTTAGTCAGCGGGAATGTGGAGGGGGATGCTCCGACCTTAAGGATGGAGGATGAGATAGGAAGGATTGAAATTTCCTTTGAAATGATTGAAAAAAATGATGGTTTTACTGTAACGGGTAAAATAGTCCCAGACGATATACCCAGTATAAGGATATTGGCTTTATCGACATTATATAGCAAAGAGGAGCCTAAGATAATTAATGGAAAGCTTATTGAAAATGAAACTCAAGGAAAATATTTATGCGAAATAAATAGATATTTTGATATTGACGAGATATATCATAGTGACAACGACGATTTTACTATGGAATCGATGTTTATAGAGGTGAGCTATGAAATTAATAATAAAGCTTATGTATCAATTTTTGCAATAAATACATTAGAATATAAAGATAGGAAGTAAACCTATCAAACATTATGTCCATACCGGGCAGTTAGTGGATTTTAGCATTTGAAATAAGTCAGGCTAATGTAGGGGCATTGGATTCTTGTTTAATCATAGGATAATGTTAATATTGGTATATAGACAAAAATTATTTGAAGTTTGGTTTGGGAAAGAAAACATTCTCTACGAAAGCGAGGAATCTAAGGGTCAAAGTAAAGATTCTTTGTCGCCAGCTCCTCAGAATGACAGATTTACTGGCAGTCCAGATGAATATACATATAGGGTCATATGACTAGAATTATACGAGCTTGTCATTCCGAGCAAGGCGAGGAATCTTAAGGTCAAAGTAAAGATTCTTCGTCGCCAGCTCCTCAGAATGACAGATTTACTGGCAGCCCAGATGAATATACATATAGGGTCATATGACTAGAATTATACGAGGCTGTCATTCCGAGCAAAGCGAGGAATCTTAAGGTCAAAGTAAAGATTCTTCGTCGCCAGTTCCTCAGAATGACAGATTTACTGGCAGCCCAGATGAATATACATATAGGGTCATATGACTAGAATTATACGAGGCTGTCATTCCGAGCAAGGCGAGGAATCTTAAGGCCAAGGTAAAGATTCTTCGTCGCCAGCTCCCCAGAATGACAAATCCACTGACGACAGATAATATACATATAGGGTCATGTCTTAGAACCGCAAATAATTGTTTGTTAAAAACCATAGTATCCAATTTCTAATATAGATGGGGTACTTTATTTTATTTACTGACCTTTATACCATGGATAAATAGACAAATCCACATAAAAGGTATAAAATAAGATAGTATGAAAATTCTATAAAGGAGCATTGCAATGGGTAACAAAATTATAGTAGTAGGTGGCGGTGCCTCCGGCATGATGGCTGCAATTATAGCCAAGAGAAATGGAGGAGAAGTCACAATCTTGGAAAGAAATGACAGGGTGGGCAAAAAGATACTTGCTACAGGCAATGGCAGATGCAACTATACAAATAAATTCTTGAGTGTAAACAACTACCATGGAAACAATCCAAAGTTTGCCCATAGTCCCCTATCGGCCTTCAATGTAGATATGACCATAGACTTTTTTGAAAGTTTGGGAATTACCCCTGCTCTTGAGGACAATGGCAAGGTCTATCCCCTTTCATTTCAGAGCTCCAGTATGCTGGACATATTGAGGTATGAAATAGAAGATTTGGGCATTGACTTAGTCACCGAGGCCTATGTAGTGGATATAAAAAAGGCAGGTGGCTTTAGGGTAAGGACCAAGGACGAAAGGGTATTCCACAGTGACAAATTGATCTTAGCTACAGGAGGCATGTCCTTACCTGCCAGTGGCTCTGACGGCAATGGATATACCCTAGGCAAAAAACTTAACCACAAAATCACAGATGTCTTTCCGGGTCTAGTCCAGTTGAAATTAGAGAGCAATTTATTAAAATCTATGGACGGTGTAAAGTTCCTAGGCAGGGCAGGTGTATATCTGGGTGGAGAATTAATATTAGAGGATAGGGGAGATATATTGTTCACTTCCTATGGCATATCAGGTCCTCCCATATTGCAAATAAGCCGGACGGCCCTCAAGCATTTAAGGGATGGGAAGGAAGTCAATTTGAGGGTATCTATTATCCATACCAAGACGGCAGAAGAACTATTCAATTACTTGGGAAATAGGTTTAGACAAATGAAAAATAGAACTGTAGAAACAGGCCTAGTCGGTCTTGTAAACAAAAGGTTGATTATACCTATTTTGAAGGAGCTAAATATAGATAAAAACAAAAATGCAAATAAACTGACAAAGGAAGAAATAAGATCAATAGCTGATTTGTTGACGTCTTGGGAATTTAAAGTAATAGGCAGTCAATCTTGGGGTCAGGCCCAGGCGACAGCAGGAGGCATAAGTACAGATCAGGTAAACAAGCAAACAATGGAATCGAAAATAGTAGATGGCCTCTATATAGTTGGTGAATTATTGGATATAGATGGGGATTGCGGAGGATTTAACCTGCAATGGGCATGGTCATCTGGATATGTGGCAGGTTTGCACGCCGCCAAAAGCTAAAGAAAAGCGAGGACAAATATGGGCATTAATAGAAAACTAATGGAATTGGAAGAAAAACACAAAAATATAGAAGTCGCCATAATTGGGGCGGGCCTAATGGGCAAGGGCATGGTAAGCCAGATGATGCTGGTAAAGGGCATGAAACCATCCATAGTAGTCAGCAACAATATATCTGATGCAATAGAGGCTTATGGGCTGGCAGGAGTTCCCAGAGAAGATATAGTAGCCGTCAGAAGTCTGACTGAAATGAACCTTGCCATGGAGAGGGGAAAATATGTGGTCTGTGAAGATTTAGGTCTTGCTACCAAATCTAACTTGGCCGATGTAGTAGTAGATGCAACTGGTGTGCCCAATACGGGGGCAATTATAGCAAGTGAAGCTATAGAAAATAGAAAACATGTGATTATGCTCAACATAGAGGCCGATGTAGTAGTAGGTCCAATACTAAACAAGATGGCTAGAGAAGCTGGGGTAGTCTATAGTGGGACTGCAGGAGATGAACCAGGTGCAGTGAAGGAAATATTTGACTTTGCCAAGGCTACAGGATTTGAAATCTTGGCCATAGGAAAGGGGAAGAACAATCCCATAGACTACGATGCTACACCAGACAACGTAAGGGACAGGGCCCTTGAATCGGGTTTAAAGCCCTTGAGGTTGACCTCCTTTGTAGACGGGACCAATACCATGGTGGAAATGGCAGCCATGGCCAACAGTACGGGTTTTACACCGGATATTGCCGGTGGACATGGCCCAAGCACAAGAGTCGAAGATTTACCAAGGGTATATAGCCTCAAGGAAAATGGTGGAATATTAAACAGATACAAGATAGTTGACTATGCCCACGGAATAGCACCAGGTGTATTTGTAATCGTAACTAGCTCCCTTCCTCAGGTTCACAGGGAGATGAAATTCTTAAAGATGGGGGACGGGCCCAACTATGTCCTTTACAGGCCCTATCACTTGACAAGCTTGGAGACTCCCATTTCCATAGCCAAGGCCTACTTTTACAAGGAGGCTACCATAGCTCCCCTATACGATTATCCAGTAGCGGAAGTGGTTGCCGTGGCAAAGAAGGACCTAAAAGAGGGCGAAAACTTAGATGGTATTGGAGAATACACTAGCCTGGGCAGGATATACACCTATGAGGAGGCTAGGGAGAGAAAACTAGTCCCCATTGGGCTCATTAACCACAGGGCAAGGGCAAGAAGGGACATTAAAAAAGGCCAGTTAATTACCTACGATATGGTAAGTTTAGATAGGACAAGTGAGATTTACAGTTTGAGACAAAGACAGGAAGCTTAATATGGCAAAAATTATCTGGAGGTGAAAGGCCATGGATCTAAGGAAAATAAACATACCCTATGTATTGCTGGGACTAGCCTATTTACTATACTATTTTACACATATTTCTGAGCTCTATATTTTCATAGGACTAATTTATATTTATATCGCTTTTAACCATCATTAGTATCTGCTGTCATAATTAATACTTGACAAGATATTGCAAAATAGGGTATATTATAATACAAATGAAAAAAGCTGTGATAAGGACAATAGCAGAGATAGGTTTCTTTTAGAGAGATAATCGCTTGGTGGAAGATTATTAGGACCCCTTTGTGAAGATCGCCTTTGAGCATAATACCTGAAAGGCAGTAAGGTATTACGGTGTTACCGTTAGAACCATTAAGCGACAAAGAATATTTGCGTATTTTTTGTAATTTGGGTGGTACCGCGGAAACTTCGTCCCTAAGTCTAAGACTTAGGGACTTATTATTTATGAGAGGATGAAGAAATTGAAAAAGTTCGATCAATTATCAAATGAACCAGTGAATTTGAGGGAACAGGCCATAAGCGACTACTGGAAGGAGATAGATTTGCTTCATAGGTCAGTGACCAGCAGAGATGCAAAAAAGCCTTATGTATTCTATGAAGGACCTCCCACAGCTAATGGAAAGCCTGGGATACACCATGTAATGGCCAGGACCCTAAAGGACCTGACATGCAGGTACAAGACCATGCAGGGCTATCAGGTCAAGAGAAAGGCTGGCTGGGATACCCATGGTCTTCCAGTGGAAATAGAGGTTGAGAAAAAACTAGGCCTCCACAACAAGCAGGACATTGAAACCTATGGCATAGAGGAATTCAATAAACAATGTAAGGAATCCGTATTCCAATATGAGAAATTGTGGAGGGAAATGACGGAGAGAATGGCCTATTTAATAGACTTAGACAATCCCTATATTACACTTGAAAACGACTATATTGAATCCGTTTGGTGGATTTTAGATAAGTTCTTTAAGGAAGGATATATTTATGAGGGTCACAAGATCCTACCCTACTGCTCAAGGTGTGGTACAGGTCTAGCTACCCACGAGGTAGCCCAGGGCTATGAGGAAATAAAGACGGAAACAGTGGTGGCAAAGTTTAAGCTAAAGGGCAAGGACGAATACTTCCTGGCCTGGACTACTACTCCCTGGACCCTTCCATCAAATGTAGCATTGACAGTAAATGCGGATGTGACATATGTAAGGGTTAAGGAAAATGAGGAAATCTACTATATAGCCAAAGTCTTAGCAGATAAGGTCCTGGGAGAGGACTATGAGATATTGGAGGAGATGGCAGGCACAGCCTTGGAATATATGGAATATGAGCAGTTAATTCCCTTTATAAATGTAGATAAAAAGGCCTTTTTCGTCACCTTGGCCGACTATGTCACTGTAGAGGACGGCACAGGTATAGTCCACACTGCACCAGCTTTTGGTGAGGACGACTACAATACAGGGATGAAATATGGGCTTCCAGTGGTTCAGCCAGTATCTGAAGAAGGCAAATTTGTAGACACTATCTGGAAGGATATGTTTGTAATGGATGCGGATCCAGACATTATAAAATGGCTTAGGGAAGAAGGAAAGCTATATAAGAAGGAAAAGGTAGACCACAACTATCCACACTGTTGGAGATGTAAGACACCCCTCCTTTACTATGCTAAGCCCTCCTGGTATATAGAAATGACTAAGCTAAAGGATAAACTGGTAGAAAACAATAATGGGGTCAACTGGTATCCTTCCTTTGTAGGAGAAAAGAGATTTGGAAACTGGTTGGAAAACATAAATGACTGGGCCATTTCACGATCTAGGTATTGGGGAACACCACTTCCAATCTGGAGATGTGACGAATGCGGTCATGTAGACAGCATAGGGTCAAGAAAGGAACTGGTAGATAGGGCAGTCGAAGATATAGACGAGACCATAGAGCTACACAGGCCCTATGTAGACGACGTCCATATAAAATGCGACAAGTGCGGTGGGACCATGACTAGGGAAAAAGACGTCATAGATGTATGGTTTGACAGCGGTGCCATGCCCTTTGCACAACACCACTACCCCTTTGAAAACGAGGAAAATTTCTATGATGACCTATTCCCAGCAGACTTTATAAATGAAGGCATAGACCAGACCAGGGGTTGGTTCTACTCGCTGATAGCTATATCCACATTTGTAGCAGGTAGGTCCCCATACAAGAATGTCCTGGTAAACGATTTAGTATTAGACAAGGACGGCAAGAAGATGTCTAAGTCTAGGGGCAATACAGTAGATCCCTTCGATTTATTCGACAGATATGGTGCCGACGTTTTAAGGTGGTATTTGATGTATGTGTCGCCACCCTGGACTCCAACGAAATTCGATGAGGACGGCCTAAGGGAAGTAGAAAGTAAGTTCTTTAGGTCCATAAGAAATGTCTACAATTTCTTCTCCCTCTATGCCAATACAGATGAGGTAGACCCTAGGGAGTTTTTTGTAGAATACAAGGATAGGCCTGAGATAGACAAATGGATACTATCCAAATACAATAGTCTAGTGGAAAGTGCAAATGCCGATATGGATATATTCGAGCTTACAAGGGTAGTCAGAGCAATCCAGGAATTTGTAATAGAGGACTTGTCCAACTGGTATATAAGGAGAAATAGGAGGAGATTCTGGTCAACAGAATTGGATGACGACAAAAAAGCAGTTTACAATACCAGCTATGAAATACTTGTTGGAGTCTGTAAATTAGTAGCCCCATTTGTACCATTTATTTCCGAGGAAATATATCAAAAGCTGACAGGTGAAGAATCAGTCCACCTAAGCTATTACCCAAAGGCCAATGTGGAATTGATTGACAAGGGCCTAGAGGAAAAGATGGATTTGGTAAGGGATTTGGTGGGTCTTGGTAGGGCTTCAAGGGAGTCCGTAAGGATAAAGGTTAGGCAGCCCCTAACTGAGCTGGTAGTTGATGGAAAGTATCAGGACGTGATTGAGGATTTGGTGCCCCTTATAAAAGAGGAGCTAAATGTGAAAGAGGTCGTATTTGAAGGAGATCTATCTCAATTCATGAATTACTCTCTGAAACCAAACTTTAAGGTTGCAGGCTCCATCCTGGGTAAGAAGATTAAATCCTTTGGCAAGGCTCTTAATGAATTGAACGCCCGTGAAATCGTAGAAAAATTAGATAAGGGTGAAAAGGTCCTATTGAGTTTAGATGGGGAGGATACAGAAATCTTAAAAGACTATGTCCTAGTAACCATATCTGCAAAGGAAGGATTTGACGTTGCCATGGAGGAAAATCTCTTTGTAATCCTAGATACCACCTTGACCCCCGAATTAGTCAATGAAGGATATGCAAGGGAATTTGTATCCAAGGTCCAGCAAATGAGAAAGAATAATGGCTATGAAGTCTTAGACAATATAAATATCTTCTATGATGGCAGCGATGCAATCAAGGAAGCCCTAGAGGGCCATGAGGACTTTATCAAGTCAGAAACCCTGGCAGTAAATATTGAACGGGTAAATGATGAGGCATTGGATCCTCAGGACTTAAATGGACAGATGACTGGTATAAGGTTGGAAAAGATATAAAATTTAGAAAGGTAGTTAGATGGCAAGTTCATCTAGCTACCTTTCCCTATGTAATGGCAGTAGCTGGCTGACCGACCGAGCTAAATGCCTTGCCAATGGGCGATTAAATTACCTATTTCAATGGCATCTTCACTGACAAGGGAGTCGTAAACTAGGACCTTCACGCCATTTTTCACGGCGTATTCTACTGCATCGGAAAACTTCTGATCCATTTCAGAGTTGAGCCTAAAGGAACCTGGGCCTTTCATCTGTATGAGGAAAAATATTATGCCCTTATAGCCCTCCTTCACGGCCTCTGCCATTTCCAGTGCATGCCTAGCACCTCTTTCGGTTGGGGCGTCGGGAAACATAGCCATACCCTCCCTTTCCAGAGTAACTCCCTTGACCTCTATGAATCCTTTTTTGCCCTCAGTTTCAAAATATATGTCGTACCTAGATCGTCCAAAGCTGACCTCCCTTTTAAGTTTCACGAGATTCTCAAGCCCTCCAATCTTGTTTTCCTTCAGGGCATCGAAAACAACGGCATTGGGTACCTGGGAATCCATATTGACCAGCATATCTCCCTTCCACACTGAAATCAGGGAGTATTTTGTCTTTCTATTGGGATTGTCCGAGGCATCTTCCAGTAGAATCCTAGCTCCAGGGATTAAAAGTTCTGCACACCTTCCCGTATTTTTTACATGGGCAATCTCCTCTAGGCCATCTATCAAAACATGGGCGATAAATCTATTAGGTCTTTTTAAAAATATAGCTTCAATTATTTTCTTATATCTCATATTTCCCCCTACTTATCTTATTTGTGTCCTGAGGCATTGAGCCTATTGTCTGGATCTGTGATAAAAGATTTGTACATATAATAGATTATATTGTATCATATATGTAAGGGAAAGGAAATTCAGCTAAGTTCAAGGAGGGATAAGGAATGGGAAATAAAAAGATTAGGGATTATGGAATAAAAATTGGAAGCTTTCCCACAGGTGAGAACAATTCAATAACCGATGTAGGGGGCGTAAGGGTTGGTCACAAGACCTTAGACCATGGAAATATCAAAACAGGAGTAACAGCCATATTGGGCCATGGGGGCAATTTGTTTAGGGAGAAGCTTGTTGCTGCCTGCCATGTGATTAATGGATTCGGCAAGTCCGCTGGTCTGATTCAGATTGAGGAGCTTGGCACCATTGAAAGCCCGATTATCTTAACCAATACCTTGAGCTTAGGCACAGCCTATGATGCCCTAGTAAAATACATGATTGACAATAATGAAGATATAGGCGATACAACAGGTACGATAAATCCAATAGTCTGTGAATGCAATGACGGACAAATAAATGATATTAGAGGGCTCCACATAGGGGAAGAGGACATATACGATGCCATTGAAAATTGCAGTATCCAGTTTAGCCAGGGCAATGTAGGTGCTGGTACAGGTATGGTATCTTATGGACTGAAGGGGGGCATAGGTTCCTCATCTAGACTCATTGACCTAGATGGGACTACATATACCATTGGTATTCTAGTATTGAGCAACTTTGGCTCCATGGAGGACCTTGTATTAAATGGTCAACATTTGGGCCCAAAGTTAGTGGACAAAGTTGGTATAATAGGTGATAGGGATGAAAAGGGTTCTATTATCCTAATCTTGGCCACGGATATACCCCTGTCATCTAGGCAGCTTAAGAGGGTGATTAAGAGGGTTTACCCCGGTCTGTCCAGAACTGGCAGCTACAGCGGAAATGGAAGTGGAGAAATAGTAATAGGTTTTTCGACGGCCAATAGAATAAGGCATTATGAGGAAAATGATATAGTAGACATGAAAATAATAAATGAAAATAAGATTGACAGGCTCTTCAAGGCTACAGTAGAGGCAAGTGAAGAAGCAGTACTGAATTCCTTAATATGTGCCAATAGCAGTATAGACAGGAAGGGAAGAAGGATATACTCCTTAAGGGATTTGATATAATTATGGAAGGGAATGAGGAAGATGAGCAAATATATTTTTTCAGTAAATATTAGCCCAGCAGAGGCGATGAACATAGTAAAGAAGAACCATAATGCAGACCTTGTCCACGAGGAAAAAATAGATTTAGGAGATAGAAAGGCAGTATGCATACTTGTTTATGAAAAATACTACCTTCGTGCAGAAAACAGGGCTGCCCTAACGGTAATAATAGATAACAGCAGCGGACAGACAAAGGTAAGATCCATAGCTGCAGGGAGTTCCAAGGGCCTCCTATTTGGGTTCGACTGGGGGGCAGGCGACGACTTTGCCTATAGTATAAAGTCAATGCTGGAAAAGTACACGATTTAAAAATGATGATATGGAGGTGGTATCTTGGTATTTAAGGGTATTTTTGGGCCAAGCAAGGATGAAGTATGGGGTCAATTTGCCAATGAAATAGGTGGAAGATATATTGAACAGGGGATGTTTAAATCCAAGCAGCTAATCGTCGAATTTGAAGGCTGGACCATAGTAATGGATTCTTTTAGTCGCTCCCATGGAAAGACTAGTACCACATATACTAGGATAAGGGCCCCTTACAGGGTTGTGGAAAACCTGCGGTTTAAAATCTATAGAAGTGGTATTTTTAGTGAATTGGGCAAGGCCCTTGGAATGCAGGATATGGAAATCGGACAAGGGGATTTTGATGAGAAATTTATAATAAAAGGTGACAAGGAGGATAAGGTCAGGGAACTACTTTTAAGTGACAAGATTAGGGAGCTGATAATGGGGCAGGATAAGTTTTCTTTGGAAATAAAAGAGGACGGTGGAATATTCCAGAGCAATTTACTTGAAGGAAGCCACGAACTCTATTATGAGTCAGTGGGCATAATTAAGGACACTAATAGGCTAAAGGACCTATTTATGCTATTTATCCTCTTGTTGGATAAACTGTCTGCCATGGGAATAGGGGAGAAGACCAAAACAGAAGTCGTAATAGACCATAGAGAGGAGGGCTAGGATGTCCATAGATAGATTGAGGGAGATGATAAGGGAAAGCCAAAATATCGTATTCTTTGGGGGTGCAGGAGTATCGACTGAAAGCAAGATACCAGACTTTAGATCGGAGACGGGATTATATACCACATCAAAGAATACCCAATATCCACCGGAATATATGCTCAGCTATAGCTGTTTTTTAAAGGATACAGAGGACTTTTATGAATTTTACAAGAAAAAGATGATATACCAGGAGGCAAAGCCAAATGCAGCCCATATAGTCTTGGCAGACCTAGAAAAGGCAGGAAAATTGAGGGCCGTAATTACGCAGAATATAGACGGTCTCCACCAGATGGCAGGCTCGGTAAATGTACTGGAGTTGCATGGCTCAATCCATAGGAACTACTGTACTAAATGCAATAAGTTTTTCCCCCTAAAATATATACTGGATTCACCGTCCATACCTGAGTGTGATCAATGCGGGGGCATAGTGAAGCCAGATGTAGTCCTATACGAAGAAGGGTTAAATATGTACACCTTGGACAGGGCAGTAGAATATATTGAAAGGGCCGACATGTTAATCGTAGGAGGGACATCTCTCAGGGTCTACCCTGCTGCGGGATTAATCGAATACTATAGAGGGAATAAATTAGTCTTAATCAACAAATCAGAAACCCCTTATGATAGTAGGGCAGCCTTATCTTTCAATGAGAGTATAGGAGAACTATTAAAGAAAGCGACATAAATCGACTTAAGTGTCAAAAAAACGGGAAAGACTTATGCTAGAAGTAAAAAAAATTAGTGGTATAATGTAATATGAAAGTAAAAAAACATAGGAATTATACAAACAAAATTTTACGCTTTCGATTTCAGATATGAATAAATCTGCAAAGAAATGAGGGGAACAAATGAAAAAGATAAGTACAAGAATTCTATCGCTTACATTGACATCATCTTTAGTTATGGCATTTGTATTAGTGGAGATAAGTATCAATGCAGAAAAGTTGGGGGCTCAAAACACAATCTACATTGGCCTAGCTGCACTCCTGATTATGTCCGTAATAATAGGGATTATTGCAGTTAGATATGCAAAGACCCTACAGAAACCCTTGGAATTTATGGCTGAGGTCCTCAATCAGACGGCAGAACTAGAATTGACTGATATAGAAGAAGACGATGTGATTACGGGCTATTTAACCAGGGAAGATGAAATCGGGGATTCCTTCAGAGCCATGGCCAAGGTAAGGGTCGAAATGCGGAAGATGATGAAGGTTATAGAGGATACTACTAGGGATATAGTAGGAAATTCACAGGACCTGAACACGGCTACCCACGGAATTACCCAATCCATCAACGATGTAACGGAGGCAGTAGAACAGTTAGCCAAGGCAGCCATGGGACAGGCTGCAGATGCAGAGAAGGGTTCAGAAAGGCTCCACAAGTTGGCAAGTGAGATTAGGCTTGCAGTGGAAAATGGTGAAACAGTAGTAGAGAATTCCTTGGAAGTTCAAAGGATAAATGAAGAAGGCCTTAAGTCCATGGAAAACATGGTGGAAAAGTTTGATGTGACAAATAGGGCAACCAATATTGTAGTGGAAAACATCAACTCCCTAGCGGAACAATCCAACAATATAGGTAATATACTTAATACAATAATGAATATATCTGAGCAGACAAATTTACTGGCCCTAAACGCTGCCATAGAAGCTGCAAGAGCAGGAGAGGCGGGAAGGGGATTTGCAGTAGTTGCAGAGGAAATAAGAAAATTATCCATAGACACTGGAGATGCTACCAAGAGTATAGAGGAAATACTCAATACCATACAGCTTGAAGTAGCTACAACCAAAGGAAATGCAGGGGAAGCAGAGGAAGCCCTGAAAGAAGTAAGTATGACCTTAGATGAAGTAAGGGGAGGTTTAAAGGAGATATTTAGTTCTACAGATATTACTATTAATGCCATTGAGCAACTGGACAGTAGATTGGAAATCGTAGACAGGGACAAGGACGAGGCAATACTTGCCATACAAAATATTTCTTCAGTGACCGAGGAGACGGCAGCTTCCACAGAAGAACTGTCGGCATCCATGGAGGAACAAGCCGCTACTATGGAAACCATATCAAGTAATACTGATGGCTTAAATCAGATTATAGGAAAGCTAAATGACTTAGTTAATAGATTTAAATTATAGGGGCTAGCCCCTATTTTTATTTTTTGATAACCTAGGTTTTCAATCATAGGATACTGACAAATGTGATATAATTGATTTAGGAGGGATACTATGCTTGCTTTTTTTCCATTTAAATTATTTTCTTTAATATGGGTGGTTTTCCCAATATTTTTCTTTATTATCTTTGGTATCATTGGATTTTCCCTAATAGGCAATGTGGGCAAAAGGGCATTTAATGCCAAGGAACCAGTCCTTACTGTGGCAGCAAGAGTCCTATCCAAGAGGACTGATATGTCAGGTAGTTCTAATGGGATATATAGGAACTTATATTATGTGACATTTGAAGTAGAATCGGGGGATAGGATGGAATTCAAGGTATCTGGAGAGCAATACGGCATGCTGGTGGAGGAGGACATGGGAAAGCTTACCTTTCAAGGCACGAGATATATGGATTTTCAAAGGGTGAATTAAATGTTGATATTTGGGAAGATTAATCAGTAAAATCATGAAAGGAAATACTAGATGAGACTGACTCGGGAATTCTTTGAAAGAAATACAGTATTAGTGGCTAGGGACCTGCTAAACAAAATATTGGTCTACAAGGATGGAGACACAATTATTAGGGGTAAAATAGTTGAGACGGAGGCCTATATAGGAGCAAAAGATCAGGGGGCTCATTTCCACAAGGGATTAACTGAAAGGACAAGAATTATAGACGAAGTAGGGGGACATATATATATCTACACCATATATGGAATCTACCTCTTATTTAATATAGTGGCAGAGGAAAAAGGAAGCCACGGCGCAGTTCTCCTTAGGGCAGTAGAACCTTTGGAGGGCATAGAGAAGATGTATTTAAATAGATATAAAGAGTCCCATGACAATCCACAGAAAAGGGAAATCGTCAATTTGACCAATGGGCCAGCGAAATTTGTAATGGCCTATGGCATCACAAAGGAACTATATGGTGCAGATGTAGTTACGGACCCTAGAATTTGGGTGGAAGATGGGCCAAAACTATCCACTGAGGACATAGTCAGGAGCAAGAGAATAAATATAGACTATGCGGAGATGGGGAGGGACTATTTGCTCAGATTTTACATAAAAAATAATCCCTTTGTGTCAAAGAAATAGTAGAATCCTACAATAGGGGACTAGGCAAAAATAGCCGTCGCAGGCATGGGCTTAAATCAATCTATGGGTAGGAGTAATATTGGTGTTATAGGCCTAAAAGTTTGGGTATCAATAATACAACATAAAAATGGGGGGATTAGCTTGGAAAAAACATTTATTATGATAAAGCCTGATGGAGTTGAGAGAGGGCTTGTAGGTGAAATCATAGCTAGAATTGAAAGAAAGGGATTTAAAATTACTAGGGCTAAATTACTTGCTGTCAGCAAGGAATTAGCAGAGGACCACTACATAGAACATAGGGAAAAACCCTTCTTTGGGGAATTAATAGACTACATACTAGAAGGGAAGGTAATGGCAATGGAGGTAGAAGGCGACTCCTCAATAGAAATAATGAGGCTTATAATAGGTCATAGGGATCCAAAGCTTGCACAAGCTGGGACCATAAGGGGAGATTTTGCCCATTCTTTGACTAAGAATATAATTCACGGTTCAGATTCTGTAGAGAGTGCGGAAAGGGAATTAAAATTGTGGTTTGACTAAACAGCTCAAGGGCTGTTTTGTTTTTATAATTAAATAGGCTGACATCTCAATGAATTTAAACTATAATATTAAGTGGCAAGAGCTAGTGAATAAACATATAGCTATAGTAAAGAATTTATTGGAGATGACAGTGATGAAAATGATAGTACAAAAATTTGGAGGCTCGTCATTGACAAATGACCAGCGAAGAAATCAGGCCATAGACAAGATTGAGCTAGCAATTAATAAAGGATATAAACCAATTATAGTGGTTTCTGCCATAGGGAGGGCTGGGGACCCCTATGCAACAGATACTTTGATAAATCTTTTAAGATCTATAGAACCTAGCTCTAGAGAGCTGGATATGCTAATGTCCTGCGGGGAGATAATTTCTGCAGTAGTGATGGCAAGTAACCTAAAGTCAAGGGGATTGGAAGCATTAGTTTTGACAGGGGGCCAGGCGGGTATAGTAACAGATGACAATTTCTTGGATGCCAGAATACTCCACGTAAATCCAAAGAATATAATCGACGCCATAGAAAAGGGAAAGATACCCATAGTATGCGGTTTTCAAGGAGTGACAGAATATGGAGATATTACCACCCTAGGCAGGGGAGGCTCAGATGTGACCGCCTCAATTATAGGGGAGGCCATAGGAGCAGAATTAGTTGAGATATATACAGATGTAGACGGAGTCATGACAGCTGATCCAAAGATAGTGGCCGATGCTAAAGTTATGGAAACGATATTTTACAACGAAGTATTCCAGATGGCAGAATATGGTGCCAAGGTCCTGCATCCTAGAGCAGTGGAAATAGCAATGAGATCAAATATCCCCATAGTCATTAGAAATGCAAATTCGGATTTCAATGGGACCTTGATTACAAATTATGATAAGACTAGGTCCTATAGGGAAGAAAAAGAAAAGATTATAACATCTGTGGCCTATATAGGTGCTAGGAGTCAGGTCAAGGTTAGTCCCCTGAGGCCCAATGGTCAGAGTCAGGAGCTACTGTTTGAAAGCATAGCAAGGGCAAAGGTCAGTATAGATATGATAAATATCTATCCCGAACAAATATTTTTTATTATAGATGGCAAGGACGAAGGCCAACTGATAAAGGTACTAAATGAGCTTGGATGTCACTATAATATAGTATCCAACTGTACAAAAGTTACGATTATTGGAAATAGAATGAGGGGTATACCTGGAGTGATGGCTAGGGCCGTGACAGCCTTGGCAAAGGAAAAGATTGAGATTATCCAGACATCGGACTCCCATACTACAATATCCTGCCTAATTGAAGGAAAATATACAGATATTGCCGTAAATGCCCTGCACAAGCATTTTGGATTAGGTAAATAATGGACATAATTAAATTGCAGATAAATAAATATTAAGGAGAGGGACATGAAGATAAAATGGGATTCAAAGTACACGACCATATCCATATATGCCTTTTTGGTAATAGCCTTTAGCATTATATTCTACTTACTAGCCTCTGAAATAGATGCATTTCGGGTCAAGGTAAATGATACCTTATCGACATTTATGCCATTTATTATTGGCTTTGTCATGGCCTACTTGTTCAATTTTCTGTTGAAGTTTTACGAAAGCAGCATATTAAATATCCCCATATTGAATAGGCAGAAGGGCAAAGCCAAGAGGATTGTAGGGCTCCTATTGACCTATGGGACCGTGGCCTTATTATTATATCTCTTCTTTAATTTTATATTTCCTCAATTAGTATCCAGTATAATTAAACTGGCAAATGACATTCCACTTTATATAGCCAATATCACAAGGATGGTAAATGACTTTAATAGCAAATACTATATACAAGAAGAGTACTACAATCTGCTAATCGATCAGTGGAATAAGTATAAGGACAGTATAATAAGATTTGCAACCAATCTAATCCCAATCCTGGGCAATATGGTGAAGATAATTCTAGCCAGTATCTGGAACATAGTCCTGGGAATTATCGTATCCATATACCTTCTAGTGGACAGGGAAAGGTTTTTGGGTCTGGCTAGAAAAATGACCAGGGCCCTATTTTCAGAAAAGAGGGCTGACAGGATAATTCAATTAACCCATAGGAGCAATACCATATTTGGAAGGTTTTTGTCAGGCAAGATTTTGGATTCCTTTATTATCGGTGCCCTTACCTTTGTCATATTGACCATAGTAAATATGCCCTATACGGTCTTGGTCTCCTTTATCGTAGGTATAACCAATATAATTCCATTTTTTGGGCCATTTATAGGAGCGGTACCTTCGGCCTTTATAATAGTATTTGTCTCACCGGTCAAGGCCCTTTGGTTTATACTGATAATCTTAATTATCCAACAAATAGATGGAAATATAATAGGGCCAAAGATTTTAGGCGATTCCCTGGGTATAGCACCATTTTGGATACTATTTGCCCTTTTGGTGGGTGGGAAGATATTTGGCTTCATTGGACTGATAATTGGCGTTCCCCTCTTTGTATTCATATACTCCATAATAAAGGATATAATAGAAGAGGAATTAAAAAAGAAGGGCCTAGCTCACGAAACGGAGGAATATATATAACAAGGGCGATTTCGCCCTTGTTTGTTTATAATAGTTCCTTTAATTCCTTAATGAACATTCGGTTATCCTCCATACTTCCAATGGATACCCTAATAAAATCTCCTCCCATGGGCCTTATGATAACTCCCCTTTTCTGCAATTCAGTAAATATATCCTTGCCACTTTTACCTACATTTACAAAGATATGATTAGTCTCCGATGGAGCATAGTAGAAACCCAACTTGTCAAATTCTCCATATAGGTAGCTTTTCCCTTGAAAATTTAAATCATAGGATTTTTTCAGGAAATCTTCATCTTCAAATGCCGCCATAGCAGCGACTTGGGCTAGGGCGTTGACATTAAATGTCTCTCTTACCCTATTGAGCTTTTCCAGTAGGTCCCTGTCTCCCATTGTGTAGCCTACCCTAATTCCCGCGAGTCCATAGGCCTTGGAAAATGTCCTCATCACCAGCAAGTTTTGATATTTGCTCAAGAACTTCACTGTGTCATGGGGGTAGTCATCCCTGGTTACATACTCCCTATAGGCTTCATCAGAAATTACCAGAATATGTGAAGGGACTTTTTGGAGAAAATCGGCAAACTCACCTTCAGTGATTATGGTGCCAGTTGGATTGTTGGGGTTACATATCCATATGAGTTTAGTTTTATCTGTAATTGCAGCTAAGATGCCATCTAAATCAAAGGTAAAGTCCTTCAAGGGAACGACGACGGGTTTTCCTCCCATGGCTACTGCAGCCATCATATAGCTGGGAAAGGTGATATCCGCTACTATAACCTCGTCTCCCTTATCCACAAAGGCCTTTGCAACTAGACCTATCATTTCATCAAGGCCATTGCTGGCTAATATATTGTCTGGGCCAACTCCTAGTTTGCGAGACAATAGCTCCCTTAGCTTCATGGCATTTCCATCTGGATAATCTCCAATTTTATCCATATGCTCAATCATAGCTTCCTTTGCCTTGGGCGAGCAGCCTAGAGGGTTTTCATTTAATGCTAGTTTTGCCACTTCTTGGACCTGGTATTCTCTCTTAAGATCCTCAGGGGACATCCCTGGATCATAGGGTCTCAAATCCTTTATTTCTTCTCTAAACCTTACCAATATGCACAGCTCCCTTCATTTTTATCTTCTTCTTTAAAATCTTCACCTATATTTTTATTTTTGTGTCACAAATATTTTGATGCCTTCATCTAATAGAGGTATAAAAACATAATATGGTGAGAACATATAATAAAAATAAATCTATATAAATATAAGTATACCAAAGGATAATGCAATAAAAAAGGCTATGATATTAGCATATCTTGTGATATAATCATAAAGGCAGTTGTTGTAAAAAACGCTTTAAAATGATTAAAAATTTAGATAATGTCAATTAGGCATAAAGATTTTAACAAATCTTTCAAATAAATAAGCTAGCTAAGGGGGAATTGTATAATGAAAACATATTCAGCTGATAAAATCAGAAACGTAGCTTTGCTAGGTCATAGTAGTAGCGGAAAGACAACTTTAACGGAAGCAGTACTATTTGCAACAGGAATAACTAAAAGACAAGGTAGGGTAGAAGATGGTAATACCGTATCCGATTTCGATAAGGAAGAAATAGCGAGAAAAGTCTCCATAGGTACTTCAGTAATTCCCGTAGAATGGAAGGATACAAAATTCAACTTATTGGACACGCCAGGTTATTTTGATTTTATCGGTGAGATGTATGGTGCCAAAAGGGCCTCTGAAGGCTCAGTGCTTCTTATAGATGCTTCGTCTGGGGTTGAAGTGGGTACAGAAAAGGCATGGAAAAACTTAGAAAAGTACAGGACGCCAAGTATTATCTTTATAAACAAAATGGATAAGGAAGAGTTAAACTTTGAAAACCTACTATCTGAGCTCAAGGATAAACTGGGCGAAAAGGTAGTTCCCTTTGCTCTACCCTTGGGGATTTCAAATGAATTTAAGGGTCTGGCCACTGTAATAGATGGCAAGGCATACGAGTATAAGGATGCAAAGAGGACAGAGGTAGAACTAGAGGACGAACTTGAGGAAGAAATAGAATCCATTAAAGAGGAATTAATGGAGAAGATAGCTGAAACAGATGAGGAATTAATGGAGAAATATTTTGAAGGAGAGTCATTTACCGACGAAGAGGTAATTAGAGGACTGAGATTAGCAGTAGGCAGTGGTGACCTAGTTCCACTTGTTGTAGGCTGTGCAGAAAGCGGAATCGGTTTAGACTTCCTATTGGAAACCATTGAAAAATATATACCTTCTCCTAAGGATATAGACAAGGTTATGGGACTGAAAGACGGCAAGGAGATTGAAAGGAAAACCGATGTCAGTGAACCCTTCTCTGCTGTTGTATTTAAGACAATAATTGACCCATTCGTGGGCAAATTATCCCTCTTTAAAGTAGTGTCTGGAAAGATAACCAAGGATACTGATCTATATAACTCTACAAAGGACAGGGGAGAAAAACTAGGAGGCCTGTTCGTACTTAGGGGCAAAAATCAAATTGAGGTATCTGAAATAGAGGCAGGCGACATAGGGGCTACATCAAAGCTAAGCCATACTCAAACTGGAGACACCCTATGTAATAAAAATGATCAAATTCTCTATGAAGAAATCAAATATCCTCAGCCCACCTTATTCTTGGCTGTAGAGCCTAAGGCAAAAGGAGATGAGGAAAAAATCGGTACAGCACTGCAAAGGCTAACCGACGAGGACCCAACATTCATAGTAGAGAGAAATTCTGAAACAAAACAGCTATTAATCGGCGGTCAAGGAAACATGCAACTGACTGTTATTGTAGATAAATTGAAAAATGCCTTTGGAGTAGAAGTAAATCTAACAAATCCAAAGATAGCCTATAGGGAAACCATAAAGGGCACTTCCTCTGTGCAAGGAAGGCACAAGAAACAATCAGGTGGAGCAGGCCAGTACGGAGACGTTCACATAAGGTTTGAGCCAAATGACGAGGAGTTTGTATTTGCAGAAGAAGTATTTGGTGGGGCCGTGCCAAGGAATTTCTTCCCGGCTGTTGAAAAGGGCCTTTTAGAATCCCTAGAGCATGGAGTATTGGCGGGATACCCTGTAGTAAACCTAAAAGCTACACTATTTGACGGGTCATATCACCCAGTAGACTCCAATGAAATGGCATTTAAGATTGCCGCATCCCTTGCATTTAAAAAGGGAATGGAAGAAGCTAAGCCCATCTTACTAGAGCCTATTATGAAGGTAGAAGTCACCATACCGGAAGACTACATGGGGGATGTAATGGGAGACATGAACAAGAGAAGGGGCAGGATATTGGGTATGGAGCAACAAGAGGACGGTTCCCAGATAGTAACTGCCGAAGCACCCCATGCAGAGTTATTTGAGTACGCCATAGATTTAAGGGCTATGACCCAGGCAAGAGGCAGTTTTACCATGGAATTTATTAGATATGAAGAAGTTCCCGGCAACATTGCAGAAAAGATAATTGCCGATTCAAAGGCAGAGAAAGAATAATATAGAACCATAGAAGAATGTCAAATTTCTTCTATGGTTTTTTTAAAAAACTCTTTATTTTTAAGAAAAAAATGTTATAATCTAAGGTGAAGGACAAAGAAAGTCAAAGTCAAAGTCAAGGAGGTAATTATGCCTGGTATAAGTAATATAATTGAAAGGTTTATAAAATCCATGATAGAGGCTCAAGAAGATGGCATTGTAGAAATCCAGAGAAATGAATTAGCAGAGAAATTCGGCTGTGCACCTTCACAGATAAACTATGTACTATCCACTAGATTTACCCCCTACAAAGGATACTTTATTGAGAGTAGAAGAGGTGGAGGTGGGTATATTAAGATAATAAAGGTGGAGATAGATGGCTATGAGGACATCAGCGATATCATAGTAAATACCATTGGAGAATCCATTACTAGAAATAAAGCCCACCACATTGTTGAAGGTTTAATGGAAGAGGGTATAATATCAGAAAGAGAACATGATATTATATTGGCATCCTTGAGTGAAAGGTCCCTGGGTGATGAAAATGCAGACTTGCGAAATAGACTTAGGGCCAGTATTTTAAAGAACATACTACTGATCCTAGTGAAATAGGGGGTGTTGAAATGTTGTGCCAAATATGCGGAAAAAACGACGCTACTGTCCATTTTACAAAGATAATAAATGGCAATGTGGAAGAAATGCATTTGTGTAGCTCCTGTGCCAAGGAAAACAAGGATATAGAATTTGCCTTTGATTTCCCCTTTTCCTTCCAAAAGCTATTTACAGGCCTCATAGATTCTGTACAGGATAAGGGCTTACAGGAAAAGGATATAAGCTGCCAATGCGGTTTGACATATAAGGAGTTTTTGGAATCAGGTAAATTTGGATGTGCCAAATGTTATGATACCTTCACTGGGGATATGGACTCCCTATTAAAGGGCATACATGGCCACAATAGGCATGAGGGGAAAATTCCTGCAGGAACAAAGGATAAGATAATTCAGAAGAAGGCCATCGACTCCCTAAAATCAGAGCTTGAGAAATCCATTAAGGTTGAAGATTTTGAGAGAGCTGCGTATTTAAGGGATGAAATAAAGAAGTTAAGGGAAAAAACAAGGGACATTTAGGAGGTGAGTCGGATGATTAAATGGTTAGGTGGTGTAGGGAATGAAGAAGACGTAGTAGTCAGTACCCGCCTTAGACTTGCTAGAAATATGGCCAATTACAAGTTTCCAGAGCTTATGACAGAGGAGGAAGCGGAACTTGTTACAAATCAAATATTAAATACCATGAGGGATAATGCAAATCCATATAGATTCTATCGGATAAAGGACCTAAGCGATATTGAAAAAAATGTATTTGTAGAGGAACACTTGATCAGCCCCAACCTATCGGAAAGAATAATGAATGGTAGTTTTTTAATCAGCAGTGATGAAAAATCCACCATAATGATAAACGAAGAAGACCATATCAGGATACAGGTACTCTTGCCTGGTTTAGATTTTGAAAAGGGTTGGGAAATTTCCTCTGAAATAGACGACTTGCTGGAGGGGGAAATTGAATACGCCTTTCACGAGCAATTCGGATATTTGACTGCCTGTCCTACCAATGCTGGTACGGGACTTAGGGCCTCCGCCATGCTTCATCTTCCTTGTCTATCCATGACTGGGCATATCAATTCAATCATAGAGGGATTGACAAAGATTGGATTGACAGCTAGGGGGCTTTATGGAGAGGGCTCAAAGGTATCAGGTTACCTATTTCAGATATCCAATCAGACTACCCTAGGTGAAAGAGAAGAAGATATTATAAAAAAAATAAATAAGGTAGTAGTCCAAATAGTTTCTAGGGAAAGGAGTACTAGGGCCTATATGTTGGACAAAAAACATACAGAAATTGAAGACAAGGTCTTTCGTTCTTTGGGGATATTGAACTATAGCAGGATTATATCTTCTGCCGAAGCGATGAACCACCTGTCAAATATAAAGCTGGGCTGTGACCTAGGCCTGATTGACAATATGGACCCCAAGGAGATTTTAAGCCTAATGATGGATATTCAGCCTGCAAGCATACAAAAAAGCACCAATACTATTATGACGGAAGAAGAAAGAGATATTTATAGGGCACAAGTAATAAGAAATAATTTAATTAACATGGAGGTATAGATATGGCGATGTTTGGAAGATTTACAGAAAGAGCACAGAAGGCTATCCTTCTTTCCCAGGAGGAGGCCAAGGGATTAAAACATAACTATGTGGGAACAGAACATTTGCTATTGGGCTTGATAGCTGAAAACGAAGGAGTTGGCGCCAAGGCCCTAAAGGATCAAGGCCTAAGCATTGAGAGGGCAAGGAAGGAAGTAATAGGGGTAGTTGGAGAAGGTAATTACGGAGCAGACATTCTGGGATTTACTCCCAGGGTAAAGAGAATCTTTGAACTTTCCTTTATTCAAGCCAGAAACCTAGGCCACAATTATGTCGGTACAGAACACCTATTGCTGGGTCTTTTGTCAGAGGGGGAAGGGGCGGCCATAGTTATCCTAAAGAGACTTGGGATAGATAAGGAAAAGCTTAGCCAACTAATCCTTAGCATGATTGGGGATGCATCATCAAAGCAGGGTCAAAGTGTGGAAAGGCCAAATACAGATACCCCAAATCTAGATAAATATAGCAGGGATTTAAACGAATCGGCCAAGGCAGGGGAGATAGACCCCGTCATAGGCAGGCTAATGGAAATTGAGAGGGTAATCCAGGTATTGAGCAGAAGGACAAAAAACAACCCTGTATTAATAGGAGAACCGGGTGTCGGGAAAACGGCCATTGCAGAGGGCCTTGCCCAGAAGATAATAGAAGGGGAAGTGCCAGAGATCATAAAAGATAAGAGGATTATTTCACTGGACCTACCGGGCATGGTGGCAGGAGCCAAATATAGGGGAGAGTTTGAAGAAAGACTGAAATCTGTAATGAAGGAGCTAAAGGAAGCTGGAAATGTAATACTGTTTATCGACGAACTGCACACAATCATAGGAGCAGGTGCAGCTGAAGGTGCCATAGATGCCTCAAGTATACTAAAACCTGTCCTGGCTAGGGGGGAACTTCAGGTAATAGGTGCCACTACCATAGACGAGTATAGAAAGTATATAGAGAAGGACTCAGCCCTTGAAAGAAGATTTCAGCCCATTATGGTGGAAGAGCCTACAGTGGAGGATTCAGTTAAGATACTAGAAGGCCTTAGGGACAGATATGAGGCCCATCACAGGGTAAAGATAACAGATGAGGCCATAAAAGCTGCAGCAGAGCTGTCCAGTAGATATATAACCGATAGGTTTCTGCCTGATAAGGCAATAGATTTAATAGATGAGGCAGCATCCATGATTAGGATAAAATCCTATGTGCCTCCAGTGGAGCTCAAGGATTTGGAGGAAGAATTAGAGGAATTATCCAAGGAAAAGGAAGAGGCCATAAACACTCAAAATTATGAAAAGGCAGCAAAGATTAGAGATGAGGAAAGAAAACTAAGGGAAGAATTGGATAGTAACAAGGCCCAATGGGATCAAAAGAAACAAACATCTGATTTAATAGTGGGCTATGACGAAATAGCAAAAGTAGTATCTGATTGGTCAGGGGTACCAGTTACCAAGATGACATCAGAGGAAAGCCAGAGGCTTTTGGATTTAGAAAAGATACTCCATCAAAGAGTCATTGGACAAGAGCAGGCCGTAGAAGCAGTGTCCAGTGCTGTTAGGAGATCCAGGGTTGGACTTAAGGATCCTAAAAAGCCCGTAGGAAGCTTTATATTTGTAGGTCCAACTGGGGTTGGGAAGACTTATTTAGCCAAGGCCTTGGCAGAGGCCCTATTTGGCGACGAAGATGCCATGATTAGGATAGACATGTCCGAATACATGGAAAAGCATTCGGTGTCAAAATTAGTGGGTTCACCTCCCGGATATGTGGGATATGACGAGGGTGGTCAATTGACAGAGGCTGTAAGGAGGAAGCCCTATGCCGTAATTCTTTTTGATGAGATAGAGAAGGCCCATCCAGATGTATTTAACATGCTTTTACAGATATTGGATGATGGACGGTTGACAGACTCCAAGGGTAGAACTGTAAACTTTAAAAATACTGTAATAATCCTGACATCGAATGTAGGTGCGACGTCGATTAGGAAGCAAAATGTCCTAGGTTTTTCCGCCGGTGGAGAGGACAATAGGGCAGAGTATGAGAAGATGAAGGATACCATTAGCGAAGAGCTCAAAAAGACATTTAGGCCGGAGTTTTTAAATAGGTTAGATGAAATAATAGTATTCCACAGTCTAGATGAAAGTCATGTGAAGGAAATTGTAGATATTATGGTTGGAGATTTGGAAAAACGTTTAAAGAAGGCAGACATAAATATTGAGGTCTCGGAAAATACAAAGAATCATATATCCACAAGGGGATTTGACACAGTTTATGGGGCAAGACCCCTGGAAAGGACCATAAGGAAGATGATTGAAGATCAGTTAGCAGAGGAGATGTTAAAGGGTAAAATAGCAAAGGACGACAATATTGCCATAGACTATGACGATGAGAATGATAAATTAATATTTAAGCCAATATAGGGGGATTTTATCCTTCTTGGATTTTTAACCATATGAGGTGAGAAATGAAAAAGAAAACCATTTATATATGCGAAAACTGCGGATATGAAAGCATAGGATATTATGGCAAATGTCCAGAATGTGGTGCTTGGAATAGTATGAAGGAATCCCTGCAAGAGGAAAAAAGAGGCAGCAGGGCCTTGGAAAGTAGAAAAGATGTACAGAGATTAAGGGACATAGTATCGACCAATAGCGACAGGATAAGCAGCAGTATAGGAGAATTTAACAGGGTAATGGGGGGAGGAATTGTAAGGGACTCCATTACCATATTGACAGCAAAGCCCGGGGCAGGGAAATCCACCCTGCTCTTGCAGGTAGCCAACGACCTGGCTATAAAGGATTTTAGGGTCCTCTATGCCTCAGGAGAAGAAAGCGAATCCCAGATAAAAAATAGGGCGGATAGGGTAATCGACAAGATTCACCCCAATGTATGGGTTGTATCTGACAATAGTATGGACAATATACTTGACCTGGTGAATAAGATAGACCCGGATTTGATAATCATTGACAGCATACAAACCTTTACCCTAGCAGGATATCCAAATTCTAGGGCAGGCTCCCCAACACAAACCATGGAATGTGCAAGCGAATTGGTAAAAATAGCAAAGGGGTCTGATAGGCCTAGGGCAGTTATGATGATAGGGCAAATGACCAAGGAAGATGAAATTGCTGGTGTGAGGGCTCTTGAACACCTGGTTGACGCCGTCTTGATTATAGACGGGGAAAGCGGCGAAGAGTTGAGGACACTTTTGACTACAAAAAACAGGTATGGCTCAACGGGTGAAATGGGTTTTTTCTATATTACGGACAAGGGTATGATCTCCATAGACAATCCCTCAGAGTATTTTATGACGGCTAGGGAAGAAAACACTATAATGCCTGGTAGCTCAATTACAGTAGTGAGGGAGGGAACCAGGCCGATAATACTTGAAATAGAGTCCTTGGTTTCTGATTCCTTTACCCCCTTTCCTTCTAGGATTGGGGAATCCATGAGGCGTGAGCAGTTAAATACCCTAGTATCCATCATAGAGCAAAGAGGTGGAATTAGCTTTTTTGACAAGAATGTAGTTATAAAGACGACAGGTGGAATAAAGCTAAAGGAACAGGCCTCAAATTTGGCAGTGGTCATGAGCATAATTTCATCTGCCAAGCAAATAGGCATAGAAAATGACACTGTATTCATAGCCGATGTTGGTCTTACAGGTGAACTGAAAAGAGTTCCCTCCCTAGAGGCTAGAATCAGGGAATTGGATAGGATGGGTTTTAAAAAAGTATACGTTGCTCCAAACAGCGGGAAAAACATAAAAACAAATGGATTGAAGATTGTGGAAAAGGATACCTTAAAAGATGTGATTAGAGATGTTTTCAAATAAAATACAGGTTAAATTCTAACCTGTATTTTAAAATGGCTATTTTAGTGTATAAATTCCCAAAGTTTTAATTGTGTTGTATTCGTCCTTAAGTATATCGCTTAAGTCAAGCCCTAGGGAATTGGATAGGGCAGATAGATAGAAGATATAGGATCCTATCTCCTCGCTAATTACATCCTTACAATTATTGCAGACCTTTCCTTCAATATGAGATTCTACAGTGTTTAACATATCTTGAAAAGAACCATTGCCAAAGTCTTGTTTACTGGCATCTATGGAAATACAACCGCAATTAGTTACCGATTTGGCCACAGCTCTGTTAATACGGGCATTATATTCGTCAAGCTTAGTCATTATGTCTAATATACTCTTGTGCCTGATGAGAACTTGGGATACTTGATCTTGGAAATCTTTACAAATGTCTAAATTAGCAATATTATCGTTCATAATCTCACTCCCGTCAAAGTTATTTGCTATATAACAATTATACTTACAGGGACAAGTAGTTGTCAAATATTTCTATCAATTATTTTAATTTATTAATTTGTAGAAAAAGGCTAAAAACTTATGTAAAAATCATTGACAATTCAAATGGGTCTATGATAAAATATAATCTTTACAATTTCAGCCCAATAATGTATAATATAAGTTACTAGGTAAATAGGAGGTTTACATATGTTTAATGTGGGAGATAAAGTGGTTTACCCAATGCATGGTGCTGGAATAATCGAAGGTATTGAAGAAAAAGAAATCTTGGGAGAAATTAGAAGATACTTTATTATGAGGATGCCCATTGGAGATATGAAAGTCATGGTACCGGTAGATAATGTAGAGGAAGTTGGGGTTAGGGAAATAATTGACCCTAATGAGTTAGAGAGGGTAATCTCCATACTTAAGGGGAATAAGACTTCTATGCCACAAAATTGGAATAGGAGATATAGAATTAACATGGATAGGATTAAATCAGGAGATATATTTGAAATAGCGGCCGTAGTCCGCAATCTGCTCATGATGGACCTGGAGAAAGGTCTGTCTACTGGTGAGAAGAAGATGTTAAGTTCTGCCAAGCAAATGTTATTGTCCGAAATGGTTTTGGTCTCCGATTCAGATATAGAGAAAATAGAAAAGCTAGTTATAGAGGCAGTAAAATACGAAGGAGAAATTTAACTTTTAAATTGTATTTTTTTTGTTTATAATTTAAATAATTGGCAATAACTATATTATAAGGAGGTGAATATATGGTAGATAAAATAACAAAAGTAATCATAGGCGTTTTAGGAATGATTGTAGGATATAGTATATTGTCATTATTTGTCAATATGGGGATCATTCACTTGGTCAGAGATGGTTGGCTAAACTTAGCCGTTTATTTGGGGGTTTCA
>Ga0265293_10003729_pt1 | contig 27914 bp, 29 predicted proteins | sample Munlanlewell138R_FD_192505 | JGI IMG/M metagenome (GOLD analysis project Ga0265293, IMG submission 192505) | Leachate microbial communities from a municipal landfill in Southern Ontario, Canada - Leachate well 138R | ecosystem: Engineered > Solid waste > Landfill > Unclassified | place: Canada...
GCGAGACCGGGAATCGGCGAATGCGATCCGGCGCCCGCCGTGCGGATTCCGTGCGCGGAAATGCCGCGCGCGACAAGCGCCCAGCGCACTGCTTCGGCGCGGGCCTTGGACAGCGCGACATTGCCCGCCTCGTCCCCGGCGGCGTCGGTATGGCCTGTCACCGCGATGATGCCGCCCAGACAGGGGCGGAGCACGGCGGCCACTTCGTCCAGCACGCGCTGGCTGGCCGGGTCGATGGCGGCGCTGGCTTCCGAAAAGCGGATCGTGCGCGCCCTGAGGATCGCGTCGACATCCTGCTGGCAATGCAGCGGCGCCGTCGCTCCCGAAGCGGCGTCGCGCGAAACCTGGCGGCGGTGCGAGGCCTGCCAGTGGACGCCGCCGACGCCCGGCACGGCGGCAATGGCCGCCGCCGTCCTGGCGCGAATGACCGGATCGAGAAATTCGCCCCCGCTCAACCGGAGATGCCGCGTCGGCCACCCTTGCGGCGTGTGCGCCGAGATCGCGATACCGTGCCCGCCCGCCGCGTCGCGTGCCCGCACGGCCTGTGTTTCGATGCGCGCGACCATCGCTTCGCCATTCACCATCGTGGCAGCGAAGCCAATCACGCTCGTGGCCAGAAGTCCGGCAAGGACAAGGGGCAAACCTAAAAAGGGCACGCGACCGCGATAAAGGGACGCGGCCGCTTGCTCAACCTTCGTTTGCGGATTTGGCGTTTGCGGATTTCCCGCCTGCGGATTCGGTCCTGGCGGAAAGCGATTGCGCCACGCCCGCCAGTTTCAGAAACTCCTGCCGCCAGAAATCGGTCTGCGGCCCGGCCAGCGCGATCGCCCTGTCGTGCGTGAAGCCGTTCATCAGCGTATCGCCGCGCAGCAACTGGCCATAGGCGGCGACAGCCGCGGCGAAGCGGAAATCGGGCGAAGGCGCCTGCCGTGACCACATCGCCATGGCGGGCACGGGGCGTTCGATCAGGCGGGAAGTCTGCCCGTCCGGCAGCTTGTAGCGCAGCTTGACGAAGGCCAGTTCCCCCGCCCGCGCCGTGTTGGTGTCAGCGGCGGGAGGCTTGTCGTCATAGCGGCGTTCCGCGATCCAGCCTTTCATCGCGGCGGGCACGATCTCATAGATCGCCGTTACCTGATGGCCCGCGCCGATATCGCCTGCGTCCACTTTGTCGTTATCGAAATCCTCCTCGCGCAGCGCGCGGTTCTCGTAGCCCAGCAGGCGATACTGGCTGACATGGGCGGGATTGAACTCCACCTGGATCTTCACGTCCTTCGCGATGGTGAACAGTGTGGATTGCATCTGCTCGCCCAGCACCTTGCGCGCTTCCAGCGCGGAATCGATGTAGGCGTAGTTGCCGTTCCCGTGATCGGCGATCCGTTCCATCATCGCTTCGTTGTAGTTGCCCGTGCCGAAGCCCAGCGCGGTGAGAGTGACGCCGCGATCGCGTTCGCGCTCCACCATTTCGATCAGCGCCTTGGTGTCGGACACGCCGACATTGAAGTCGCCGTCGGTCGCCAGCAGGATGCGGTTGACGCCGTCCTGGATGAAATTGTCGCGCGCGATCTGGTAGGCCAGTTGCAGCCCGGCGCCGCCCGCCGTCGATCCTCCCGCCGTAAGCCGGTCGAGCGCGGCGCGGATCTTCGCCGCATCGTTCGTGGGTTCGAGGATCAGTCCGGCCGCGCCCGAATAGACGACGATGGAAACCTTGTCGCGCGGGGAAAGCTCTCCCGCGAGGCCCGACAGCGCGGTTTTGACCAGCGGCAGCTTATCCTGCGAATACATCGAGCCGGACACGTCCACCAGGAACACGAGGTTCGCGGGCGGACGGGCGTTTCGCGGCAGGTCATAGCCACGCAGGCCGATCCGCAGCAGGCGCGTGTCCGGGTTCCACGGCGTGGTCATCACGTCGGTGGAGACGGAGAACGGCTGGCCCCGCTCGGCCGGGCGGGCGTAGTCGTAGCGGAAATAGTTGATGAGTTCCTCGGTCCGCACCGCGCCCTTGGGCGGCAGCACGCCTTGCGACAGGAAACGCCGCGTGTTGGCATAGGCGCCGGTATCGACGTCGACCGAGAAGGTGGAGACGGGTTCCGCCCGGACGAGGCGGACGGGGCTGACGTCCTTGCCGTCATAGCGTTCGCGGCCCGGGTCGGACGGCACCATGACGGGCGGCACGAAGCCGCCGGACACCATGCGCTCCTGTGCCATTTTCCCGGCGGGCATCGGTGCGGCGAGGACGGTCGGAGGCGGCGGCGGCGGGGGAGGCGGGGGAGACGCGCCATCGGTCTCGCGCCTTTGCGCCGTGGCCGCGATATCGCCGCTGCCGTCCTTGAGCGCGGTGTTCTGCGATGCGGCGCATCCGGCGACCAGAATGGCAAGGCAAGTGGCTGAAAGCAGCCCGGCGGCAGGAATGGTGCGGCGCATGGGCGCTCCCTTCGTCCTCGTTGTTCCCGTGGGCAAACAGGCCATCGCACCCGTGAATGGCGACTGAACGCCCCTCCTGCGCGGCAGACCGTTACCCGACGATCATTTCAGCGTGCTTTTCCGAAACAGCACGCGATCTTCCGGGCCGAACCCGTAGCGCCAGATCATCGCCATGTAGACACTGAGGATCGCCGGGATGCCGAACGCCAGTTCGGCCCATTCGGGCATGTAGCGCGTGGCGACCCAGCCGAGGACCACGGCGGGCGCCGCCGCCCAGACCAGCGACCAGCGCCAGTTGTTGATGCGCTCGCCGAGGATGCCGGAAAGCAGCCGCGCTTTCGCCAGCGAGGCGAAGCCCAACGACAGCATGAGCGCCGCCGCCGCCGCCGCCGCGTTGTAAAGCTCGCCAAGGCCCAGCTTCCTGACCAGCATGATGCCGCCCACTGTCAGGATGGCCTGCAAGGCGATGGCCACGGCGGAAATCATCAGGTTCCGCATCCGCGCGACATAGACGAGCGCCGCTTCGCTGACGACGGCTGTCGCCGCCACCACTTCCGCCGCCAGAAGGAACGCCAGCGCGCCGGTGCCGCCCACGAAGGCCGGGCCGACAAGGCCCATCACGCCTTCGCCGGGGATGCCGAGCGCCAGCGCGATGCCTGCCTGCGCGGCCGTGATCCAGAAGCCCACCTGGCAGACCTGCCGGGCGATCGCCGCGAGGTTGCCTTCCTTGAGGTTGCGCGTGATGACCGGGCCGAGGATCGGCTCGAAGCTGGTCTTGAGCTTCTGCGGCAGGCTGGCCACCTGCTGCGCCGCCCAATAGACGCCGACCGCGGCGGGGCTGGCGAAGAGGCCGAGGATCGCGATGTCCAGCCGGCGCGATCCCCACTCCATAACGTCGGCGACGGCCAGCGGCAGGTTGGTCCGCACCAGAGGTCCCAGTTCGCGAAGGCGCGGCGTCCAGCCGCGCGGCAGGCCGTAGCTTTTCAGCAGCGGCACCAGAGCCGCGATCATCGCCGCATAGTTCGACAAGATATAGGCCAGCGACATGCCGCCGTCGGGCACCGCGAACCACAGGGCGGCGGCGGCGATGGAGAGCGTCCACGGCTCCACCACCGCGCGGGCATAGACCGTGGTCTTGACGTTGTAGCGATAGGCGAGCGCCGCCAGCGCAAGGTCGGTTATCGCCAGCGGCGCGATGGCCAGCGGCAGCAGCAGGTCGGGCGGATAGGCGACTCCGCTTGGGAACAATGGCTGCGGAAACAGGAACAGCGCCACGGTGAGCACGGCGGAGAACAGCAGGCTCATCGCCACGGCGTCGGCCACGCAGCTTGCCGGTTCGCGGTCGTCCATCGAAAGCCGCTGGGCCAGCCCGCGCTTGAGACCGAGCGTGGCGAACAACCCCGCCAGTTCGATGATGACGAGCGCGAAGGCGAAACGGCCCAGTGCGTCCGGGCCATAAAGCCGCCCGGCGATGAACAGGAACGGCACGCGCGCCAGCAGGCGCAGGAGGAAACCGATGAAATTCGTGCGCCCGCCCCTGGCCAGGGCCGCGATATCGGCGGAGCCTGCCTCCGCGCTCAAGCTCCAGCCTCCTCGGGCGGCTCCTGCCGTTCCGGCTCGCTTTCGGCGCGCAAGGGCCGCGACAGCAGGTCCGCCACGGCATCGCGGGCCGACAGGTCGCCCGCCAGCAGACGGGTTACGGCCTCCACGATCGGCATGTCCATGCCGTCGCGCGCGGCAAGGCTCGCAAGAACCGGCGCGGTCGCGGCCCCTTCGGCAACGCTCAATTTGCCGGAAAGCGCTTCTGCCGCGCTTTGTCCCCGACCCAGCGCGAGGCCGAGCGAGAAATTGCGGCTGGAGGTGGAGGAACAGGTCAGCACCAGGTCGCCAAGGCCGCACAATCCGGCCAGCGTTTCGCCCCTGGCTCCGCGCGCCAGCCCGAAGCGCAGCATTTCGGCATAGCCGCGCGCGATCAGCGCGGCGCGTGCGTTCTGGCCGAGGCCCAGCCCTTCCACCACGCCGCAGGCGATCGCCAGCACGTTCTTGACCGCGCCGCCGATCTCGGCCCCGGTCACGTCGTCGGAATAATAGGGGCGCAGGGCGGGCCGCGCGATCAGCGGGGACAGGCGCCGCCATTGCGCTTCCCCGCCCGAGCAGGCGAGAGTGACGGCGGTCGGCAATCCGGCGGCGACTTCATGCGCGAAGGTGGGGCCGGACAGCACGGCCAGCGGCGCGCCGGGCAAGGCGTCGAACGCAACATCGGCCATGAGGCGGCCGGTGCCCGCCTCGATCCCCTTGGCGCAGAGCACGAGATCGCCGTCCGATTGCGGCAACGTTTCCAGCACGGACGCCAGGAACTGCGCCGGAACCACGGCGAGGATCGCGGCAAGCCCCTGCATTTCGGCCAGGTCGTTCGTTGCGCGGATATGCTGCGAAAGGCGCGCGCCGGGAAGGTAAGGCGTGTTGGTGTGCGCCGCGTTGATTTCCGCGACAAGCTCCGGCTCGCGCGCCCAGAGCAGCACCGGCGTGCCGTCTCCGGCAAGCGACTGGGCTAGCGCGGTGCCCCACGCGCCCGCGCCCAGAACTCCGATGGTGCGCACGCCGATGGCGGGAACGGCGCTCATGCCTTCACGCCCGCGCCGCGCACCGGCTCCGCCGCCGGGTCGAGCGGCCAGCGCGGCCGCGCCGCGAAGTCGAGCGGATCGTCCTGCCCGGTTCCCAGCCGCTCCATCCCCGCCCATGCGATCATCGCGGCGTTATCGGTGCAGAGCGGCAGCGGCGGCGCGGTGAAAGGCAGGCCGTGCTCCGCCGCCAGCGATTCCAGCGCCGCGCGGATCGCCTTGTTGGCGGCAACTCCGCCCGCCACGACCAGCGCCGTTGCTTCGCCCGCGTGGCCCAGCGCGCGCCGGGTGCGGTCGATCAGGCAGTCTATGGCCGCTTGCTGGAACGATGCCGCGATGTCGGCGTCGCGATGACTGCCCGCCTGCTTCGCGCGCAGCACCGCGCTTTTCAGACCCGCGAAGGAGAAATGCGGTTCCGCGCTGCCGAGCAGCGGGCGGGGCAGCGGCACGGCCCGCGCATTGCCTTCCGGAGCCAGCCGTTCCACCGCGGGGCCGCCCGGATAGCCGAGGCCGAGGATCTTGGCCGTCTTGTCGAAGGCTTCGCCCAGCGCGTCGTCGATGGTGGTCGCCAGCCTGCGATAGCGGCCCACGCCCTCGACCAGCAGGATCTGGCAATGCCCGCCGGATGTCAGCAGCAGCAGATAGGGAAAGGCAAGGCCGGCGTCGGCAAGGCGCGGAGACAGCGCGTGGCCTTCCAGATGGTTGACGGCGATCAGCCGTTTGCCCGACGCCATGGCCAGCGCCTTCGCGGTGACGAGACCGACCATCACGCCGCCGATCAGGCCCGGCCCGGCCGTGGCGGCGATGGCGTCCACACCGTCCAGCGCCACGCCTGCATCGGCCAGGGTCTGTTCGATCAGCGGGGCGAGCCGCTCCACATGCGCGCGCGCCGCGATTTCCGGCACGACTCCGCCATAGGGGCGATGCGCATCGTCCTGCGACGCGATGCGCTGGGCAAGGATGGTCCGGTCGGCGCGCACGAGGGCCGCCGCGGTTTCGTCGCAGGACGATTCAATTCCGAGAACCAGCTCCATCCCGCCTTTTCCTTAGCCGCAATGGCGAGTAGCACAAGCCGCCATGCCCCAACCACTTCATAAGCCCCGTTCTCCCTACAGATTGGGAACCCGCCGCTCTCCGCTCGCCATGGCGCAGGCCATCGAGACGCGCGACCGCCTGATCGCCGCGCATGGCCTTGCGCCCGATGCCGTCGAGATCGTGCCGGTGACGGCCAGCGGCGACCGGATTCAGGACCGCGCGCTGGCGGAGATCGGCGGCAAGGCCCTGTGGACCAAGGAACTCGACGCATGGCTGCTGGCGGGGGAGATCGACTTTGCGGTCCATTCGGCCAAGGATGTGGAGACGCTGCGGCCCGATGCCATCGCCATCGCCGCGGTCCTGCCGCGAGAGGACGTGCGCGACGTGCTGATCGGCGCGGCGGGCATCCATGCCCTGCCGCAAGGCGCGCGCGTGGGCACCAGCGCGCCGCGCCGCGCCGCGCAACTGCTGCATATGCGGCCCGATTGCACGGTGCTGACGTTTCGCGGCAACGTCGATACGCGGCTGGCCCGGCTGGCGGCGGGCGAAGCAGACGCCACGTTCCTTGCGCTGGCGGGGCTGAACCGGCTGGGCAAGCGGGGCGTGGGCCATCCGCTCGGCGCCGATGACTGGCTGCCCGCGCCGGGGCAGGGCGCGATCGCCGTCGAATGCCGGGCGGACGACGATACCGCGCGCGCCTTGCTCGCGGTTATCGACCATGCGCCCAGCCATGCCGCCTTGCGGGCCGAGCGCGCCCTGCTCGCGGCGTTGGGCGGCAACTGCCACAGCCCGATCGCTGCTTTCACGCGCCACGACGGCGATGCGCTGATCCTGCGGGCCGCGCTGTTCAGCCCGGACGGCGCGGAAAGAGTGGAGGCCGAAGCACGCTTCCCGGTTGGCGACGATACGGGTCCGGCGCGCCTTGCCGCCCGGCTTCTGGCACAGGCGCCCGCCGTCATCGCCGAACATTTTTCGGGACTGGCGCGGGCGGATTGATGCCGCCGGTGATCGTCATTCGCCCGGAGCCGGGCAATGCCCGCACCGTGGCGGCGGCGCGGGGCATGGGCATGGAAGCGCACGGCTTTCCTCTGTTCACGCTCCGTCCGGTGGAATGGGATACGTCCGGCGCGGCCTCGTTCGACGCCCTGCTGATCGGCAGCGCCAATGCGATGCGTCATGGCGGCCCGCAACTCGCCGCCTTGCGTCTCTTGCCCGCCTTTTGCGTGGGCGAGGCGACGGCGCGCGCCGCGCGCGAGGCGGGAATGCGCGTGGAAGGCGTGGGCGAAGGACACTTGCAGCCGGTGATAGACCGGATCGCGCCGCGCTATCGCAGGCTCCTGCGTCTTTGCGGGCGGGAACGCGTGGCGGTTACGGTGCCGCCGGGCACCGTGCTGGAAGAGCGTGTCGTCTATGCCAGCGATCCCCTGCCCATGCCGGACGGGTTGCGTGCCATGCTGGCCCGACCGGCCGTGGTCATGCTCCATTCGGCGGAAGCGGGGCGGCATTTCGCGCGCCTCGTCGATCATGCCGGGCTGCCGCGCGAGGCAACCGCCCTCGCGGCTATCGCTCCGCGCGTGATCGGCGCGGCGGGGCCGGGTTGGCGGGATGTCCGTTCGGCGGTCCGGCCCGATGACAAGGCATTGCTGGCGCTGGCCTCGCAGATGTGCCAAACGGCGGGCTCCGGCTGAAGGATCCATGCAGGACGGGATGGAAAACGATATTTCGACGGCCGCGCAAGCTGCCCCCCAGGCCGCGCCCGGCATGGGCGAACGCCCGGCGCGGCGCGTGGGCCTGTTCTGGCCCATCGCGCTGCTCACGTTCGTGGCGCTGGTTCTGCTGGCCGGCTGGCTGGCGATCACCGGCAAGCTCGATTTCCTCATTCCCTCGCTGCGCGGGGATGCCGCTCCCGCTGCTGTCGCATCGGCCCCGGCCGTTCCCGCGCCGGTGATGGCCGCGCCCGACGCCGCGCAGGCCCAGCAGGCACAGGCGCAAGCGCAGGCATCCATGCTCGTGGGCGGCGTGGAAACGCGCCTGGCGCTGCTGGAAGAGCGCCTGTCGCGCATAGATCAGCAGGCGCACGCGGCTTCCGGCAACGCGGCGCGCGCCGAAGGGCTGCTCATCGCGTTCGCCGCGCGGCGCGTGATCGCCCGAGGGGCGCAACTGGGTTATCTGGAAAACCAGTTGCGCCTGCGTTTCGGCGGGGCGCAGCCCGATGCCGTGGCGACCGTGATCGCTTTCGGCAAGGAGCCGGTGACGGTGGACCAGTTGGTGAGCGGCCTCGATGCGCTGACGCCCGCGCTGGCCAACTCGCCGAAAGGCGAGAACGGGTGGGACTGGCTGCGGCGCGAACTGTCCGGCCTGTTCGTGGTGCGGGGGGCATCGACGCAAGCCGCCAACCCGTCAGACCGGATCGCGCGCGCGCGATTGATGATGATGGCGGGCAAGACGAGCGAAGCTATCGACGAAGTGAGCAAGCTCCCCGGTGCGGATCGCGCCTCCGCATGGATCGCCGGCGCGCGCCGCTATATGGCCGCGCAGCAGGCGCTGGACGTGATCGAGACCGCCGCGATGCTGGAGCCGCGCCTGCTCCATGACGGGGAAGGGGCGCCCGTCATGCAGACCAGCCCGCTTTCGCCTCCCGCCGACGCGGCGGCTTCCGCCAGCGCCGCGCCCGCGCCCGGCATCTACATTCCCGGCGCGTAAAGGCGCTCAGGCCTCCTGCAACAGCCGGGGCAATTGTCCCGACATGCCGCGTGCCTCGTCCATGAAGAAGCGCTTGAGCGGCGCCATGCGCTGGATGGCGGCAAGGCCCATTCGCCGCGCCGCGCTCGGCAACCGGCCCGGCACGCCGAACAGCCGGGTGATCGTATCCGTCACGGACATGACGGCGAAGTTGTCCAGACTGCGCCAGCGTTCGTAGCGGGCGAGAAGCTGGGCGTCGCCCGGCTCCAGCCCCAGCCGCATCCCGTCCGCCAGCACTTCCACCAGCGCGCCGACATCGCGCAGGCCGAGGTTGAGGCCCTGCCCGGCGATGGGATGCATCCCGTGCGCCGCATCGCCTACCAGCGCCAGCCGGTGATCGGCGATCCGCCCGGCATGGTGGAAGTTGAGCGGATAGGACATGCGCGGCGCGGCCAGTTCGATCGCTCCGTAAAGGCCGTGCATGTGGCGTTCGACTTCGGACAGGAACGCACGGTCGGACAAGGCGCAGACGCCCGCCGCATCCTTTTCCGCCACGGTCCAGACCAGCGCGCTGCGGTGGCGGCCCTGCGCGTCGTCCAGCAGCGGCAGGAGGGCGAAGGGCCCGGCGGGATAGAAGATTTCCCACGCCACGTTGCCGTGCGGCTTTTCGTGGAACAGCGCCGTCACCATGGCGCGGTGGCGATAGTCCCAGCGGGCGAGCGCAAACCCCGCTTCCTGCCGGGTGGGCGACTGGCGTCCTTCCGCCGCGACCAGCAGGCTGCCTTCCAGCACGCGCCCGTCGTCCAGCGTGACGGCGACGCCGAAATCGCCGCGCTCGCGCGTCACGGCTTCGGACTTCGTATGCCAGGCGAGGTTCGGTTCGGCGCGCGCGGCATCGAACAGGGCAAGCCGCATGTCGCGGTTGGCGAACATCCGGCCCAGCGTGCCTTCATGCGGTTGGGGCCGAAAATCGAGGCGGCCCGGCTTCATCCCGTCCGTCACCGAAATCGCCTCGATCGGGCAGCCCAGCGGCTCCAGCCGTTCGCCCAGGCCGATGTTGACGAACAGGTTCCAGCTCGCCGTGGAAATCGCCGTGGCGCGGCCGTCGGCGCCTTCCGCCGTCAGGTCGGCCGGATCGGCCTTGTCCACCACATGACTGGTCAACCCTTCGCGCGCGGCAGCCAGCGCCAGCGTCATGCCGACCAGCCCGCCGCCGAGGATCACGAGATCGCGTTTTTCGGCCATGGCGTCCCATGCCGCAAATGGTCCGGTGCTGTCCAATGATTCGGGCCCAACGATTCCCGCTGCTTGAAATCCGCGGCCGGGCGGGCCAAACGCCGGAACGGTCCGAACGGAGCTTCCTGTCCGATGCACGGCCTTCGCCGCCTGCTTGCCGCTTTCCTGATCGCGCTTGTCATCGCCGTTCCGGCGCATGCCGCGCCGACGCATATCGCGGCGAGCCTCGTCGTGGAGGACGGCGGCCTTCCGGGCGGCACCGTGACTGTCGCGATCAGGATGCAGCCCGGCCCCGGCTGGCACGGATACTGGCTCAATCCCGGCGATGCGGGGCTGGGCATGGAACTGGACTGGTCGCTGCCTTCGGGCATGACGGCGGGGGAGCCGCGCTATCCCGTGCCGCAGACGCTGATGATCGCCGGGCTGATGAACCATGTCTACGAGCGCGAATTTGCCGTGCTTGTGCCGATGGCGCTGCCCGCCGATGCACGGGCAGGGCGGGCGCTTGCCATAGCAGTCGATGCGCGCTGGCTGGCCTGCACGGATGAAATCTGCGTGCCGGAACAGGCGCGGCTGGAAACCGCCGTCACGGTCGGCGCGCCGGGGAAGCGCGATCCGCGTTTCGACGCATGGCGAGCCGCCCTGCCAGCGCCGCTGGGGGCCCGCGCGCGTTTCGCGGTGGAGGGCGCGACGTTGCGCCTTGGCATTCCGTTGCCCGCGTCAATGGCGCTGGAATCGCCGCATTTCTTCGCGGGCCAGGACAAGGTCGTCGATTATCCCGCCGTGCAGCGGTTCAGCCGCAAGGGTGATATGCTGATGGTGGAACTGGCGCGCCCCGCGTCGGCGCCTGCAACGCCGGATCGGATCGCGGGCGTGCTCCGGCTCAACCACGCGGGGGACGGCGTGGAGGTGGAAGCCGTGCCCGGACCGGTGCCGACGGGCGGGGAACCGCTGGCCGTGGAAGGCGGATCGCCCGCGCTTCCCGCGCTGGGCTGGCTGTTGCTGGCGGCGCTGGCGGGCGGATTTCTGCTCAACGTCATGCCTTGCGTCTTTCCCATCCTCAGCCTCAAGGCGCTCAGTCTTGCGCGCGCGGGCGAGAGCGAGGCACGGGCGCGGGCCGAAGGCGTGGCCTATACGGCGGGCGTCGTGCTGGCGTGCCTTGCGCTCGGTGGGTTGCTGCTGGCGTTGCGCGCGGGTGGCGAGCAAGTGGGCTGGGCCTTTCAGTTGCAGGAGCCGTGGGTCGTGGCGGCGCTGTTGCTGCTGGCCGTGGCGCTCACCGCCAATTTCTTCGGCCTGTTCGAGTTCGCCGTTCCCGGCTTCGTGCGCGAAGGCCATCCGGCGGGCGCTTTCGCCACCGGGCTGCTGGCGGCTTTCGTCGCCACGCCTTGCACCGGGCCGTTCATGGCCGCCGCCATGGGCGCGGCGCTGCTGCTGCCAGTGCCGTCCGCGCTGGCGCTGTTCGCGGCGCTGGGGCTGGGCATCGCCCTGCCGTTCCTGTTGATTGCATTCGTGCCCTCGCTCCGCCGCGCGTTGCCGAGGCCGGGGCCGTGGATGGCGGCGTTCCGGCGCTGGATGGCGCTGCCGATGGGATTGACGGCGCTGGCGCTGTTGTGGCTGGCGAGCAGGCTGGGCGGCGCGGGATTCGCGCTGGCCGCCGCCTTGTGCGCCGTGGCACTGGTCGTGGCGCTCTGGCTCGCCGGACGGGCGCAGCGCGGCGGCCGGTCCGCGCGTATCGCATCCGTCGCCGCGCTGGCGATCGGCGCCGTATCCGTCGCCGCCCTGCCGCACGCGGTGCGCGATTCGCCCATCCCGGCTGAAAAAGGCATGCTGGATACGCAACCGTTCTCGAAAGCCGCGCTGGACCGGGCGCGGGCGGAGGGCAAGCCGGTGTTCGCGTGGTTCACGGCGGACTGGTGCCTGACCTGCAAAGTGAACGAGCGCGTCGCCATCGAGCGGGAGGATGTGCGCGATGCTTTCGCGAAGGCGGGCGTCGTCGTGCTGAAAGGAGACTGGACGCGCCGCGACCCGGCGATCACGCGCTACCTGACGGAACAGGGCGCGGCGGGCGTGCCGCTCTATGTGTGGTATCCGGCGCAAGGGGAGCCACGGCAACTGCCGCAGGTGCTCACGCCCGATGCGTTGACCTCGCTGGTGCGGTAACCGGAAGCGTCATTACGAACGACGCGAGCCAGTTCGCTGGTCAGCCCGCTTCGGCGGCCAATGCCTCGTGATCGAGGATTTCCACTTCGCGGCGTGAAGGCAGCGCGATCACGCCTTCATCCTTCAGCCGGGTGAACTGGCGGCTGACCGTCTCGATGGTGAGGCCCAGAACGTCCGCGATCTGCTGGCGCGAGAAGGGCAGGGAAAAACGGCTGCCTGGCATGCCGTCCGCCTCGCACCCCGGCTCCACCAGCCGTTCCGCCATTTCCAGCAGAAAGCTGGCCAGTTTCTCGGCGGCCGATTTGCGTCCCAGCAGCAGCATCCACCGCCGCGTGCGGTCCAGTTCCGCCAGCGTGCGCTGGAGCAGCTTGTGCTCCAGTGCCGGATGTTCGCGCGAGAAGGCGTCGAAATCCTTGCGGTTGAACAGGCAGATGCGGGCGTCGGTCAGCGCGGTGACGCCGTGGCCGGCGGTCGAGCCGAACGGCCGCCCGATGAAGTCCGATGGGTAGACGACGCCGACGATCTGTTCGCGCCCGTCTTCCGTCCCGGTGGACAGCTTCAGCACGCCTTCGATCACATTGGCGACAAGCACGGATTCGTCGCCTTCCCAGATCAGGGATTCGCCGGCCTTGAGGTTGCGTTTGCGCCCGATGGCGTTCAGCGCCTCCACTTCCTGCGCGTCGAGCGCCGAGCAGATGGCGCGATTTCTCACAACGCAAAGGTCACAGGCCGACATGGCTGTTCACCTATCAGGCGCGCGCGCGGTCGGCAACGCCGCAATGCACGGGATGAAACACAGTGGATCAGAAGCTCCCGGCCTCGCCCGCCATGGCGTCGCGCAATCTGACCAGGGCCTGCGCTTTCAACTGATGCACGCGCGGCACGCTGACTCCCAGCACCGTCGCCACTTCGGCAAGATTCAGTTCCTCCACGAAATAGAGCTGGACCACCAGTTGCAGCCGCTCGGGCAGGGCGGCGACGGCGCTTGCCAGAGTTTCGCGCAGTTGCGCGCCGGCCATCATGTCGAAGGCGTCGGCCTCGTCGGCGGCGAAAGCGAGATCGCTGTCGGAATAGGTGTCGTCGAGCGATTCGAAGCGCAGCGGTTCGCTGGCATGGCGCAGCGACGCCAGTTCGCTTTCGCCGATACCGAGCGCGCGGGCCAGTTCGGCGCTGTCCGGCTCCCGTCCCAGCGTGCCGCGCAGCCGGGCCTGCGCCGCCTGCAACTGCTTGCGCCGGTCCGCCGCCCCGCGTGACAGCGGCAGCGCGCGCCGCACCATGTCGATCATCGCGCCGCGCACCCGCATCTTGGCATAGGCGGCGAAGCCGTCCTCGCCCGGCCCTTCGTGGCGCTGCGCGCATTCGGTCAACGCGACAAGCCCAGCCTGGATCAGATCCTCCACGTCCATTCCCGGCCTGCCCCCGCTGCCGTGGACGTGCCAGGCCAGGCGGCGGACCATCGGCAGGAAGCGGCGGATGCGCTCGGCGGTGTCGCCGCGATAGGCGGCGGTGGCACGCGCGTTGGCGGCAAAGGCGGAATGATCGTGTTTCATGCGGCGATCCTTTCCTGTTCGTTGATGCTGTCGGGCCGGGCTGCCGCGCCGATCACTTCGATCACTTCGATGGGCTGGGCGGGCGGCAGTTCGGAAACGGAGAGGACGAGGACGGAGGGCGCGCGAAGCCGCAGCAACGCGGCCAGCGTCCTGCGCGCGCGCGGCTGGACGACCAGCGCGAGCGGCGGCGCACCCGGCCCCCGCTCCTGCACCAGCGCGGCCACGCGCTCGCCGATCATGCGGGCAAGCTCCGGCTCGATCACCGGTTGGCCGGTCCCCGGATCGTGCAGGCCCTGCACGATGCTGCCTTCCAGCGCGGCGTCGAGCGTCAGCACCGGCAGGCGCTCGTCAGGCGCGCAAACGCGCCCGACGATCATCGGCCCGAGGTCCGCGCGGACCAGTTCCAGCAGCCGGTCATGGTCGAGCGTCAGTTGCACGGCCTGGCTGAGGCTGGAGAGGATGGGCAGCGGATGCGCGATGGGCACGCCGTCCTCCAGCAGCGCGCGCAACAGGCGGGTGAGCGCGGCGAGGCTGAGCGGCTGCGGCGTGACGGTTTCCACCAGCCCGGCGGAATGCTCCTTCACCGCGTCGATCAGGGCGCGCACTTCGTCCGGGCCGAGCAGGGACTGCGGCCGCATCGACAGAAGCTGGTTGAGATGCGTGGCGATCACCGTCCCGGCGTCCACGGTCAGGAACCCTTCGGCCACGGCATGATCGCGCGCGCGCGCGTCGATCCAGAGGGCGGGGCAGCCGAAACTCGGATCGCGCGTTTCCTCCCCGGTCAGCGTGTGCTGCGTGCGGGCTTCTCCCGCGTCGATGGCGAGCACCTTGTCGGCGCGCACCGTGGCCCCGCCCAGCGGCACGCCGCCCAGCAGGATGCGGTAGGTATCGGGCGGCAGGTCCAGCGCGTCGCGCACGCGGAACTGCGGCACGATGAAGCCGAACACCTGCGAAAGCTGCTTGCGCACGCCGGTGATGCGCGAAACCAGCGGCGCGCCGCGCCTTTCGTCGACCAGTTGCACGAGGCTATAGCCCAGTTCGATAGTGACGAGCGTGTGGTCCGACACGTCCTCCAGCGCGATGCGCGAGGGATCGGGCGAAGCCGCCGTGGCTTCGGCGGGCTTGGGTAGCAGGGCGCGGGCCTGACGCTTGCGCAAGGCCCGCCACAGGGCGAAGCACATCGCGGCGGCGGGCAGGAACACGCTTTGCGGCATGGCCGGAATGCAGCCGATGGCGGCCAGGATCAGCGAAACGGGAAGCCATGTGCGCGGATCGGCGAACTGGCCGCCGATCTGGCCCGCAAGATCCCGGCTGTCGGCAACGCGGGTGACGATCACGGCGGCGGCGATGGACAGCAGAAGCGCGGGAACCTGCGCCACCAGCGCGTCGCCCACCGCCAGCGTGATATAGCGTTGCGCCGCTTCCCCGGCGGTCAGGCCGTGGCTTATCATGCCGAGGCAGAAGCCCGCGACGATGTTGACGCCCAGGATCAGCAGCGCGGCGATGGCGTCGCCCTTCACGAACTTCGATGCGCCATCCATCGAGCCGTAGAAATCCGCTTCGGTCGCGACTTCGCGCCGCCGCGCTTTCGCTTCGTCCGCCGTCATCAGCCCTGCGGCGAGGTCGGCGTCGATGGCCATCTGCTTGCCGGGCAGAGCATCGAGCGTGAAACGGGCGGAGACTTCGGACACGCGCCCCGCGCCCTTGGTGACGACCACGAGATTGATAATCATCAGGATCATGAACACGAACAGGCCGACCGCGAAGTTGCCGCCGATCAGGAACGCGCCGAAGGCCTCGATCACGTGGCCCGCCGCCGCGCCGCCTTCGTGGCCGTGGACCAGCACCACGCGCGTCGACGCGACATTGAGCGCGAGCCGCAGCAGCGTGGCGAACAGCAGGACCGAAGGGAACGACGAGAAATCGAGGGGCTTTTCCGCGTTCATCGCCGCCATCAGAATGGCGACGGACAACGCGATGTTGAGGACGAAGGAAACGTCCAGCAGCGCGGCGGGCACCGGCACGATCATCAGGACGATCAGCGCCAGGATGCCGCCGGGCAGCGCGAGCGAGGATGCGTTGATGCGGGCAAGCATGTGCGTCACAGCCCGAATTGTTGCAGCCGGGCATAGGCCGTCCGCACGAAGCGGGGGGCCGTGCCGCTGCCGTGCGCGTCCGTGCCGAATGTTTCTCGCAAGGTATCGGCCATGGAGCGGCGCGGGGTTTGCGCGGCGAGGGCATGGAACTGCCGTGCGATGGGGCCTTGCGTGGAGGGCGTGGGTGCGGCGGACACGATGGCCGGGCTTTCGGTGAATGCGGGCGTGTCGCCTTCCCGCGCCATGGCGCCCGCCACTTTCGCACGGATCAGGTCCATCATGCCCGCGACGGACCGGGGCGAACCGTCACGCTCATGAAAGATCGTGCGATTGGCGGCGGCGGCTTGCGGCATGAGCGCGGCGGCGCTTTGCAGGGGGTTTGCGGCAAGGGCGTCGAGGAACTGGCCGGCGCCCGCCGAGCCGAGGAAATGGGCGAGATAAAGTTCCGCCGCGTCAGGTTCCCGCCCCAGCCTTGCGGAAAGGTCGGTGCGGTTGTCGTTCGCCAGTTCCGCCGCCATCAGCGCCGATGCCTGCGGGTCGAAGCGCAGCGCCATGACTTGCGCGCGCATGGCCGGATCGCGTGTCGCGCCCGAGACCACGGCGTCCTGTGCCCAGCCCAGTCCGTGCTCCGCCCCGTGGCGGCGCAGAGTGGAAAGCCATGTCCCTTGCGTGAACTGGTAAAGCCCCGCCGCGCTCGATGTCGGCGCGCGGGCCGAAGGGTCAAGGCTGGATTCGATCCGCGCCTGGGCGAGAAGGTAGGAAAAGTCCACGCCCGTCGCCTGCGCCGCGCGCGCGATGGCGGCTCGGGGATCGGGGGAAGCGGCGGGCGAAAGGCCGATGGGGGAAGGCTGGCTCAACGAAAACTCCCGGCATGATTGGTGCCGGGAGCGGTTTCAGCAAGAGCCGTGCCAGATCGGTATGTGCTCAATCCTTGCCGTTCGTCATTGCGAGCGGAGCGAAGCAATCCAGAGCGTTTGCGTGCGAGATCCGCTCATGCTGAGCTTGTCAAAGCATGGATTGCTTCGTCGCTTTCGCTCCTCGCAATGACGATGGATCGTGTCTTAACGTCGCGCGCCTGCCACCGCATAGGCGGGGGCGATCTTGCGCGGCGGATCGGCGCGATAGAGCCGGGGGCTTCCCGTCAGTGCGTCGAGCCGGGCGGAAACGTTGGCCGCCAGCAGGTTGCGCACCTGCCGGTTCACTTCGTTGAGGCGGCGCGCGGCGTCCAGCAGTCCGCGCGCTTCCTCGTCGATGGCCGGGACGCCCGCATCGTCCAGCGTTCCGCAAAGCGCGGCCTTGTCAGTCGCCGCGCCCATGATCCCGTCGAGGTCGATGGCGGCAAGCGCCTGCCGTTCGGTTTCCAGAACGGCAAGCATCTGCCGCAGCGTATCGCCAAGAGCGGTCATTCGGGGCTTCTCCACAGCATTCCGGCGGCGATCATGGCATCCGCGACCCTGGTGGGAACCAGCGGATAAGTGCCGTTTTCGATGGCCTTGCGGATCACGGCGACGCGCTCCGCGTCCACGGGCGGCTCGCCTGCCGCCGCCGCGCCGCTCAGCACCACGGCGGGCGCGCTCCTTACCGTTCCGGCGGGCGAATCGCGGTTCGTCCGTAGCTGGACGGGGGCGATGGCGCTCAAGGCGCCGGGCCCGGAACTTCCCTCGATCCTCGACATCGTGACCGCTCCTCGTGGATTGAACATGCCAGTCAGAACGGACGCCGCGGCCATTCGTTAAGGGCAGACGCGGCGAAATCCTGCCGCCCATGCGGCAATTCCGTTCATGGCAGGGGAATCGCCACCAGTCCGGGGCGCACGACTTGCGCGCGGGTGGTTTGCGCGGACGCGGCGCGGCCCGCGGCTCTCACGCGCACCCATTCGCCCACCGTGCCCGCGTCCAGCGCTTCGCCGGGCTGCGACACGGCAAAACCGTCTCCTTCGACAGCGATGGTCACGGCATCGCCGCGATTGACGGCGGGCGCGGCGCGTTCCGCCGGAGCGGCGGTGCGGACCGGCACGAACAGCCGCCAGCCGCCCGTGTCGGGGCACCGCACGACGACACTGTCGCGCCGTTCGCCGCGCCATGACAAGGAAAGCGGCGTGCGGCAGGAATTGAGCCGCAGCCGCCGGTCGACGGGCGCGGCCGCGCCGCCCGGCGTTCCGGCGGGCGCGCCGGTGAATGCGGCCACCTGCCGGTCCATGGCGTCGAGATCAGCCAGCGGCGCGGCGGCGGCTGCCAGCAGCGGGGCAAACAGGGAAAGGCTCATCGGTCGTTCTCCATGAGAGGTTCCGGGGAATCATAGGCCAGCGTGGCGGAAAGGCCGGGCTCGCCCGGCTCCACCACGATGCGCGCGCGCAAGCCGTGCGCGCCTGCCTGACGGGCAAGCCGGGCGGCCTGCTCCAGGGCGCTCCCCTGCCCGCCCGGCGCATAGCGCGCGGCGACGGTCAATTGCTGGCGGGGATCGGCGGATTGCTCCGCCAGCCATGCGTCCGGCGCCGGAGCGCCCGCTTCCGCGCGCCAGACCGCCAGCGGCTCCGACCGCGCGGAAGGCGGCCTGGCCTGCCGCGGCGCGCCATCGGGCGCGGTGGACAGTGCGGCGGCTGTCGTCATGAACAGGATGAGGGAGAGGTCGGCAAGGATGATCTGCCAGCCCGATCCCGCGCGCGCGATCATGCGGCCGCGCTCCCGCGCATGCGCGGCCCCTGTGGCACGCGCGTGCCCTGCGGCACATGCGGGGCGGCTTCCGCCACCTGCTGTGCCAGCCAGTCTATCACGCGCTGCCGTTCGGCTTCTTCGCGCAGGCTGGCGCGTTCCACCTTGCGGGCCAGCGGCGCCAGCACGAGATTGGCGAGCAGCAGGCCGTAAAGCGTAGTCAGCACCGCCATGCCGATGGCGTCGGTCAGCGCGCCGCGCGCGATTCCGGCGGCGGGCAACTGGCTGAGCGAGATCAGCGTGCCCGCAAGGCCGAACACCGGGGCAAGTTCGGACGCCTGCGCCAGCGTGCGCACCGCGCGCTCGTTCGCGCCGGCCCGCCGCCGGTGGTGCGCCTGGTGCGCCTGCATCAGCGCGGGGATGGAGCGCGTGGCGATCAGCGCCTCGGTCGCGTCTTCCAGTTCGCTGTCCTCGTAGTGGTGCGGCGCCGCGCGCAACAATCCGTCGCGCTGGATGTCCTGTATCTGCGTCGCGAGTTCCGCGCGCGCCCGCGCGGCGTTGAAGCGGGCGCGGGAAAGCCCGGCCACGGCCCGCGCCGCGCGCGCGCAATCGCCGCTGCCGCAGCGCAGCCAGGTGGCGAGCAGAGTGCCGCCTACGACGATTGCGGCGGATGGGCCATCAAGCAGGTTTGCGGGATCGAACATCGGCGCATCTCCTTCGGGCGTGAAGAACGGCGCGCCGCGCGGGATTTAACCGCATGGCCGGTCTTTGCCGCCGGGCGGCAGGATCTTGCCGGGATGGGCCGTAAATGCCGTCGGATTTCCGCCCGAACGGCACTTGGCACGGTGTTTGCTGAACAGACGGCGACACGCCAGCAAGAAGGTTTCGTGCCATGAGCCTGTTTGGAATACATGCCGCCGCGCTCGAACTGCGCTCGCAGCGCATGGGGTTGCTCGCCTCGAACATCGCGAACGCCGCGACGCCGGGATACAAGGCGCGTGACATGGATTTCGCCGCCGCGCTCGATGCGCGGATGAAAGGCGCGGACGCGGGCAGCGCCGAACGGGCCGCCACGCGCTTTCGCGTGCCGGTGATGCCGACGCTGGACGGCAACACCGTGGAACTGCCGACCGAGCAACTCGCCTTTTCGGAAAATGCGGTCGGCTATGCGGCCACGCTCGATTTCATTCGCGGCAAGGCGGAAACGCTGACCCGCGCGCTGAAGGGAGAATGACCGTGGCCGGTGCTTCTCCTGCCAACCTGTTCGATGTCGCCCGGCGCGGCATGTCCGCCCAACTGGTGCGGATGAACGCGGCGGCATCGAACCTCGCCAACGCGGGCAGCGTCGCGGCCAGCAAGGACGCGGCCTATCGCCCAATCCGCGCGGTGTTCGCCGAAACGCTGGACCGTTCGACCGGCCTTTCCACAGTGCGCGTCGATGCCGTGGTGCGCGAGGATGCGCAGCCGATGCTCCAGCACATGCCCGGCCATCCTTACGCCGACGTGGACGGCAACGTCTGGACCGCGCCGGTCGATGAAAACGCCGAGATGGTCGAGATGCTCGACGCCTCCCGCCAGTATCAGAACCTGGTGGAAGCGCTTTCCACCGCCAAGCAGCTCATGCTCGAAACGATGAGGATGAAGTGATGACAGTTTCTTCCACCAGTGCCGTCACGTCCGCCGTGACGGAGCGGAAAACCGGCTTCGCCGCCCTGGGCAGCGCCGATTTCCTGAAGCTGATGACGGTCCAGATGCAGCAGCAGGACCCGTTCGATCCGGTCGATCAGAAGGAGATGCTGGCCCAGATGGCGCAGTTCTCCTCGCTGTCCGAAACCGCCGAAATCAACGCGACGCTGAAAGCGATCGGCGCGCGGCTTGATGCCATCGCGGCGGGGCAGTCCGCCGCCGCCAATGTCCAGACATCCACGCAGGAGGCTTGACGCCATGTCGTTCTACACATCGCTTTCCGGGCTGAAGAATGCCCAGACCGACCTCAACACCGTCGCGCACAATATCGCCAACGCGGAGACGACCGGCTTCAAGAAAAGCCAGGCCAGCTTCGCGGATATCGTCGCCGGATCGGCCTATGCCAATCCCCGGCTGACGGTCGGCGTCGGTTCCACGGTGGAATCCATCACGCAGAACTTCTCGGGCGGCCCCATCGAGCAGACCGGCGCGGCGCTGGACGTGGCCGTCAACGGCAGCGGTTTCTTCACCATGAAATCGGGCACGACGGGCGATGTAGTCTACACGCGCAACGGCGCTTTCACCATGGACGACGGCGGCTATATCCAGGACGGCTCCAACAACCGGCTCCAGATCTTCGCGCCGGGCGACGATCCGGCAACGGCGGCGACCATGGACGCGCAAGTCGCGCCCGTGAACGGTGCGGGCGCGGCCTATACCGGCACGTCCATCGGCACGGACGGCACTGTCACCGCGACATATGCCGACGGCACCAACACGGTTCTGGGCCGCGTGGCGCTGGCTTCGTTCATCGCGCCTGCCGGGCTGCGGCAACTGGGATCGGCCAACTGGGCGGCGACGGGCATTTCCGGCGCGGCCAGCTATGGCGTCCCGGAAAGCGGCTCCTATGGCGGGCTGCTTTCGGGCGCGCTGGAACGCTCCAACGTCGATATTTCGGAAGAGCTGGTCGGCCTCATCACCGCGCAACGCTATTTCCAGGCCAACGCCAAGGCCATCGATACCGCCACCCAGATTTCGCAGACGATCATTAACCTCCGAACCTGATGAGGGAGTGACCGCGCGATGGACCGCCTGATCTACACCGCCGCGTCCGGCCTGTCCGCCTCGATGGCGCGCCAGCGCATGATCGCCAGCAACATGGCGAACGCCCAGACCATCGGCTTTAGGGCAGAAACGATGACGGCCACGCCCGTGACGCTGCAAAGCCGTTCGCTGGAAGCGCGCGCCCTGACGCTTGCCGAAGTGAAAGGCGTGTCGATGAAGGAAGGCGTCATTTCACAGACGGGGCGCGATCTCGACGTGGCCTGTCAGGGCCGGACGCTGCTGGCCGTGCAGGCGCCGGACGGCAGCGAAGCCTATACGCGGCGGGGTGATCTTTCCATTTCACCGACCGGCGTGCTCCAGAACGGAGACGGCCTGCCGGTGCTGGGCGACGGTGGTCCGATCACGGTGCCCACCGAAGCGCGCGTAACCATCGCACCCGACGGTGCGGTGATGGTGTCGGACGCCAGCACGCCCGACCAGCCGCCGGTCGAAGTGGCGCGCCTCAAGCTGGCAAGCTGGGAAGGCACGCGCATCGAGAAGGACTTGAACGGCCTGTTCCGCGTGCCGGACGGAAGCGGCGGCTTCGGCGTGCTGCCCACGGACGAGAATGCGCGCGTCGTTCCCGGCGCGCTGGAACAATCGAACGTCGATCCCAATCAGGTGCTGGTCGAAATGATCGAGGCGCAGCGCCTGTTCGAAATCCGCGCGAAGATGATCTCGACCGTCCGCGATCTCGATGAAAGCGGCGCCAGCCTCATGCGCATCAACACCTGAAACGGAGCAAGTTCCCATGCCTACTTCCGCTCTCTATGTCGCCCGCACCGGGCTGGAGGCGCAGGACGCGCGGATGCGCGTCATCGCCAACAACCTCGCCAACGTGAACACCACGGCCTTCAAGCGGGACCGCGCCAATTTCGCGACTCTCGCCTATCAGGACGCACGCGTCGCCGGGCAGCAATCGTCCAGCGAGACCGCCTACGCCACGGGCCTCAACCTCGGCACTGGCGTTTCCGTGCAATCGACGACCCGGATCGAAACCAGCGGCCCGCTCAACAGCACGGGCAATTCGTTCGATCTGGCGCTGGACGGCGACGGTTATTTCCAGGTGGAGCTTCCCGGCGGCCAGACGGGCTATACCCGCGCGGGCAACTTCTCGCGCTCTTCCGAAGGGCAACTGGTGACCGCGCAGGGCTATGCCGTGCAGCCGCCGGTCACAGTGCCCGAAGGCGCCATCTCGGTCGCCATTGCGCCGGACGGCACGGTTTCGGCCATGGTTTCCGGCCAGTCGGAAGCGAGCGAGCTGGGCCAGATCACGATCGCCAGCTTCGCTAATCCCGCCGGGCTTCAGGCGGCGGGTGACAATTTCCTGCTGGAAACCGGCGCGTCTGGCGCGGCGCAGACCGGCGTCGCGGGCGAAGGCGGGCGCGGCCGCATCCGGCAAGGCATGCTGGAAGGGTCGAACGTCAACATCGTGGAGGAACTGGTCGGCATGATCGAATGCCAGCGCGCCTATGAGATCAATTCCAAGATGATCTCTTCCGTCGATGAAATGCTGCGCAACGCCAACCAGACATTGTGACAATGACGATGGGACAGTCTTTTCCGGCGGTTGCGCTCCTCGCGTGGACGGGCATGGCGCTCGCCCAGCCCGTCCACGCGAAGCAGCGCGACCCGCAGGCGTTCGCCGCCGCGCTGCCCGAAGCGCCGCCCGCGCCGCGCGCGGCGGGCGGCGGCATCTTCGATGCATCGGCGGGCTATGCCTCGCTCTATGAAGGGATGCGGGCGCGGCGGGTGGGCGATCCGCTGACGATCCTGCTGGTGGAACGCACCACGGCGGCCAAGTCCGTCCGTTCCAAAAGCGGCAGGAGCGGCAGCGCCGCCATCACGCAGCCCACGTCCGGCCCGCTCGATTTCCTCAAGGCGGATGCCCTTAAGATGGGCAGCAATTCGTCGTTCAATGGTCAGGGAGACGCGGGGCAGACGAGCACGTTCAGTTCCACGCTCTCGGTCACGATCGCTGAAGTGCGGCCCAACGGGACCGCGCTGGTTCGCGGGGAAAAACGCATGTTGCTCAGCCAGGGGGACGAATGGGTCCGCTTTTCCGGGATCGTCCGCCTGGCCGATGTCGATCAGGACAACCGGATCACCAGCGCCCGCGTGGCGGACGCGCGGATGGAATATTCCGGCAAGGGCGCGCTCCAGCGCGCCAGCCGGCAGGGCTGGCTGGGCCAGTTCTTCAACATGATCAGCCCATTTTAGCGGAGGATGGCGATGTTTCGGTTCCTTCTTCCCGTGCTTGCCCTGCTGGCGCTTGCGCCCATGCCTGCCCATGCGGAGCGGGTGCGCGATCTCGGCGCGTTCCAGGGTGTGCGGTCCAACCAGCTTACCGGCTACGGCGTGGTCGTGGGCCTCGCGGGCACGGGCGACGACAACCTCGAATACCTGACGCAGGCGATGCGGGGCGTTTCGGGCCGCATGGGCGTGCAGCTTCCACCGGGCGTTTCGCCGGGGCTGAAGAACGCCGCCGCCGTGATTGTGACGGCGGAATTGCCCGCCTTTGCCAAGCCCGGCCAGCGCATCGACGTGACGGTTTCCACTATCGGCAAGGCTAAGTCGCTGCGCGGCGGGGCGCTGATCCTGTCGCCGCTCTATGGCGCGGACGGGCAGATCTACGCCATGGCGCAGGGCAACCTCGCCGTGGGTGGCCTCGGCATTTCGGCCAAAGACGGCTCGCAACTGACCGTCAACGTGCCCACCGTGGGCCGCATCACCGAAGGGGCGAGCGTGGAGCGCGCTGTCGGCACCGGCTTCGCCAGCGCGGAAACCGTGCGCTGGAACCTCTATGCGGCGGACTTCCTGACGGCGGCTCGCGTGCGCGACGCGATCAACAGCTTCCTGCCGGGCACGGCGCAGATCGAGGACGGCGTGACTCTGGCCCTGCGGTTGCCGGAAGGCGCGGACCGGCGGGCGAGCCTGATGGCCGCCATCGAGATGCTGGACGTGACTCCGGCCGAAACCGCCGCCCGCGTTATCGTCAATAGCCGCACGGGAACGGTCGTCATCAACAACGCGGTGCGCCTGTCGCCCGCCGCGATCAGCCACGGCAAGCTGACGGTGCGGATCGACGAAGCGCCGCAGGTGATCCAGCCGGGGCCATTCAGCCAGGGACGCACGGCGGTGCAGCAGGACAGCCAGATCAGCGTCGAGGAATCCGGTTCGCGCGTCGTGCACTTCAAGGGCGGCGCTTCGCTGGCCCGGATCGTGGATGCGCTCAACCTGCTGGGCGTGAGCCCGCCCGATCTCGTCGCGATCCTCGAAGCGCTGAAGCAGGCAGGCGCGCTCAAGGCGGAAATGGTGGTGATATGACGCCGGTTTCCTCTCTCGCCGCGATCCGCTCGCAGGCTCCTTCGGAACATGAAAAGCTGGCCGATGCCGCCCGCCGGTTCGAGGCGATTTTCGTGCGCCAGATGCTCGCCGCCGCGCGCAAGACCAGCTTCGACGAGGAGGGCCTGTTTTCCGGCGAAGCGATGAACGCCTTCCGCCAGATGCAGGACGAACGCTTCGCCGACATCGCCGCCGAACGCGGCTCGTTCGGCCTTGGCCGGATGATCGAGGCGCATCTTGCGCGGCTTGTGCCCAACGAAGGACAGAACTGATGGCGTCCGATCTTCTTTCCATCGCGTCGAGCGGCGTCAAGACAGCGCGGATCGCGCTGGACGTGACGGCGCAGAACATCGCCAACGTCTCGACCGAAGGCTATGTCCGGCGCAGCGCCGCCATGCAGGAGCTTGTCTCCGTGGGCGGACCGGACCGGCTCGACGTATCGCTGTCCGGCGTGCGGCTGGAGCGCGTGGTCCGCAACGCGGATGCGTTCCGCCAGTCGGAAGTGCGCCGCACGGGCGCCGACGCAGCGCGGGCCGACGCGGAAGTGGCGGGGCTCACGGCCATCGAAACGGCGGTCGAGCAGTCGGGCGCCTATGCCGCGACGGTGGATTTCGAGGCGTCACTGCGGCAACTCGCCGCCGATCCCGTCAACACCAGCCTGCGCGCCGCCGTGATCGAGGATGCGCGCGCCATGGCGCAAAGCCTGAACATGGCGGCGGCTGAACTGGACGCGGCGGGTACGGCCATGCGGTTCGAGGCGCAGGCCGGGGTGGAGCAGGCGAACGTGCTGGCGAGCGAGCTGGCGCGCGTGAACCTGCGGCTGGCCCGCGCGGCGGACGGATCGAGCGACCGGACATCGCTTCTCGATCAGCGCGACCTGCTGCTCCAGAAGTTGAGCAACCATGCGGACGTGACCACCACGATCGCGGCGGACCAGACCGTCGAAGTGCGGCTGGGCGGGGCCAGCGGCCCGCTGATGGTGTCGGGCGGCACGTCCGCCACGCTGGCCATGGCGACGGCGGGGGACGGCATGATCTCCTTCACGCTGGACGGCGCCGCGGTAAGCCCGACAGCCGGTTCGCTTGCCGGAAAGGCGCAGGCGCTGGACAAGCTGGCGCAAGCGCGCGGCGATCTGGACACTATCGCCGCCGATTTCATTACTGCCATGAACACGGCGCAGGCGAGCGGCGCGGACCTCAACGGCAATGCCGGGCAACCGCTGTTTTCCGGCACGGGCGCCGCCGATATCGCGCTGGCGGCAAGCGACGGCGCGCTGATCGCCACCGCGCCCGCCGGGTCGCCCGCCGGAAGCCGGGATACCGGCAATCTCGACACCATGCGCGGGGCGCTGGCCACGGCGGACACGGCGGACACGGCGGGCAGGCTGGACGGGTTGATCTTCGACATTTCCAGCACGGTCGCCGGGCGCAGGATCACGCGCGATGCCCTGGCCGCCATTGCCGACACGGCGTCGCGGGCCTTGCAGGCGCAGGCGGCGGTCGATCTCGATCACGAAGCCGTCAACCTCGTCCGCTTTCAACAGGCGTTCCAGGCATCGGGCCGCGTGATGCAGGTCGCCAACGACATTTTCGACACTTTGCTCGGTATCAGGTGAGGACACCGCCATGACTATTATCGGCACCGGAACCGCCCCCTTCTACGAACGCTCCGTGCGGGGCATGACGGGCCTGCGCGCGCAGGCCGAGCGGATGCAGTCGCGGATCGGCACGGGAGAGCGGCTGGCGCGATCCTCCGACGATCCGGTCGCGGCGGCCCGGCTGCGCACGCTGGCGCGGGTGGACCGCATGGCCCAGATCGACGCGACGAACGCCAACCGCGCCGCAGTGGACCTCTCGCTGGCGGACGATGCGCTGACATCGTTCGCCGAAGCCGTCATGCGGGCGCAGACGCTTGCCAATCAGGCCGCCAACGACACGCTGAACGATACGCAGCGCGCGGCTATCGCGGCGGAACTATCGCAGATTCACGGACAACTGGTCGATCTGGCCAATGCGCGCGATTCCATGGGGCACGCCCTGTTCGGCGGGGCGGCGGCGGGGCCTGCCTATGAACTCGATGCGAGCGGCAACGCCGTCTACATCGGCACCGCCGCTTCGGGCGAACTGCCGCTGGGCGACGGACAGGCCGTGACGCGCGGGCTGACGGGGCCGGAGTTCCTGAACTTTGCGGTCGGCGGTTCGTCCACGGACCTGCTGGCCGTTGTCAGGACGCTCGCCGACGGCCTGCAAGGGGCCGATCCGGCGCAGGCTGCGCGCGATGCGCTGGGCGCGCTTTCCCAGGGGCTGGACAAAGTGGCGACCGGCCAGACCATCGTGGGCGCGCGGCTGGCATGGCTCGACCTTGCCGCCGAACAGCGGCTGGACAGGTCCGAACTGCGCGGCGCGGAACAGGCCGATATCGGCGGCGTGGATTTCGCGGCCACGTTCGCCCGGCTTCAGAACACGCTGCTGGTGCTGGAAGCCAGTCAGAGCAGCTTTGCGAAGCTGTCCAGCCTCAGCCTGTTCGCCCGGCTGGGTTGAAGCAGGCGCAAGACGGACAGGCAGGGGTAAGCAGACATGTATGCGGGTATCGGGGTCGTCATTCTTCTGGTCATGGTGTTCGGGGGCTTCGCGCTTACCGGCGGGGCGCTCGGCCCCGTCATGCACGCCATCCCGCACGAAATGCTCATCATCGGCGGGGCGGCCATCGGCGCGCTGGTGACGGGCAATTCGCTGCACGAGCTGAAGGCCATCGGCAGCGCTCTCGGCAAGGTGTTCAAGGGTCCGAAACACACGAAGCAGGACCATATCGACGCCATCGTGCTGACCACGCGGCTGATGAAGCTGCTGCGCGCCGAAGGCCCGGTCGCGCTGGAAGCCCATGTGCAGGATCCGGCCAGTTCCGCGATCTTCGCGGAGTTTCCGCGCCTGATCGCCGACAAACCGCTGATCGCGCTGATCTGCGACACGCTGACTCTGATCGTGGTGTCCTCCGGCACGCTGGAAGTCCATGCCGTCGAGGACGTGATGGACAACGCGATGAAAACGCACTTCCACGAACTGCACGAACCGCAGCACGCGCTCCAGAACCTCGCCGATGCGCTGCCCGCGCTGGGTATCGTTGCCGCCGTGCTCGGCGTGGTCAAGACCATGGGGTCCATCGACGAGCCGCCTTCGGTGCTGGGCGGGATGATCGGATCGGCGCTGGTCGGCACGTTCCTGGGCGTTCTGCTGGCCTATGGCATCGTCTCGCCGATGGCCGGGCGGTTGAAGCAGGTGCTGGAACAGGACGAGCAGATCTTCCACGCCGTCAAGCAGGTCGTGATTG
>Ga0265293_10003730_pt1 | contig 27912 bp, 23 predicted proteins | sample Munlanlewell138R_FD_192505 | JGI IMG/M metagenome (GOLD analysis project Ga0265293, IMG submission 192505) | Leachate microbial communities from a municipal landfill in Southern Ontario, Canada - Leachate well 138R | ecosystem: Engineered > Solid waste > Landfill > Unclassified | place: Canada...
CAAGTGTCAAAAACCCGGGGCTCAGTCGAAATCCGCAAAAGTACTCTTGACTTTGGTGTAGCCCCTCTGTATAATAAGAAAGTGTCATGGCGGCGTAGCTCAGTTGGTCAGAGCATACGGTTCATACCCGTAGAGTCGCTGGTTCAAATCCAGCCGCCGCTACCAAAAAAACCAACAATACCCTACAAAATCTGTAGGGTTTTTTCGTATGTTTCGAAATAATGGGAATAAAAGCCTGCTGGTGCCACACACTTCGACAGAGCATCCGGCTCCATCCTGCTAAAGTAGATGATGGTCGAAGGAGATGATTGCGTGGCAAAGGTGTTGTCGCTCCCTCTAGCATCAGATGAGAGCAGATTGAAAATCCACCAAGTGTTCATTAGTTGGGCCAACTCACCCCTGCTCTGGGGTTTGATTGGCTTCCTAGCGGGAAGGGCAGCTATCTTTGGTGAAATTTGGCCTTTTGGTTTGTCCTACGTAGCCGTAATTCGCAAGCTGAGACCGAAGCAGTTAGGGCTTCCGCTCCTAGGGGTTGCCTTAGGGATAACAAGTCAGATCGGTTGGCCGTTGGCGTTGCCGTACTACAGCGCTTTGGCTGTTCTACTAATTGCGCCGGGAACGGGTGAGAAGAACGGGAGGATGTGGCTAATCGCTAGCGTTCTTACTATCAAGCTCGCCCTGCATTATCTCTTGCAGCCTGTTCCCATGGTCTTGATCGTGGCGGTAACCGAGTGTGTTTTTGCCGTGTTCGTATATCGATTGTTGTACCCCTTGCTTGAGCGTTACTTTGAAAGGCAGCTCGCTTGGGGCGAGTTGTATGCCTTCTTGCTGGCATTGACGCTCATTATTTCTATAGGATGGAGTTGGGGAGGGTTTTCGCCTCGCCTGTTCTTGGTCTGTGCCTTGATTGTCTTGGGTGCACGCCTTGGAGGGCTGGGCGTTTCTTGCATTCTAGGACCTGCTCTGGCGCTCTTGGTTTTGCTCCTTGGCGAGCCTGTAGAGATGGTACTCTTCATCGTTGTAGCAAGTCTGCTCACTGGCTTTTTGCACAATTTGAGTTGGGGCTACTACGCGGGTCCCTTGCTGGCGTTGGTTTTCACAGCAACGGGACCTGCAACGGTAGATACGCTGGCCTGGTTCTTAGTTGTTCTGGTAGCGGTTTACGTAGCCAGGCGCGTATCGCAGGAGCATTTGGATATTCTCAAACGGATCGTACCTGGAACGCCCGGCTTTGAAAAACAACAAAGGGGCTATGATGAACACCTCAAGAAGGTCTTCGATCAAAAGATCGACGGATACCTGACTGTCTTTGAAGAACTCGAGAAGAACCTCCTTGATAATGAAAATCCTCTTTTTCACAGGCAAATGCATGGCATGGCCGAGTTGCTGAAGACGATGAAGAAGTCGTTTGCTCCCGAGGCGGCCTTTACCAGAGAGTTAGAAGAGATTTTGCTGCGACGCTTTTCTGGAACAGATATATCACATATTACCGTTTTGCCTACTCTCGATGGATTTGAGATCTATGGAGCTCGCAAACAGCCTTGCGTTACAGGGTGCTTTTGTCGTGAAGTTGCCGAGTTTGCCACGGGTACAATTGCATCCCAACGCTATGGGGTGACCAGTAGTAACTGTCACCTCGATAAGAAATGTGGGTTTCGTATATGTCCGAGTCCTAAGTACAGGGTGGAAATTGGCAAAGCGAAAGTCGCCAGTCAAGGGGTGTCGGGAGACAACCAGATCGCCTTTGAGATCGCCTCGAGTAAAGTGGCGATTGTCCTGAGCGACGGTATGGGTGTCGGTTTGAAAGCTCATGCCGAGAGTAACGTGACGCTCCGTTTGCTCGAGCGCATGATTAAGGCAGGCTATGATCTGACGACGTCCGTATCGCTCATCAACCGCCTGTTGATGCTTCGCAACCAGGATGACATGTTTGTTACCATCGACCTCGTTGTCGTCGACCTTTTTTCTGGACAGCTTGAGTTCGTCAAGATTGGTGCCGCACCTAGTTTTATCAAGCGCGGACGTGAAGTCGAGATCGTTTACAATCACGCACTGCCAGTGGGGGTTTTGTCACAGGTTGATATTGAGTCTGATAGGAGAATGCTGCAGGAAGGAGAAGTCTTAGTCATGACCACCGACGGTGTGTTGGACGCCCAGCGCAGTGTGGCACGTAAGGACGAGTGGATGTGCTGGAATCTGCGGCGTCTGAAGGAACACGATGATATGTCTGTCATGGCCGAGGCCATCTTAGAAGACAGTCTGGATGTTGCGGATGGCCGCGTTGATGATGACATGATGGTGGTTGTGGCGCGACTTGTGCGCGCTGACTCGGAAGTTGAGAGTTATAGGAGGGTGCAATCAAGTGGCTAGTGACCTGTTTCCTGCCTTTGTTAGAAACCTGGAGATGTTATCAGTGAAGCCTCAAGATAGAATTCTAGTTGCGGTGAGCGGTGGTCCGGATTCCATGGCCTTGCTGCATCTTTTTTGGCGCTTTAACAAGAGAAGAATCGGGGTTTTTCATCTGAACCATGGCTTTAGGGATACGGCGTCCAACGATGCGGCTTTTGTGGAAGAATACGCCGACAAGCTCGGTATTCCGGCTCAGATCGAATCCTATGATATCACAGGTTTTCTATCGTCCAGCGGTGAATCGAAGCAGCAAGGGGCAAGGAAAATCCGCTACCAGTTGCTGAAAAACTTCGCGGATGCAGGGGGTTACCACCGCATTGCCCTAGGCCATCACGGCGACGATCAAGCTGAGACTGTCTTGATGCGGGTGTTGCGAGGTGCAGGCTTGCACGGACTTGGAGGAATCCCGCCTCAGCGCGGTCCTTTTATCCGTCCACTCTTGAGCGTATACAAAGAGGAAATTCTACAATACTGCCAGGACTTTGACGTTCCCTATGTGCTCGATGAGACCAACTTTGAACCCGTCTATCTACGTAACAAGATTCGTCAAGAACTGCTTCCTCTGTTATCGGAAGAGTACAATCCGGAGATTATGGCCCAGTTGGTGCAACTGGCTGACTTGGCAAGGGAAGACGAACTGGAACTCCAGAACAGAGCTGAGGAAGTCGCAGGAAAGAATCTCAAGTGGCGACGGGGGCAGGTGCTTTTTCCCCGTAGGGTGTTTGCTGGTCTCTCCATTGCCATGCAGCGCAGGGTACTTCGGTTGCTTCTCCAGGCCTATAGAGGCCATTTGCTCCAGATTGGTTTCAACCATATCGAGACCTGGCGGCACAAACTGTTGGAGAGTTCAAGTTTTCGGCTGTCGCTGCCTCAGGTTTGGGTAGCAGCCAATGCTGAGTACATCTTCGTTGGAGACTTTCTGGAGAAGGAGTGGTCACCCGCACAACTGGAACTTCCTGGTCAGATGCAAGCCGGTCACTATACAATCAGTGCAGAAATCCTGCCTGTGGAGAACGTAGAGATGTGCGATGAGCACAGCGAGGATTTTGACCTCGATGTTCTGGCGTTACCGCTTTGGGTGCGTCCTCGTCAAGATGGGGACCGCATGACGCTCTTTGGAAACGCGGGCTCCAAGAAGGTGAAGGATCTCTTAATTGATATGCATATACCCGTAGAACAGCGAGATTCATTGCCAATAGTCTGCGATCAGGAGGACATTTTGTGGATCCCAACAGTACGCAGAAGCTCGAAAGGAGCTGTTTCGAACTCGACGAAGCAGGTCCTTCGCTTAAGCCTCAAATAAAGGTGCCGGAATATTGTCACGCCCATACCCTTATGTTATAATTGATTGACGTATCGCTATTTCCCGTGCTCTTGGCTCTGGAAAGGGAGGGCAAAATTTGAATAAATTTCTTCGTGGAATCAGTTTGTATTTGCTGATCGCCATCATTGCAGTGTCTATTGTAAGTAATCTTTATTCGCCTGTTTCACCGGCAAAAGAGCTGTATTACTCAGAACTGCTGCAGTTCATTGAAGACGATAAAGTGGCCTCTGTAAAACTTGTAGGAGATCAGCATGTTGAAGGTCGGCTCCGGGATGGGACGAACTTTTCCGCCCTTGTACCCATGGGCAAGATGTCTGACATAGCCGATCGCCTTGAAGCTAGAAATGTCCAGTTGGAAGCAGAACTGCCTCCGCAGACTCCATGGTGGATGGCTTTGCTTCCAAATGTCGTTTTCATTGTTGTGCTTGCCTTGTTCTGGCTGTTTATTATGAACCAGATGCAGGGCGGCAATAACCGTGCCATGTCGTTTGGCAAGAGTAAAGCTCGTTTACATCACGAAGACAAACGCAAGGTCACCTTTGACCATGTGGCCGGCGTGGATGAGGCTAAACAGGAACTCGTAGAAATCGTGGAGTTTTTGAAGCATCCCAAGAAGTTTAATGATGTGGGAGCGAAGATTCCCAAGGGTGTCCTCTTAGTAGGACCTCCAGGAACAGGTAAGACCTTGTTGGCTCGAGCTGTTGCAGGTGAAGCGGGAGTACCGTTTTTCAGCATCAGTGGTTCGGAGTTTGTAGAGATGTTTGTGGGCGTTGGTGCTTCTAGGGTACGGGACCTATTTGAAAATGCCAAAAAGAATGCGCCTTGCCTGATTTTCATTGATGAACTAGATGCAGTAGGTCGCCAGCGTGGCGCCGGTTTGGGCGGCGGGCACGATGAGCGGGAGCAAACTCTGAATCAGTTACTGGTTGAGATGGATGGCTTTGAGACCAACTCAGGAATCATCATCATGGCCGCCACCAACAGAGCAGACGTTTTAGACCCGGCGCTTTTGAGACCTGGACGTTTTGACCGCAAAGTGGTTGTGGACCGTCCCGACTTGCAGGGACGAACGGAGATTCTGAAGATCCACAGCCGTAACAAGCCTTTGCAGCCCGAAGTTGACCTTAAGGTAATTGCTCGACGAACACCAGGATTCTCCGGGGCTGACCTCGAGAACGTACTGAACGAATCGGCGATTTTGGCTGCCAGAGCTAACCGCAAGGTGATTACCATGGCCGACGCTGAAGAGGCTATCGACAGAGTCCTGATGGGACCTGAGAAGAAGAATCGCAGACTCCATGAGATTGATCGCAAAGTGTTTGCTTATCATGAAGCCGGTCACGCCGTGGTAGCGCACTTCTCGAAACATGGCGATCCAGTCCACAAGGTTACCATTGTGGGTCGGGGTGGAGCCGGAGGATATACTATGATGTTGCCAGAAGAGGAGCGCTTTGTGGCCAGTCGTTCGAAACTCATGGATGAACTGGTGAATCTCCTCGGAGGGCGAGCCGCTGAGGAACTGGCTCTTGACGAGATTAGTACCGGAGCCTCCAATGACTTGGAGCGGGTAACCCGCATTGCCAGGAAAATGGTGATGGAATGGGGTATGAGCCCCCGACTCGGACCTTTGACCTTCGGGCGCCCCAATGGTGAAGATCTCGTGTTCTTAGGGCGAGACATTTCAAGAGAGCGCAACTACAGCGAAGGTGTAGCGGAGATTATTGATGAAGAAGTCCACAAACTCGTAGAATCGAGTTATCAAGCCGCCACCAAGTTGCTCACAGAACATCGTGCGAAGCTCGATGCAGTGGCAGAAGCGCTCTTGGATAGAGAAACGCTCAGTAGGGAAGAGTTCCTGAGCTTGATGGAAGGTGAGGAGCTTACCGCACCCGACGTCGAGCCTGGCGTGGAAGAACAAGCGATCACCGAAACGCATGAAGATGTGTCGACTGACGCATTAACGGAGACCACCAGAGGCCACAGCGAGAAGCTAAGGCCCGCTGGATCGGAAACCACCCTATAAGAAACGGTCACAAAAAAACAACCCTTCAGCCTGAAGGGTTGTTCTGTTTTAAGGGACTATCTGAGATGGGCCGGCTTGTCACCGAGGGTGAGTGGAATGAGGCGCATTTCTCCTTGACGCCAGATGGTGAGCATGATCTCATCACCTGTGGAGTGCTTGGCGATTTCCTCAGCCACATCATCCGTGGAATAGACATCTCTCTCTCCGATTCGTCTGAGGACGTCCCAGGCCTGGAGTCCTGCCTCTTCGGCTGGCGACCCTTGAATCACGTCGAGGATGAGAACACCTTTTTTGTCGGGCAAGCGTAACTGACTCGCTGTCTGCTCCGAGAGGTTCTGATGGTAGACACCGATCCAGGGTTGGCTGACTCCGCCTGTGGTGATCAACTCTTCGAGGACATCCTTGGCTACATTGATCGGTATGGCAAACCCGATACCTTGGCCGCTGGAATGGACGGCGGTGTTAATTCCAATGACCTCTCCTGCCATATTGAGCAGGGGTCCGCCCGAGTTGCCGCTGTTGATGGCTGCATCGGTTTGCATTAGGTTCTTGTAGGTCTGGGGTCTTCCGGTTTCCTGGCTCATGATGTTAATCTCGCGACCCTTAGCACTGAGTACACCGACGGTTACCGTGTGATGCAATGCCTCTCCATAGGGGTTACCGATGGCAATTGTCCACTCGCCGATCCTGGACTGATCCGAATCACCGAGCGGTACTGTGGGGAAGACATGATTATCTTCATTTATGATGCGCAGAACCGCTAGGTCTAGCGAAAAGTCCGATCCGATGATTTCGGCCTGGTACTCTTTTTCTAGCCCTGGTACGTCAACGACGACAGTGATGGTTTGACCATCTCCCTTGTTACCAACCACGTGCTGATTGGTGAGGATAATTCCAGATTCATCAATGATGAAGCCAGAACCCGCACTACGTTGCTGCACTGGCTGGCGATTCGTGAAGGGATCATTGAACCAGGAGTCGAAAAAGAAGTTAAACATCGGATCCCGGATGATGGATCTCGAGTCTTGGGTCTGTTCGGGCATCGGCCACACCACGGATAGGAAGACCGTGGCCGGGCTGGCCACTTCGGCAATGTCGGCGATGATGTAGGGGTTCCCCGTGATCAGCGGAGCAGCAGCCGTGTTCGCCACAATTTCTATAGGTTCTTGAGGAGCCTCTTCTGCGATCAAGGTTGCTGCAGGTAACAGGTGGGCTATTGCCCCACTGAAAGCCAACAAAACTCCGACAATCAGCATGACAACAACAATACGTTTTCTGTTTTGCATAATAATCCTCCTCGCATTTTTTTTGTGTTTCTAAATACTTGCATTATAACTTATCTTTGTGCACTAGGCAAGGGAGTGAGGGTATGAGCGGCCCTGTAAAGTCTGTCCAATGGGGGAAGGAAATAGTCAGGAGCATTGAGATATATCCCATCCTAGGCTCAACTAATCATTTCGCAAGGCCTTTTATAAAAAGTGGGGGTGCATCCGGTACAGTTCTGTGGGCTCTGGATCAAACAGACGGAGTAGGGCGCTTAGGACGCAGTTGGGACGCGGACGCATCGTCCCTCACCTTTAGCTTAGTATGGAGATCTCCCAATAAGATGATTCCCCAAAACCTGACTCTAGCTGTAGGCCTAGGGTTGGTACAGAGCTTAGAAGCGATTCTTCCGACAGTCAAAATCAAATGGCCCAATGATCTGTGGATCGGTGAACAGAAACTGGGAGGTATTTTAACAGATACCATGCGTGACCAGGGCCAACTCTGGGTCATTTTAGGTGTTGGCTTAAATATTAATGCTACACCGCCCCAGGGCGATAGAAGCCCGCGAATCTCGCTACAAGAAGCCACGGGTTGTTCTTGGTCGAGACTTGGCATTTTAGATTTGGCTCTCAGCGGGGTAGAGCGGGGGTTTGCCTTAGCCCAAAGCCGCGCTGATCTGGGAAATCTGTTTCGCAAACACGGCAACTTCTTGGACCGCGAAATCACCGTTGTTCATGGTGGCCAGTCTTTTCACGCCCTGGCGAGAGACGTTCTTCCCGATGGAAGGCTTCTAATAGAAGACGCCTGCGGTGTGCGGGCGCTCTTACCAGAAGAAATTTCTGTACGTTTCTGATTGCTATTAGCAGGAAGTATGGTACAATAAACAGGCGAGGGAGGATCTGAGTTCCTGGTGGGCTCCGCAGGCTTCAAACCTGTCAGGGGGGTAACAAGGGTTATCCTCGGTGGGTTCGATTCCCATATTCTCCCGCCAACTAGACCTTTTCGGGACGTTTGCCAAGTGAGCGAACGTCCCCTTTTCTTTTTGTAATCCCTTGGGCATCAAAGTATTCCAAGAAGACGAGGGCAAACTTGCGGCTGGTGCCAAGCCTATCGCGAAAGACGCTGAGCTCAAAACCATCTTGAAAGGCCTCTTCCTGGAATAGGATATCCAGAAGACCTTGCACGATTTCCGGGGTTGTCCAATGCTCGCTGGGCAGTGCAACCAAGAGGCCTAAGTGACTGCCCGCAAAGAGGAGTTCGCTAGAGAAGCCCATCTCAGCTAAGGCGCCTAAAGTCAATGGTTCATAGGGACTCTTCTCTATGATGGCTCGGGCCTCTTGTAGTTTCTGTTCTTCCTGATCAGACAGGGTAACTTGGTGTTTCGAACTGCTAATGGCTCCACGTACTTCCTTTAGATCGGCTGTTTGACCAAGGATCTGGTCAAAGAGTCTCGAGGGCAGACCCGTACCTGTTCGCAGCGTTTCCTTGCTGGGCCCGAGTGCCAGAGGATTGGCCTTGTGGAACTGTTCCACTGTTGTTCTTAAGTACTGTTGCACCTTGTCATACTGCTCTGGCGCTAAAATATAATCCCCGAGGACATGCAAATCGGGATGTAGAGCTAACTGCAACTCTTGAAACTGACTCTTCGTCCAATATGTGCGATCCCGCGCTTTGAGCAGACTCAGAGTCTTAAGATCGCTTCTGTACTTCGCCTGGAGTGCTTCCACATCAAGGTGTGCCTCGGGTTTTTCAAAGGGGAAGAGGTGACGAAGGCGCTTAGGACCAACCAGACGCAAGTTATGGCCGCGGACTGGGACCCCTTCTTCGATAAACTGACCGCCCCCGAGTGTATCTTGGAGCTCACTGTGACGGAGGATAAAGCGATCCTTGAAGCTGAAATGAGCGGGGTGCTCTAACTCCAGCTGAACAAAACCTTCCTGTCCGGGCTCGAGCTGATCGCTACCCAAGACCTTAACCATGGCCAGCGTTTCCAATGTACCAACATAAAGCTTGATCTGTTGACCTGTTTCCAGGGCAGACGAGGCCTGAGGGAGTACGCGTACAAATGCGTTGATTAACGAAACATAAGGGCGACGTTTGGGAAGTGCCAAGTACATCCCCCTGGACAGACTGGCCTTTTCGACGCCTGTCAGATTAACGGCCAGGCGAGAATGGGCAACACCCGTCTCCACCGGCTTGGTCTGGGTTTGCAGGGTACGAATTCGGGCTTCAAGACCTGCAGGTTCGATTACGACGTCCATCCCTACATGCAAAGAACCATCCATAAGTGTTCCGGTGACAACAGTTCCAGCGCCCTTAATTGTAAACACGCGGTCGATCCAGAGGATGGGATTGTCGTCTTCACTCGTCTCGGGAGCAGAAACCAAAAGGGCGTTGATGGCTTCTTTGAGAACATCCATATTATAGCCTGAGACGGCTGAAACCGGGATGATGGGAAAGTCTTTGAGGCTGGTCTCACTTAAGTGCTCACGCACATCGGCCTCGACGAGTTCCAACCATTCAGGGTCGACCAAATCGGCCTTCGTTAGGGCGACCACACCACGCTTGACTCCGTAGAGATCCAGAATTTCCGTGTGCTCCTGTGTTTGAGGCATCCAGCCATCATCTGCGGCCACAACCAACAGGACGAAGTCCACCTGTCCTACGCCTGCCAGCATGTTCTTCACCAAACGATGGTGACCAGGCACATCAACTACGCCTACGTTTCCCTGGGGAAGAGAGAACCAGGCGAAGCCTAGATCAACGGTCATACCCCGGCTTTGCTCTTCTTGGAGACGGTCGGGGTTGATGCCCGTTAAGGCCGTAATGAGGGTTGTCTTGCCATGGTCAATGTGACCGGCCGTACCCATTATGAACATGTCGTCACACCTCCCTGAAGGATCTGGATAATATCTTCGTCCTGGGAAGCAAGTACGCTCCTCGGGTCAAGTAACACACGGTCTTGTGTAATTCTACCCATGACAGGAGGCGTTCCATGGCGGAGCCATTGGGCCAACTCTGCGCTGGAAAGCAGGGGGCTTTGCAGTGCCAAGGCCCATGACGAAATGGTTTCACCTGGCAGAGACCCTCCGCCCATGGTGGATTGGGTCGGCACAACTTCTCCTTGGAGATTCGGTCCTAGATAGTTTAACCATGTTTCTGCACGTTCTTTGATGGTATCTGAATCCAAGCTGGCAAAGGCCCAAAGTGGAAGTTTCTCGTAGTCCTTACTCAAATGCAGTTCCAAGACAGCTTCTAGTGCAAGCAGCGAGAGCTTATCAATGCGCAGTGCACGCAGGAGGGGATCGCGCTTGATAATGTCAACTAGGTCTTTACGTCCGCTGATAATACCCGCCTGTGGCCCTCCAAAGAGTTTGTCACCGCTGTAGGTTACAATGTCACTGAATTTAAGGGCACTTGACACAAGGGGTTCTGCAAAGGGGCGGAAAGCACCGCTTCCGATATCCTCAATCAAGAGCAGGCCCCGCTCTCGTGCGAGCTTGGCGAGTTGATCTCTAGGTACACTTTCGGTAAATCCGATCATGGAATAATTGCTGGGATGCACCAGGAGAATGGCCTTCGTCTGCTCAGTGATCGCCTGGGCGTAGTCGCTGAGCCTGGTGCGGTTGGTCGTGCCCACTTCTTTGAGCAAACAGCCGCTGGCGGCCATGACATCAGGAACACGGAATCCTCCGCCGATTTCCACAAGTTGTCCCCTGGAGACGATGACTTCATGCCCGGCCGTCAAGGCCTTGAGGGTAACCAAGACTGCGCCGGCATTGTTATTTACTACGACGGTATCCAGTGTGTTCGCAGGATTTTCGGTTTGTCCCTGTTCGCCCGCCAGTAAAAGGTTGAAGAGCCTTGCCACGCTTGTGTAGCGGCTTCCCCTTTCACCACTCTGTAAGTCCAGCTCAAGGTTGAAGTATCCTTCACCAAGCGAACGTATGCGTTCGATAGCTTGCTTGGGGAGAGGAGCTCGTCCCAGGTTGGTATGTAAGAGTACTCCCGTTGCGTTGATTACGGGTTGGAATTTTCGTTTCATGCTTGCTTTGAGTGCAGATACTAAACGTTCCATGATCTCGTCGTGGGAAAGAGCTACGCCTTGGGCAGCAATTTCGCGGCGAATCTGATCTAGAGAACCCCGGATCACGGTCGTCACTTCTAGCGTTGGCAACTCCCGGGATAATGTAACGATACGCTCGTCGGCTAAGATCTTGTCAACGGCGGGTATATGGCGAAACAGGTTTGACATCTGTGTTCAACTCCCCTGAATGTGATGCTGTAAGTATGTATACGACATGGGGAGCAGGCAACCCTTTCTAGCTTTGGCTAGAGTTTTTCCTCAACGCTTTTTCCAGCGGAGAAAGACCTCGCTCCTTGAGTTCGGGAGACAGGCTCTTATGTTCGCTAATGGTCTTCATGGCGGCGGCAATCATTTCACGTTTCTCCTTCTTTGTGAGCTTTTGCATGACATGCCACTTCCTCTCGTTGTGTGATGATGATCAGTATGGACCGCGGCCAAACGAATCATGCAAAATAACGAAGGACAATATAGAGCGCTCCTAACGCGCCAGCTACATCCGCTACCAGCGACGTGACCAAGGTGTGGCGGGTTCGTTTGAGACCTACAGATCCGGTGTATACTGTAAGTACATAGAGACTCGTTTCGGTACTGCCCATAACTGTAGAGGCCAGACGGCCCACAAAGGAGTCCGGTCCGAAGGTGTCCAGAATTTGTGACAATATCGCTAGAGAGCCGGATCCTGAGATCGGCCGCATTAGCACCAACGGAAGTGCTTCTTTGGGAAACCCCAACCAATTGGTGATAGGACTGAGAAGACGGATAAGTTGGTCTAACGCACCAGTGCGCTGGAAGATTTGAATCGCCACAAGCATCCCCACAAGGTAGGGCAGGATGCGCAAGGCTGTCTGCCATCCTTCTTTGGCTCCTTCGACAAAGCTTTCATAGATGGGCACTCGCTTGGACAGCCCTAGGGTTGCTATTCCCAGAAGTAATAAGGGTATGGCCCAGCGCGAAAGCCCTTGAATGGCTGAAGTCATAATAGCTTCCTCCTTGATTTAGGAACGGCGTGATGAAAACCGACGCAGCAAAATGTCTGCCACAATCGCAGCTAGGGTCGAGCACAGTGTGGCAAAAATGATGGGTCCGATGATGTCCGTTGGAGCGGTGGAGCCGTGGGTCAGGCGTAGCGCGATGATCGTGGTAGGAACGACGGTTAGGCTCGAGGAGGTAATGGCCATGAAGGTACACATGGCGTTGGAGGCGGTATCTTTGTTGTGATTGAGTTCCTGCAGGTGACCCATGGCCTTAAGTCCCAGAGGGGTACAAGCATTACCAAGGCCCAAAATGTTGGCGCTCATGGCTACAAGCAGAGCACCCATGGCTGGGTGACGTTCAGGAACATCAGGAAACAGACGGCGTGCGAGTGGCCCCAGCGCTCTAGCGATAATTTCCATCAGACCAGCGTCTTGGGCGATCTTCATTACTCCCGACCAAAAGGAGATGATGCCGATCAAACCCAACGCCACGACTACGGCCTGTTCACTTCCGGCCAGAACGCCTTCCGTCACCAGATGTATTTGTCCTTTGCTCGTAGCGGTGATGACACCGGCCAGGATCATGACAAACCAGACATAATTGATCATGCAATCCCTCCTTAACAAATCTATGCGGGAAATCGAGTAAGTAGGAGAGAACTAGAGAATTCTTTCCATATGAACAGAAAATGACAAAATTCAGATGCCTGACGTTTCCTGACTATCCCCGAGAGGTTTGCATTGTTGCTGAAAATTTGTGCTATAATAGACTTAAGGTCAGTATTAGTCAAAGAAAGTTGGGTGGCGACGTATGAGTAGCTTAGCGGACCATATTGAAGCATATATCAAAAGGATGCTGAGAAGCAGCCAAACCAATAGTGTTGAACTGAGCCGCGCCCAAATGGCCGATGACTTTTCCTGCGTTCCATCGCAGATCAACTACGTACTGTCGACTCGTTTCACCCTGGAACGGGGTTACATTGTGGAGAGCAGGCGCGGGGGCGGTGGTTACATTCGCATTGGACATGTGCAAGTGGATGATAGCTATGCCCACGCCGCGAACCTTCTAAAGAGCATTGGTTCTGAGCTTGATGAGAAGCAAATGGAGGATATCTTGGCGTATCTCAAGGATCATCATGTGATCACGCCCCGGCAACTCCAGCTCATCAGGGGCATTGTGCAGCAGGAAGTCGGCAGCATTGGGCAGGGGAAGAATGTGCTACGTGCTAGTTTGGTACGTGCTTTGTTGTTTCTTATTATTGAGTCAGAGTCTTGAGAGGCGGGTGATACCTAATGCTATGCGAACGATGTGGCGAAAATACAGCGACAGTGAAGTTTGTACAAATCGAAAATAACAACAAGACAGAATTACACCTTTGCCAGAGTTGTGCCCAGGGGTACACGAACTTTAGCACAGGATTTGATTTGCAGCACTTGTTGTCAGGGATGTTCCAATCGGGAACCCTTGGCCAGCAGCTCAGTCCGAGCAGGCCGGTGAAGAAGTGTCCGACTTGTGGGCGGACAATCCTTGACGTGCAGAAGACGGGACGTCTTGGTTGCGGTAGCTGCTATGAAGTTTTTTATGATGAGCTCAATCCCGTCTTGCGGAGGCTGCATGGCTCGAGTACACATACGGGTAAAGTGCCGGCTCGAGGGTATCCAAAAGCCCGGATCAGCCGCCAGATTGAAGACTTGCGCGGACGCTTGCAGGAGTGTGTGCGGCAAGAAAACTACGAACAGGCCGCCAAGTACCGCGATGAACTTCGCCAGCTCGAAAAACAGTTGGCCGGAGGTGATGGCGAATGAAGAAGATCGCTTCGTGGATGAAGGATAATGGGCCCCAGGGAGACATTGTCTTAGGGACTCGCTGTCGCCTGGCTAGAAACCTCCAGGGAATTCCGTTTCCTGAAGGAGCCAGTCGTGATGACCTTAGAACGGTACTCCAGCAGGCGCAGGAGGTTCTCCCACACTTGCAGGATCTGGGAGGCTTTGCCTACTTTGAGATGGGTACGATGGATACGCTAGACCGCCAAGTCTTGGTCGAAGAGCATCTTGTCAGTCCGAGCCATACCCAGAATCCGCAGCATAAAGCCGTTATTATTAACGATGCCGCCAATGTGAGCATCATGGTCAATGAAGAGGATCACTTGCGTATTCAGGTTTTAAAACCTGGTCTGCAACTGGCCGAAGCATGGCGTAAAGCAACAGAGATCGACGATCGCTTCGAAGCACATCTTGATTATGCTTTTGATATGCAGTCGGGATACCTTACGTGTTGTCCGACGAATGCAGGTACAGCCTTGCGGGCTTCGGTGATGTTCCATCTGCCAGCCCTGCGAAGGCTCAATAAAGTGCAAGAAGTCTTAGGTGCAGTATCAAAGTTTGGTTTGACGGTACGAGGACTCTACGGAGAAGGCAGCGACGCAAGGGGCAATGTTTTTCAGCTGTCGAACCAGATCACGCTTGGTCAGAGTGAAGAGGAAACAATTGAACACCTGGCCCGCTTTACCGACCAAATTCTCCATAGTGAACGTCAGGCGCGAGAGTATTTGTTAGAAGAGGATCGAAGACTAGCAACAGAAGATTGGTTGTTCCGCTCCTATGGAATTCTCCGCAACGCTCGCATCATCACAAGCCAAGAAGCTATGGAGCTCTTATCGGATCTAAAACTCGGGGTCGATCTGGGTGTGATTGAGCATCGTGATCCTGAACTTCTGAAGCAACTGATGGTTCAAATTCGCTCAGCGCATCTGCAAAAGATGATGGGGCAGGCCCTTCCAGTTCAGGAGAGAGATCGTTTGCGAGCTAGTTTAATCAGAGATGCACTGAGTGGTAACGCATAAAGGAAAGAAGGTGGAACTATGTTTGGACGTTTTACAGAACGAGCCCAGCGAGTGATTGTCTTGTCGCAAGAAGAGGCACGCCGATTGGGTCATAACGTGGTAGGGACAGAGCACATTCTCCTGGGTCTCATTGCGGAAGGCGAAGACGTGGCGGCACGTTCACTGTTGTCGCTTGGGATCAGCATTGATCAAGTGCGCGGCGAGGTGGAGAGGATTATTGGTCGTGGTGGCCAGCCCACCCAGGGTCAGATTGGCTTTACACCTCGTTCGAAACGGGTCTTAGAACTGGCTTTTGATGAAGCCAGACGTCTAGGCCATACGTATATCGGTACGGAACATCTCCTGCTGGGTTTGATTCGCGAGGGAGAAGGAGTGGCAGCCCAGGTGCTACATAATCTGGGGGCTGACTTGGAGAAGGTTCGTTCACAGGTCACCAGCCAACTCGGAAGTGGAAGCCAGGGAAAGACCCAAGCACCGCGCCAACACAATACTCCCACTTTGGATCAGTTCGGGCGTGACTTGACCGCTTTAGCCCGGGAAGGCAGTCTGGATCCTGTCATCGGACGGGACAAAGAGATTCAAAGAGTGATTCAGATTCTCAGCAGACGTACAAAGAACAATCCGGTGCTAATTGGTGAACCGGGTGTCGGAAAGACGGCTATTGCAGAGGGGCTGGCCCTCAAGATCATTCACAATGATGTGCCCGAGACGTTGAGTAACAAACGCGTGGTCACGCTTGATTTGGGAAGCCTTGTTGCGGGTTCGAAGTTCCGCGGCGAATTTGAGGAACGCTTGAAGAAAGTAATGGAAGAGATTCGTGGTGCTGGTGATGTGGTACTGTTTATTGACGAGATGCACACCATCATCGGTGCAGGTGCAGCTGAAGGTGCTATTGACGCAGCAAACATCCTCAAACCTGCCTTGGCACGTGGCGAATTGCAGGCCATTGGTGCCACCACACTGGATGAATACCAGAAGCATGTAGAAAAAGACGCCGCACTAGAGAGGCGTTTCCAACCCGTGATGGTCGATGAGCCCACCGTGGAAGAGACGATCGAGATTCTGAAAGGTTTGCGCGATCGCTACGAGGCTCACCACAGGGTAAAGATTCAAGACGAATCCATTGTAGCGGCCGCGCGTCTTAGTGACCGCTACATTAGCGACCGCTTCTTGCCTGACAAGGCCATTGACCTGATGGACGAAGCCGGTTCAAGGGTGCGTCTGGCAGGTCTTGTGGCTCCGCCAGAGCTCAAAGAACTGGAAGCTCGCATTGAGGAAATATCCGTCGAGAAAGAAGCGGCCATTAAAAACGAAGAATTCGAGCAAGCAGCCAGCCTAAGAGATACAGAGCAAAAGCTTCAAGAGGAGCTGGAGGCAAAACGCTCAGAGTGGCGCAAGAGCCATGGTCGTGCAGAAGCGGTGGTCACGGCTGAAGATATTGCGGCCGTGGTGGCTGGTTGGACTGGCGTACCTGTGACAGACATCACCGAAGAAGATGCCATCCGTCTCTTGAATCTCGAAGAATTGCTGCATGAGCGGGTGATTGGTCAAGACGAGGCCATTGGTGCCGTTTCTCAAGCGGTGCGCAGGGCCCATGCGGGTCTAAAAGATCCTAAGCGTCCCATTGGTTCGTTTATCTTCCTGGGTCCAACGGGGGTAGGAAAGACCGAGTTGGCTAGAGCGTTGGCTGAAGCACTGTTTGGTGATGAAGATGCCATGGTCCGACTGGACATGTCGGAGTACATGGAACGCCATGCTGTATCGCGGCTCGTGGGTTCTCCTCCTGGTTATGTTGGCTATGATGAAGGTGGTCAGCTCACCGAACAAGTGCGTAGAAAACCCTATTCTATCGTGCTCTTTGACGAAATCGAAAAGGCACACCCTGAGGTCTTTAACATCCTGCTCCAGGTCTTAGAAGACGGAAGACTGACAGATTCCAAGGGGCGGGTTGTGGACTTCCGCAACACAGTCATTGTCATGACATCCAACGTGGGAGCCCAGCAGATTCAACGTGACTCAGGCATTGGCTTTAGAGCTGTTGTTGATGAACGCAGTGACTATGAAGCGATGAAGGGTAAGGTTACTGATGAACTCAAGCGTGCCTTCCGCCCGGAATTCCTCAACAGGGTCGATGAAGTAGTTGTCTTCCATGCCCTGAACAAGGTGCATATCGGTGAGATTGTGGAGATCATGCTCAAGGAACTGCGTAAGCAGCTTCAGGAAATGGATATTGCCTTGACCATCACAGACCAGGCGAAAGAGCTTCTCACGAACAAGGGCTTTGATCCCGACTTCGGTGCGAGGCCACTGCGTAGAGCCATCCAAAGGTATATAGAAAATCCCCTGGCGGAAGAAATCCTCAAGGGAACCTTCGGTGAGGGGGGCACAATTACGGTAGACTCCAAGGAGGGGGAATTCGTTTTCTACTAAAAGAAAATGATATTCTTGCGAATTCGGGAGTGCACAGACCTTAACGGGCAGTTGTGCACTCCTTTTTCAGGTGGTATAATAGAAGTGTAGGAAAATTTAGAACATAGAAAGGGTAGACTGTGGCTAGGAAAACGGTCGTGTTTGTCTGCCAGGCTTGTGGGGCTGAGAGTCCTCGCTGGATGGGAAAATGCCCTGCCTGTGCAGAATGGAATACTCTGGTAGAAGAAACAATCCAGCCTGTCAGCAAGAACGCTCGCACCTGGGTGGCAAGGAGTAAACCCATGCCCCTCACAAAGGTCGAAAACAGTGCTGAATCTCGTTTTTCGACAGGTATTACAGAGCTTGATCGTGTCTTGGGTGGTGGCGTGGTACCAGGTAGCCTAGGACTCATCGGCGGGGATCCCGGGATAGGCAAGTCAACTCTGCTTCTTCAAGTGGCGAGCCAAGTAGCTCGAAGCGTTGGTAAGGTCTTGTACGTTACCGGTGAAGAGTCTCTTGCACAGCTGAAGCTTAGGGCGATACGCCTGGACGCAGTGGCCGAAGAACTCGTTGTACTCAGCGAAGCCAACACGAATGCGATTTGCGAGGTAATCGAGAAGGAACAACCCGTCATGGTTATCGTTGATTCGATTCAAACCATGTTTGTTGAAGAAGTATCTTCACCTCCGGGTAGTGTGGGACAAGTTCGCGAATCCACTGGATGTTTCCTGCAGTTGGCTAAGAAGAGTGATATCGCTATTCTGCTCGTGGGACATGTGACTAAGGGCGGCAATCTAGCTGGTCCAAAAGTACTAGAACATGCCGTAGATTTCGTATTATATTTCGAAGGTGAAGTACATACATCGTTTCGAATCATTCGTTCAGTGAAGAATCGCTTTGGCTCCACCCACGAAGTCGCAATTTTTGAGATGAGTGGACGAGGCTTATTACCTGTAGCTAATCCTTCCCAGTTTCTGCTGTCTCAGCGACCTGAGAACAGTTCTGGCTCGGTTGTGGTTCCGTATATGGAAGGAACCCGCCCTCTGTTAGTGGAGGTGCAGGCCCTGGTGACCCCCGGTCCCTATGGTGGAACGCCGCGGCGTCAGACCACGGGCGTTGATTATCAAAGGTTCTCCATCGTTTTGGCGGTATTAGAGAAACGGCAGGGCTACCCGTTACAGTCGCAAGACGTCTTTTTGAACATTGCAGGTGGTCTTCGATTGCAGGAACCCGCCTTGGATTTGGGTATGGCGGTCGCAGTAGCCAGCAGTGTATCGAATGTTAGTTGTGATCCTCTTTGTGCTGTGTTGGGAGAAGTTGGGTTGTCTGGGGAAATCCGGGCGGTTCGAGGAATGGAGCAAAGGCTAGCGGAGCTTCACCGCCTAGGCTTTAAAAGCTGCATTATTCCCAAGACTAATGTGCAAGGAAATGAGCCCATTAAGGTTTATGGAGTCAGCACGATCCAAGAAGCATTGAAAATAGCGGTGAGAAGGTGAGTACATGCGTGAGGATGATCTGATTTATGAACATCTTGAGATGGTGGCGCCAGGCACTCAGCTCTATGAGGGCCTTGACAGCATCCTAAAGGCGAAGACAGGCGGGTTGATTGTCATAGGAGATACTCCCGAAGTTTTGGAGTTGGTCAATGGTGGTTTTCGTATCGACTCCGAGATGCACCCAGGCTCCCTTTATGAACTAGCTAAGATGGATGGAGCCATCGTGCTATCAAGCGATGCCAAGAGAATCCTCTATGCCAACACCCAACTGGTACCTGATTCCATGATTCCGAGTTTCGAAACCGGGACGCGTCATAAGACGGCGGAACGTGTTGCGAAGCAAACAGGTCAACTTGTGATTTCTATATCGCAGAGGCGTAATATCATCACGATTTACCGGGGAAACTGGAAGTATGTTGTCCGTGAGGTTAGTGTGATCCTGGCAAAAGCCAACCAGGCCTTGTCTACTCTGGAGAAGTATCGTAGCGTTTTTCAACAGTCTCTAACGAATCTAAGTGCCCTGGAGTTCGAGGACGTTGTGACCTTAACGGATGTAGCAACGGTGTTACAGCGGAGCCAGATGGTGAACAAAATCGCCTGGGAGATCGAGAGGTATGTAATTCAACTGGGGTCAGAGGGTCGTCTTGTCCGCATGCAGCTCGAGGAGCTCATGGCCGATACCAAGGATGAAGGGCTCTTGGTCTTCAAAGACTATTATGCAGGTGAGAATCTAAATGAGAGTTGGAGTCAACTAGAGGAAATGGACTCCGATGACTTGCTTAATCTAGGACTTATTTCCAAAACACTGGGTTTTGGGGGAAGCATGACGAACCTCGATCAGGCGGTTGCGCCCCGGGGTTACCGTATTTTGGCAAAGATACCCCGCTTGCCTATGCCTGTTATCGAGAATCTGGTCAAGACCTTCGGTCACATTACTACCGTCATGGATGCCACCATTGAAGAACTCGACGATGTAGAAGGCATCGGAGAGGTGCGGGCGAAAGCGATTAAAGACGGCCTGCGTCGTTTGCGCGAGCAGGTCTTGGTGGATAGCCACATCTAACGGAGGTGGAACATCCCTAGGGTGTTTACTCTTTGACCTTCCTTATGAAGGACTTCTTCAAGGTCAAGGTCAAGGGCGTTGCACAATCCTGCCAGATAGAAGAGATTCTGTCCGAGCTCAGCTTCGAGTACTTCCCTGCAGTTTTCGCAGAGCTGTCCTTTGAGATGCGATTGGATATGATCACGCACATCTTCGAACGAGCAATCGTCGGGTAAGAGCTGTTTCGAGGCGTTGATATTGATGCACCCGCAGTCGGTTACTGCTCTGCAAAGAGCCCTGTTGACACGTGCATTTGTCTCCTGGAACTTAGATAGGATATCTAGAATGCTGTAATGGCGCACAAGGTTTTCCTGCACGTTTTCCTGGAAGTGATGACAAGTGCTAGCCGGCTTCATCATCTTAGTCACGTCCTCTCGCCACCTTTTATGGGTCACATAGTTTCATTGTGTGAAACGTCCAACTGGTTTCATTATAAGTCTTTTAAAAATCGATTGTCAACCTGTGGACAAAGCCGTCTGGCAATGGGCTCGTTTGACTTTAGGCACGTAAAGTGGTAAATTTATTGTAAGGATCGACGTTTTGACAAAGGAGGGAGCGCGATGTATAACGTGGGGGATCATGTCGTTTACCCCATGCACGGTGCCGGTGTTATAGTGGCCATAGAAGAGCGAGAAGTGCTCGGCGAGAAGCAGGAGTACTACATTATGGCGCTACCCATTGGGGATATGAAGGTTATGATTCCCATGAAGTCCGTTGAGGAACTCGGTCTTCGTCAGGTAATTAATGATGAAGAAGTTCGACGTGTTTACCAGATTCTTCAAGGTGAACAATCATCTATGTCATCAAACTGGAACCGTCGCTATCGGGCGAACATGGAAAAGATAAAGAGTGGAGACATTTTCGAAGTAGCGGAGGTTGTACGTAATCTAACCATTAGAGAAAACGAAAAAGGTCTATCCACTGGCGAAAGAAAGATGCTCGACAACGCAAGACAAATCCTCATGAGCGAGCTCGTCATTGCTCAAAACTCCACCGAAGAGCAGATTGTGGAGAGGATTTCTGCAATATTCGAACAGTAGGGGGGTGCCGCCGACATTTTGGGCTGAAAAAGAATACCTCAGAGAAAACAGGAAATACTATAACTTGAACGAGCTAAACTATCGCGTGCATTTACAATAGTGGGAGGTGAAGCGTAGTTTGGTCATATTCGTTAGGATTGTGTTTGCTGCCATTGGCGCGGCCTTGGGCTATACCGGGGCGTTGGTTTTGCTAAGTTCGGGCGCGATGGCTGGATTCATCGATGAGAGTTATTTAGTTGGTCTGTTTGTTTTTGTTGGGTTTTTTGTCGGTATTGTGGTTGGCCCACCCATTGTGCGAGGACTCAAGAAGGGTAGCAAGATGGCGACCCAGGTTTTGTTGAAAACACCCACACATGAACTGGTTGGGGGCGTGATTGGGCTAGTAAGCGGATGGGTTATTGCGCTGATCATTTCTATTCCTTTATTACGAATTCCTTATGCAGGAGATTATGTCCCCATCATTCTTGGAGTCATACTGGGGTATTTCGGTCTCATGGTTGGACTTAGAAAGACAGATGACTTGCCAGATGTTTTTTCTCGAACAGAGCGAGGGCATGCGAAGGCTAGAGCGGCTTCTACAGATGCTTCTCCCAAGATACTTGACACTAGCGTAATCATTGACGGAAGAATATCGGATATCACGAAGTCGGGGTTTTTAGAAGGTGACTTAATTGTCCCGGGATTTGTCTTAGAGGAGTTACAACACATTGCAGATTCGTCGGATGTGTTGAAGCGCAACCGTGGTAGGCGAGGACTGGATATTCTCAACAAGATTCAAAAGGAACCCTATTCTCATGTTCGTATTGTAGAGCAGGACTACGGTGACATTGCCGAGGTCGACACGAAGCTTGTGAAGCTGGCTCGAGACATGGGAGGCAAAGTCGTTACCAACGACTATAACCTCAACAAGGTTTGCGAACTGCAAGGGGTGTCCGTTTTAAACATCAACGAGCTTGCCAACGCTGTCAAACCGGTTGTATTACCAGGAGAAGAGCTCAAGGTCCAGGTCATAAAGGATGGCAAGGAACAAGGTCAGGGTGTAGGGTACTTAGATGATGGCACCATGATCGTAGTAGATGGTGGTCGCCGCTTTATTGGGCAAACTGTAGCAGTGTTAGTGACAAGTGTCCTTCAGACAGCGGCCGGTCGTATGATTTTTGCTAAACCTAAGGCTATGGAGCGGGCATTATAGGATTATAGGGATTAAAGAGGCCTGATGCCAGAGTACATCGGGTCTTTTTTATAGGAAATTGGCGACAAAGGGAGTTGGCGCGAGTGAGAGTTGGAGTCGTAATACCGGCAGCTGGTTCAGGCAAACGCATGGGAGCAGATGGGAACAAGGTGTTGTTGCCTTTGCAGGGCAAGGCCGTGCTTGCCCATAGCCTAGCTTGCTTTGGATCGATGGACGAAGTTTCTGAGGTGGTTGTAGTTACGAGAGACGAAGATCGAGCGACGATTGCGAAGCTTCTGCAGGAGACAATAAAGGACAAACCGGCTAAGGTCGTTTTGGGAGGGGATGAACGGCAGGACAGTGTCTACCTGGGTCTCAAAGCTCTCTCTCCAGATACGAAGTGGGTGATTATCCATGACGGAGCAAGACCCTTCGTAACATCGAATATGGTGCGAAGGGGACTAGAGGCTGTGAAGGAGCACGGAGCGGTAGGTATAGCGGTTCGTGTCAAGGATACGATCAAAAAAGTACAAGAAGGCTTCGTGGTTGAAACACCCGATCGTTCGGAGCTTTGGGCCATGCAGACCCCACAGATTTTTGATTATGCTTTAGTGGTAAGGGCCCACGAACGGGCCAAAAGTACAGGGATTACAGCCACAGACGATTGCGGCTTGGTGGAGTCCCTGGACCATCCTGTGCACATTGTCGAGGGGGATTACGCCAATATCAAGATCACGACTCCCGAAGATCTGCCGCGATCCCAGGCAACGTCCGTTGGCTTCGGTTATGACGTACACCGTCTGGTAGAAGGTAGACCGCTGATCTTGGGTGGCGTTGAGATTCCCTTTGAGAAAGGACTCTTAGGGCACTCCGATGCGGATGTAGTAACGCATACCGTGATGGATGCCATTTTAGGTGCCATGGGGCGGGGAGATATTGGGGAGCTGTTTCCTGATACCGATCCACAGTATAAGGGTATCTCCAGCATCACCCTCTTAGAAGAAGTGGTAGCCCTGCTTAAGAAGGACGGTATGGTAATTCACAATTTAGACATCACGATTATGGCCCAAAGGCCGAAACTGGCATCCTGGAAGAACCCGATGAAGGCAAAACTTGCTGAAGTGCTCGGTGTTAACGAGCGTCAGATCAACATCAAAGCCACCACCACCGAGGGACTGGGCTTCGTGGGTCGCGAAGAAGGAATCGCCTCCCAGGTAATCGTCTCTTTACAGTCCGCATACTAGACCAGATTTGAGAACTTACCCATCCAATTTTGAAGGATCACTTCAAAATTGGATGGGTATGTGCTATTATTGAAGAAACTGTAAAATATCTTGGATGATTTGAGTAAGAATCCACAAAGGGGAGTATGTCAGTGACTGTAGCCTGTCCATTTGGTACACATCGTGTTATCGAGCCAGTGGGTTCCCTTCCGCAGGGAGCACAGCGCCTTGATAACCGTATGGAGATTCAACCCAATGAAATCTTAGTTGATGTAGAGACGCTGAACATTGATTCGGCTAGCTTTACACAAATTCGACAAGAAGCCAGTGATGACAAGGATCGCATCGCCCAAATTATGCTAGATATCGTTGACCGCAGAGGAAAGCACCATAACCCGGTGACCGGGTCAGGTGGTATGTTTATCGGGACCGTGAAGGCTATCGGTAAAGATCTGCAGGGAAAACGAGATCTACAAGTGGGAGATCGCATCGCCTCACTGGTTTCGTTGACCTTGACACCGCTTGTCATTGATGCGATAGACATGATCCATCTAGACACCGCACAGGTAGACATCAAAGGCCAGGCGGTTCTTTTTGAGAGCGGCATATATGCGGTCTTGCCCGACGATCTTCCCCAAAAACTAGCGTTAGCTGCCCTTGACGTGGCTGGTGCTCCTGCCCAGACAGCAAAACTGGTGAGACCAGGTGATACGGTGCTCATCGTGGGAGCAGGCGGCAAGTCGGGTTGCCTTTGTCTTCATGAGGCCCGAAAACGCGCCGGAGTTTCGGGAAAGGTCATCGCCATGGACTATGGCGAGGAAGCGGTTCGCCGCATCCGCCAACTCGATTTGGCCGATGTCGTGCTCAATGTGGATGCAACCAAGCCAGTAGACTGCCTGCGTGCGTTTGAAGAAGCAACTGGGGGTACTTTGGCTGATCTTACTATTAACTGTGTGAACATTCCCCAGACCGAAATGACGTCGATCTTGTGTACTCGCGATGGAGGGACCGTATACTTCTTTAGTATGGCCACAAGTTTCACGGCTGCAGCCTTAGGGGCCGAAGGGGTGGGCAAAGACGTCAACATGCTCATTGGTAACGGGTATACCAAGAGCCATGCGGAGATTACCCTCGAGGTCTTACGCGAGAACCCAAAATTGCGCCAGTTATTCTCTGAGATCTACGTATAAAGGCGTATTGTGCAGGAAGGGGGTCAAGACTGGTGTTTGTACAGGAGATACTAGACCACGGCTTTCGCTCCGTCTCTGTGATTGGGATGGGCAAGAACACCGGTAAGACCTTCGCGTTTAACCAACTGGTAATGGATGCGGAGAGACTTGGAATAGGCCTTGCCATGACTACCATCGGGCTCGATGGAGAAGAACGAGACAGTCTTTTCCGCCACGACAAGCCTAAGATCATGCTGCGCCCCGGACAAATTGTGGCCAATGCCAAGACCCTACTGGTTGATAGCGGTATCGATTACGAAATACTTGGCACTACGGGTATTATGACTCCCCTTGGTGAGGTCATTCTCGCCCGAGCCTTGAGTGCGGGCAAGACAGTCTTGGCGGGACCGAGCACTCGCCATGAACTTGCCTTGGTCAAAGAGCAGCTGGAACAGGTGGGAATCGACGTCTTTTTTGTCGATGGGGCCATCGATCGACGTTCGCTTTCGGCGCCCATGGTGACGGATACGACTGTCTTGGCCGTGGGAGCTGAGGCAAGTTGGGATCGGGCTCTTCTGCTGGAAAAACTGCGGCTGCAGCTACGGATTTTGCGTCTTCCCGCATGGGAGCATCCCTTGCGATTTGAGGTGGGCATGCACTTGCGAAACATGGAGGCAGAGGTCAAGCTGGCCTTGCTCTCAGCGCAAGGATTGCAGGATAGCATCACCCAAGAAGACTTTTTTGACAATCCCAATAGCATTGCAGAAAAGGCTGATGGGTCCACACAGGCGATTTTCGTTCGAGGCATGCTGACGGATGATGTGCTTGTGAAAATTTTGACTAATAGCACTGAGGAGGCTCCTCCTATTATTGTGGTTTTGGACCCCACCAGCGTATTTTTGAGCAAACAGGGCTTTCACAAGCTCGACTCCTACCAGGCTGTGCTTAACGTGTTAGATGCTATTCATATCAGTGCTGTAACTGTAAATCCCTTTAACAGTCGTTACGGTCATGCCGATCCCCTCCGCTTGCTTGCAGATGTGGGACAAGCTGTGTATCCGATTCCTGCCTTTGATATGAACCTAGGAATCCGCTACACGCCGGGAAAGGAGGGTATTGATGCCATTTCTTGATGCAGAAACAACGCGGCAACTAGGTTTAGATGCCATCTGGGCCCGAATCAAGCCCGAGTCTTCTCTGGGAAGGACTCGTCTGCGGAAGATAGAGGCCTTTCGGCCTGAGGAATGGAGCGAGCTAGAGAACGAGCTCGATCGCCTGGAACACTTATCTACTCTTCTTCGCGATGATGCGAAGAAAGCCGATAACCTGCGTTTCCTTTTAGGATCGGTGCGTGACATTAGCGGAAGTCTCCAGCGTAGTACGCAAAGGGTAACCCTCGATGACATGGAGTTTTATGAGATCAAAAAGCTCCTTGCGATTGTAGAGAAGATCCACAGCGAACTTGTGACGTTAGGATGGACGTTTTGCCTCGACACTCCCTTAGACCTCTGCGAGGAATGCAGAGAGGCCCTGGGGCGTGGTCAGGGTGGTCATACGAGCTTTTATGTTGCCGATGCCTATGATGAAAAACTGGCGCAGATTCGCACCGAACGGGTTCGTCTAGAAAGTGTGCTGGCGACCTTCCGTGCTTCGGTGGACAGTGTCTTAGTCCGGACGGCTGGCCGAGTTTTGTCTATGGATGGAGACATCACGGTCAGCACGAGCGATCAAGAAGTGATCGCAGCTCTCGACGATATAGCAGAGCTCTGTAGAAAGCAGGAAACCGCGACTTTTGTGACCTTTCAGTTGCGCGAAGACGAGCGCATCCAGGATGTCAAGAGCCGCTTATCCCAAGTCCGGGAAGAAGAAGAGGAGCGTAAGCAACAGGTTCGTATAGAACTTTCGGCCTTTGTTGCGACCTTTGCTCCTCGCTTGTTGACAACTCTTGATCAGTTGTCCTATCTGGATGTATTGCTTGCGAAAGCAACGTTTGCCAATGAGATAGACGGAATTAGGCCGCAACTGTCTGAAGGCGCCCGCATGCACGTCGTAGAGGGTAGACACCTGCTCGTCGAAGAAGAGGTGAGGCAGGCGGGTCACGATTATACTTCCCTTTCCCTGGAAATTTCGCGAGGGGTCACGTTGATTACTGGGCCCAACATGGGTGGAAAAACCGTGAGCCTCAAGACGATTGGTCTTTTGACCGCCATGGCACAATATGGTTTATTGGTTCCGGCCCGTTTTATGGAATTTCAACCACGCCAGTTCATACGGGCCCACCTGGCCGAAGCTACGATTCCTAAGGGACTCAGTGCTTACGCTGGAGAAGTGGTTTTCCTTCGTGACGTGATTGGGCGAAGCGACGAAGCCGGACTCATTCTTGTCGACGAAATTGCCCACGGTACAAATCCCGTGGAGGGAGCCGGCGTGGCGCGAGCTGTAATTGAACACTTAAGCCAGAAACAGACGATGACGGTGATCACCACGCATTATCCGTCACTGGCTCGCTGTGAGGGAGTGTACCATCTGCGGGTCAAAGGCCTTGACCCAGATTGCCTCAAAAAGGTTCAAGCATCGTCTCTCCAGCGCTGCATGGACTATCGCTTAGAGGAGGCCGAGCCCTCGAAGCCACTAAGGAGCGATGCTGCTGCGGTGGCAGAAGCTCTCGGACTAGATAGCACGATCGTACAGAGGGCCAAGGAACTCCTGGCACCTAGCACTACGGAAGAAAAGAGGGACCCCACGAATGGTTAATCATTTACTCGCACTAGACATGGAAAAGGTGAAAAAAGCAAGGCATTTGGCTAAGTCCATCGCTCTGAAGGTTCAAGAGGATATTAATCTGCATACTACAGTGAGCGTAGAGCGGACTGTGGCCAGACTTTTTGGCATTGATGGCACCAACCACGAAGACATCCCTCTGGCTAATGTTGTTGTGGATCAGGTGTATCGTGCAGGCTGCCTCGATCGAGGTGTAGCATTTTGGATCGCCAATGCCGTCGTGGCTTTAGACAAAACGCCACAACAGGTGGCCGAAGAATGCAGTCAAGGCTTGCGCATCTGTGGCCTTCCCATGCAGGATCCGCACCGCGTAGATCAGGTCATGGCAACCTATACGGATGAATCCCTTGCAGTCATCGCCCAGCAGCGCCAAAAGCGTGAGGCGTTGAAGAAGAGACTAGGGCAAGGCAAGGGACCCTTGAAGTATGTGATTGTGGCTAGTGGAAACATCTTCGCCGACGTGGAGCAGGCCAAATCAGCGGCTCGGCACGGGGCTGATATTATTGCGGTGATTCGTACCACCGCCCAAAGTTTACTGGATTACGTTCCCTATGGGACGACGACAGAAGGCTTCGGGGGCACCTATGCCACACAG
>Ga0265293_10003732_pt1 | contig 27910 bp, 23 predicted proteins | sample Munlanlewell138R_FD_192505 | JGI IMG/M metagenome (GOLD analysis project Ga0265293, IMG submission 192505) | Leachate microbial communities from a municipal landfill in Southern Ontario, Canada - Leachate well 138R | ecosystem: Engineered > Solid waste > Landfill > Unclassified | place: Canada...
TTTCTTGTACATAAAGGGCTTCAAAAAGTAGGCCAGCGGCTGGATGTAAGTGATGGAACTGGATTGCATGCGAGGGGTTACCCTTGGGTAGGCGCAGGCCCAGGTGGCTCCACGCTTTTCTTTGACCAGCAGTTTACGGACTATGTAAAACACAGCAAACAAAACAAGCAGTATCAGATATACATAGCTGATCTGCAAAGCCTGAAACTGAAGAAAAGCAAAATGCTTCATATCCAGGCCAAACCAGCGAATCAGCGGCTTTACAAAGCGCAGGGCAATATTGGGCAGGATTCCCGGAAGCAGGATTGCCAGGCTGAGCACTGCAATAGGCAGACGGAGGCCTCGCCGCAGTTCGCAAGCATTTTCTGCTGCTGCGCTGCGGGGGCTGCCTAAAAACACTATGGCATAGATGCGGATGAAGGCGATGATAGCCAGGGCTCCGATGAAGGCCAGGACAGCCAGGATCATCAGGCCGGGCATCAGTTGGCTCAGGTGGGCGGCGGCAGGTGCTTCAAACATGGCCTTGAATATGGTAAATTCGCTGATGAAGCCGTTCGTGAGCGGCAGAGCAGAGATGGCCATAATGCCAATCAGGGTCATCACAGCGGTATAGGGCATGCGTTTGGCCAAAGCGCCCATCTCGTCTATATCCAGAGTCCCAGTCGCCGAAAGGATATTGCCAGAGCTGTAAAAAAGTTGAGCTTTAAAAATGGAGTGGAAAAAGAGGTGTAAAAAAGCACCGGTGAAGCCCAGCATAGCCATATTTGGCAGATTTGCTTGCAGGCCCAAGAGTCCGGCACAAACGCCCAGGCCGGCAATTCCTACATTTTCCACCGTGGAATAGGCCAAAACGCGTTTGAGATTGCGTTCGCTTAAAAGATGACATACCGCCCAGAAGGCAGAGATGGAAAAGACCAGGCAAAAAAAGCCTATCTCCAAAAGGCTAAAGGGGTTGATGCTTATTATCAGCAAAATTCCATAGAACCCGGTTTTTACCAGCATCGAGCTCATAATCCCAGACACATGGGCCGGCGCCACCGGATGGGCCTGAGGCAGCCAGGAGGCAAAAGGGAAAATACCAGCTTTGAACGCAAAACCTATGAGAATCAGATACATAGGCAGCGTATTCATCTTTTCAAAGCCGCTAAAATCAAAGGTTCCGGATTGGTTGTAAGCCATGGCAAAGCCCGCGATTAGAAATGCTGCTCCTACCTGCATGGTAATCAGGTAATTGAGCCCGGCCTCTCGATTGCTACGCTTGGAAAAAAGCACACAGAAAAAGGAAGAGAGGCTCATCAGCTCCCAAAACATTAAAAAGATCAGGCTGTGGCGAATCCACAAGAGACAGTGCATGGAAAGCCCCATCACGCCCAACCAGAAGAGGTGTGAGCGCAGAGCATCGATGGGATGCTCTTTTAGATAAAAGTGGCCATAAAACATACCCACAGGAAGTCCCAATGCAAATATCACACCAAAGAAAGCCGAGAGCTTATTCAGCGCAATGCTCACAGACCCCACCGGTGGAGGCATCACAAGGATAAAGTCTTGCACGGAGCGGGAATAGAGCACTTCCATATATTCGTAAGCTAAAAAGCTTGATCCCAGAATCCAGAGGATGACAAAGTAGTCGGAACGTTTCCACAGCGCGGGAATAAGGGCGATGAAGAGAATGAGGATGCCGATGCTCATTTTGATCCCCTCATTATAGAAACTATAGCGCTGATGATGCTAAGAGGATGAGCCGGACAACCCGGGATATACAGGCATGGCTGCCAATGTTTTAAAAAAGCACGATCGATAGCCTCGGAACCTGCAAAGAGTCCTCCGCTAATGGCGCAAGTACCACAGAGAATGAGGTATTTGGGCTCCGGAATGGCATGCCAGGTCTCACTTAAAGCATCTGCCATATTGTGGGAGATTGGGCCGGTGAGGATCAATGCATCGGCATGACGCGGCGAGGCTACTATATCCACGCCATAACGGCTGATGTCGAAATTCACATTGTTGGAAGCGCCCAATTCCATCTCGCAGGCATTACAGCCGGCAGCAGAAACACTACGCAGGGCAAAGGAATAGCGAAACTGGCGAGGCAACACGAAATCCATCCGGGGCAAAGTCCTTTGCCCGGGAGCCATGATCAGCTTCTGCCGGCTATCCGCAGCCATCTTATAGTTCGGAGTGAAAGTAACCATTTCAGGGTACTTACGGCTGCAGAGTCCGCAGAATATGCAGCGCCCCAGGTCCAGTCCGTCGTCTTCAAAAGCCTTAGTGGGACAAAGCTCGTTTAGGAGAGTGAGGTCTGCATCCTCAGCCAATTCAGGCAGACCGGGGAAGGCAGAGTCTATGCCCACCGTGAGGGGATCCGGGATGGCTTGATAGCCGTGTCTTATCCGGGCTTGAAAAAAGTTTAACATTACAAGTCACTCCCGCAGTAGGAAAGATCGAAGCTCTTGTTACAGAGCGGGAAATCTGAGACTTGTTCCCCTGCCACCGCCATCGCCAGCGCCTGCCAATTTGTAAGCGACGGGTCTATGATCCTATACCACAAAGCCTTGTCTGCATCCTTGCTCTTTGCTATATGCACTATCCTGCCTCGCGCTCCTTCCACGATGGAAATAGCTATTTTGCCAGGAACCAGCTCTTTCAACGCTGCCTGGATCGGGGCTGCGGGGTCAATCTGCTCCAGGACTTCCTGAATAATGTGCAGAGATTGCATGATCTCCTTATATCTGAGATAGGCTCGGGCATAAACGTCGCCAGAAGCTACTGTCTGCACTTCAAATCCCGGATATGCCCAGATGGGATAATCTGCGCGGGCATCCACCGCTACCCCGCTGGCTTTAGCGCTGATTCCGGTAAAGCCAAAGCGCAAGGCATCTTCATGGCTTACCTTGCCAGTATCATCGAAGCGGGAAAGCAAGCTGTTGCTGGCAAACATGGCCTCGGAGGTATATTTGATCTGCACTGCGCATTTTTGCATTTTGACTTTCAGGGTATCTATCAAAGTCTTGTTCAGAGGATAGTTTACGCCTCCCACGCACAAGGCACGTTTGCCAAATCTGCTGCCACAAATGCTCAAGGTGGCGTTTATCACCGTAGTCCTGAGGGCGGCAAAGAGATTTTGGCTCATGATGTAGGCTACATCACCGGCCAGAGCTGAAAGGGTAGAAAGATGCATGGCTACGCGCTCCATCTCCAAGAGCAGAATGCGGATATCATTGGCTTCGGGGCTGCTCTCCGCCAGACTTTCCACAAGCCGGCAAAAAGCGGTTCCATGGCCAATCACGGTATCTCCGGCAATGGTTTCAGCCAGAGGCATCTTAGAGATCAGGGGCCCATCGCAAAGAAGGCCAATCAGACCCCGATGCTGGTAGCCCAATTGGATTTCAAGATGCTCCACTATCTCCCCTTGCATCAAAAACCGGAAGTGTCCGGGCTCGATTACTCCGGCGTGCACCGGCCCCACCCCCACTTCGTGTATCAGCCTGGAATCGCTTTTAAAAAAAGGATAGTCTTCAAACTTTACCGCGCCGTGGGAAGGATGGCGCAAGCCTTTGAGCCAGGGGTGATTAAGCGGGACAATCTCGTATTCTTCGTAAAGCTCGCGCTCAAAGATATGAAAAGCCGGAAATTCGGGTGTAAGAGAGGGATATTGGGAGCTGGCGGGAAAAGCAGTGCAGATCAGCTCCAGCTCCTGGGGCCTGCCCATCAGAGCGTAAATAAGCTTTTCGTCTGTGCCGAAAAAGGCCAAAGGCTGGTATCCGCCGTTGATAAGCTCGCCGATGCGGTCCAAAAAGGAATCCAGTTTTTGGGGTTGAGCCGACTCTAAAGTCGGAGAATAAAGCAGATCAGAATTCATCATTTTGGAGGTGAATTGCGCCTGAAGCGAATAGCCCAAACAATTAGTATGGTGATACCTAACAAGGGGATCACCATAGCATAAAGCGTTAGAGCCCACTTGCCGGCATTCATACCCGGGGCTAATAGCGGATTATAGAGATGATCACGGTTATCCTGCTTCAAGGGCTTCTCCTTTTGATAGTTGTTCAATAAAATATTGCGGAGGATAAATGTCAAGTGAAATGTGGAGTTTTGCCCCGTTCTTTGGGAGGGAGTATCCCGATACCGCATAGCGATCACATCGCTAAAGCTGCACTACACGCCACGGCCGAATCGGAGTTCGGCATCTCGGTAACTTCCCGAGGCTTAATTACGATTCACAAGCCGGTCTATAATCTGGGAAAAGAAGCTGGCGCCTTCGCTATTCAGATGATCGTAATCAAAGAAATAGGCATCCGGTAGGTATAGGTAACTATAATCCAGATAAATGAAGTCTGCCTGATCTTTTTCCTGCGGCTCCTGCCCATTTGGTAGAATCAGTTCTTGTTCGCCTTGGGTCATGATCTTTTGATAGTGAGAGACAGTCTGTGGGGGAAGCTCAGCCCGATAATCCAGATGTAGCGGGGTATTGATCACCCAAAGTCTGACCTTCTTCTGCTGGCAGAGCTTTACTATCTTATTGAAATAAGCGGTTCTGAGGGGGGAGATAGGGCGCAGGCTATTGCCATGATAATAGTGCCTTTGGATGGCGCCGTCCAGGGCTCTGCGTTGGCCGATAGTGCTGCCCGAGCGCAATTCATATCCACCTACAAACATAGGCTCGGCCCAGGTTTCGATGATGGAATTGAGCAGACCAAAGGGGAGGTAGTCCGGCAGTTTATGATCGATCAGATGGCGGAAACGGATGGCGGCGGAATATTCTTTGTAGGCTGCTTTATCCTGGTAGAGGCTCTCATCTATGATGCGGTGATAGCGCTTCATCATCTCGGCTTCGTTATCCACGGGGCTACTGAAATTGAAATAGGATACGGTAAGGATGATGTTTTCCAAACTGTTGGTAGTATTTAGCGCTTGTTTCAACTTGTAATAGGAATACTCCAGTTCTTCCGCTTTTTGGGCTGAGGAGAAGGAAGCGCGGATAAACTCTGGATTCAGGGCGGTGCGGGCATGGGAATCTCCCAAAATCAGGGTCTTCGTATCCGGCGGACAGATCGTCAGAGCAGCCTTTTCTTTATTGATCCAGGCTCGGATAGCGATGGATGCGAGGCCCAAGACCAGCATCACAAAGAGAAAAAGCAAGAGCTGCTTAAAAAGCCGCATAGATAAATTCCGTATTCATGGCAGAGTAACAGATCAGGCAGATAAGAAGCAAATACAGGGTGAAAGCCGGACGCCAGCGAACTTTCGCACTTATCCGGGATTGAAAAGCAGATATAGCCCGGCCGATGAAGATCAAGAGCAGGAAACTCAGCAGTATAGCAAGCAAGCCCTCAGCGCTGAAGAAGATATGCCGCGCTACAGGCAGGCCAAAGGCTCTGAAACTCAGCCAGCCCAGGCTCACAAACATGAAGGTGACAGGCCAGGCCAAAACGGCCAGGGATGCGTTGAGCCTCTGCCCTTTGCGCTTGATCCGCCGGCGTTTGAACTGCTGAAAAAGCTGATAAACGGTGAGCCCCAATCCGTGCCAGATACCCCACAGCAGATAGCGGGATTCTGCCCCATGCCAGATGCCGCACAAGGCCATGGCGATGACCGGCACAAAGCCTAAAAGCCACAGCTTGCTCGAACTCAGCCGGGACAATGGGAAGAAGATGTAATCCCGGATAAAATCCGAAAGCGAGATATGCCAGCGTCGCCAAAATTGGCTGATATTCGGCGCCAGATAAGGCCTTTGGAAGTTCCCCATCACCTTGAGGCCAAAGAGACGGGAAGAGCCGATGGCGATATCGCTGTAGCCTGCAAAGTCAAAATAGATTTGGATAGCATAGCCAAACAGGGCCAGAACTGCCAGGCCGGGGTGATATTGATCGGGATTCCTCCAGATATCTGCTATGAAAAAGCCAATCCAATCTGCTATCACCAGCTTTTTGAAGAGTCCCAAGGCGATGCGCTGACTCCCCAGCTCAAGATCGGACCGCTTGAAGGGAATCCGGGGGCTTTTTAGCTGCGGACTCAGGCGTTCAAAGCGCTCAATCGGCCCGGCCAGAAAGATGGTAAAGAGGCTGCTGTAAAGCAGGAAATCCAGGAAATTGCCCGGTTTCACCAATTTCCATTTGATATCGGTGAGATAGCTGATATGTTTGAGAACTATATAGCTGATGCCCAGCGGTAAAAGCAGGTGATGCACACTGAAGCGGGGCAAAGCTTCCAAGAAGGTATATAAACTGTCTGTTATACCCGCCAGAAACCCCAGATACTTGAAGAAGATCAGGCTGGATAAGACCCCGACAATGCCCAAGGCATGCGCCCAGCCACTGCGTTTCTGCCGATAGATGATCTGCCCCATGCCATAACTGAACAGCGTGAGAGCCAGCACTACGATGAGAGACTGATGATCCAGCAGCCAGATGAAGAGCAGGCTGGAGGCGGTAAGCAGAAGATTTCTGTAGCGCTGAGCGGGCAAGAGCCAGTATAAGATCAGGCTGATACTCAGGATGCCAAAGAACTCAAAACTAATCACAACAAGCTTCTAAAAGAGGGGCGGGAATCGGGGATTATTTGCTTAAAACTGCTGAATAATCTGAACCATTTGCCTTACCGTATCAAAGCTTTCCGCCGTGATCCTGGGCGCAGGGATTCTCTTACCAAATTCTCTTTCAATATAGCTTTGTAACGACACCAGGGAAAAGGAATCGATAATCCCTGCCGAAATGAGCCTGGTGTCGGCATCTATCTCAAGCTCGGGGTCTTCCAAAAACTCATCCCGGATAAAGTCTAATAGTTTTTCTTCCATTGGTTTACCTCATACTTGCATATTTAACAGTTCAGCTTTGGTCTTGCCCAGAATATCGTGTTTCTGGGCTACTTCGATAAAGGCATCCCGGGCGAAAAGCAAATCTTCCTCAGAGTGCGCCGCAGAGACCTGAGTGCGAATTCTGGCCTGAGCCTGAGGCACCACAGGGAAGAAAAATCCCACCGCAAAGACCTTCTTTTTATAGAGCTCGTCTGCAAAAAGCTGAGTAAGCTTCGCATTATAGAGCATCACTGGCACAATGGGAGACTCGCCTGCTACCACGATGAAGCCGGCCTGGATCAAAGCCTGCCGCCACCAAGCGGCCTTGCGCTCCAAACTGTCCCGGGCCTGAGTGCTGCCCGCCAGGATATCCAAAACCTTCAAAGTAGTCATGGTGATGATGGGCGCCAGCGTGTTTGAAAATAGATATGGACGCGCTCTTTGCCGCAGCAGATCGATCAACTCCTTGCGGCCGGAGATGCAGCCGCCGGAGGCTCCGCCCAGAGCTTTGCCAAAGGTGGTGCTGATCAGATCGATCTTGCCCATCACCTGGCAGTGTTCATGACTGCCCCGCCCTTTAGCTCCGATAAAGCCGGTGGCATGGGAATCGTCCACAAAGACCAGAGCTTGATACTCTTCGGCCAATTCCACGATCTCGGCCAAAGGGGCGATGTCTCCATCCATGGAAAACACCCCATCGGTGATGATGATCTTGGTTTCTTTGTCTTTGTGTAGCTCCAGTTTCTGCCTGAGATGCTGCATATCGCTATGTTTATAGGTATCATGTGCGGCGCGGGACAGGCGCATGCCGTCGATGATGGAGGCATGCACCAGCCGGTCTGAGATCATGATGGCGCTTTCATCCAAAAGGGTCTCAAAGACCGCAGCATTGGCATCGAAACAGGAAGAGAAGAGGATGCTGTCTTCTGTACCCAAAAAGTCCGAGAGGTGGGATTCCAGCTCTTTGTGGATATCTTGAGTTCCGCAGATAAAGCGCACCGAGGAAAGTCCATAGCCGCGATGATCCAGGGCCTGATGTGCCGCTTTGATTACCTGCGGATGGCTGGACAGACCCAGATAGTTATTGGAGCACATGTTGATCAGTTCTTTACCGGCGCTGCCAAAGGGATACTCCACCGCTATCCTGGCGCCCTGTTTGTCGTGAATGATGCGCTCCTGTTTGTGCAGCCCGCTCTGCCTAATCTGCTGCAGGATATCCTGATACTTACGTCTGAGAACTTCGGGAAAGGCCACTTTATATCCCTGTTATACTACAGCTTGCTAATCTTGCGATAGATGCTGCCGGCAGGGCCTTGCAATTTCAGCAGATACACTCCCGCAGGCAGCTTTTGATCCTCAGCGCTTTTGCCATCCCAATTCACGACTAAAGCTCCGGCTTTGTGGAAATCAGAAAACAAAGTCTTGACCCTCTGCCCCTTCAGGTTATAGACCTCGAGGCTGATAATCTGATCCTTTTTGAGCTCACAGCTTATCGCCAGATTCCCCCGAAAAGGATTCGGGCTCAGCTGCATATCAATGGTTTGCAAAGCCGGGCTCACAGCATCTTGCAGATTGGTTCCGCTTTGGACCTCCCAGAAGGCTTCATAGGATATGCTATCTGAAGAAGCTACATGGCAGCGCACCGTGTGCTGGCCTCCCGTGGCAAAGCTGGTATCCAGCAAAAAACTGCTTTCAGTATCCAAAATATCATCTATATACCACTGAAAGCTAAGCTCCGCCTCATCAGTATAAGCCTCCACCACAAAGATCTGGCTTTCTCCCGCAGGGATTTCTACCACTTCATCGGTAGGTGGAAAGGTTTCTCCGATCTGCAAATCCAGCATCCGTAAGCTGTAGATATTCACCGGCGTGATGGGCCTGTCATTGGCATCTGTAGGAACGGCGCCAATGGCCAGAACATTGTCCAAACCCTCGATGATATCCCCAAAGATGGCATATCCCCCATCCAGATGCGAAGCCCGCGCCACTGTGATGTAATATTGACTTCCCGCGCTATTGGGAGCAGCAGATCTGGCCATGGCCAGCACTCCGGCATGATCATGAAAAAGATCAGGGTGAAACTCGTCTTCGATAGTATATCCAGGACCGCCGTAACCGGTGCCGTAAGGACAGCCATCCTGTATCATAAAGCCATCGATCACACGGTGAAAGATGAGATTGTTGTAAAATCCGGAATTCGCCAGATCACGAAAGTTATGGGCTGTGATGGGCACCAATTCATCGTATATTTCCGCGGTGAAACTACCCATAGAGCTATGCCAGCGGGCAAAGATGCGGGCATTTGAGATGGCCGGCAGACAGATGAAAAGGCCAAGTAACATCACTATAAATCTGTGTTTCATGTTGTCTCCTATCTAAGATATCTAAAATCGGTTTGACCAAAGGCAGGCAGCTTCCGCTTCATCCGGACTCCGTTTGCTCTGAGGCCTCTGGAAAAGCGCTGCGCATAGTCTGAATAGAGCGCTCACTTAGCATTTGCCGCTTGAGCTTTTTATCTCGGGGAGGCGCTGCCAAAGCCGGCAACAGTCCGAAATTGGCATTGACCGGAGAAAAGCTCTGTTTGGGCTGCACGCTCAGCAGTCTGCGCCACAATTGCCCCAAAACTGTATGCTCAGGCAGGCTGCTTAGCTCCCCGGCGATGATGGCTGCCACCAGCATGCCGGTGGCAATGCATTCCACATAGCCTTCCACTCCACTGAGCTGACCGGCTATCCAGACATCCTCTCGGGCCTTGAGGCTGAGGTTTTCATTTAAGATCAGGGGGGAATTCAGGTAGCTATTGCGATGAATAGAGCCATAGCGTAGAAATTCTGCATTCTCCAGGCCCGGAATCAGCTTGAAGATACGTTTCTGCTCCGGATAGCGAAGCATGGTCTGCCCTCCCACCAGATTGTAGGCAGTGCGGTCTTGATTTTCCGCCCGCAATTGCAGGACGGCATAGGCTTTCTTCCCCGTGGCGGGAATCTCCAGTCCCATTGGTCGCATCACGCCATGCCTCAGGGTATCCTTACCCCGTCTTGCCAGCTCTTCGATGGGCATGCAATTTTCGTAAAAGTTAAAGTTCTTCCCGCTAAAGAAAGCATTCTCAAATTCATGAGCCTCATGCTTTTCACCCTCCAGCAGAGCATCTACAAAGCGGTAATATTCATCCCGCTCAAAAGCGCAATTCAGATAGTCCGGCTCGCCCTTGTCATATCTGGCCTTAGCATATACTTTGTCCATGTCTATGCTGTCGGTATCGATGATGGGCGCAATGGCATCAAAGAAGAAAAGATGATCTTCACCCAGCAGCTGCTGAAGATGGTGCATTATCGCATCCGAACTCAGCGGCCCGGTGGCCAGGATCACCTTACCTTCCGGTAGCTCTGTCACTTCCCGGCGGATAAGCTGAATCTGAGGATTGCTGTCGATCTCTGCGGTGACTTTGGCAGCAAAAAGAGCGCGGTCCACCGCCAAAGCATGTCCCGCCGGTACTTTGCAGCTGTGCGCAATGGGCAAAAGCTTGCAACTCAAAATCTGCATCTCTGCCTTGAGCAGCCCCGAGCCGGTATCCAAACGGGTGGATTTAAGGCTGTTGCTGCAGACCAATTCGGCTAAATGGCCGGTTTGATGCGCCTCGGTTTGTCTTTCGGGACGCATCTCGTAAAGCTTCACCTTATAGCCTCTTGCAGCCAATTGCAGAGCGGCTTCACTGCCGGATAGCCCGGCTCCGATTATGCTGATTTCGCTCATCACCTTTATATCCAACTCTTCATTTTAAAGATCTCGGGATTGCGGGTAAAGCGATAAACCGTGTCAAATTCCACCTGATGCAACACAGTCATGTCGTCATCTATGCGCAGCATATAGCGATGATGTTCAAACTCGCCAAAATCCAGCTTGCGCACCTCACCTTTTACATCGGTGATCCAGACTGTGCACTTTGGGTTTTCAAAGGCTTTCTGATACTGCTCTTCTTCGCCAGAGACAAATATATAGCTGCGTAAGTTTTGCAGTATGCTGATGATTTTCACCAGGGCATAGTTGTTTGTGTACACCTCAAAGTCGTTTTTAGCATCCTTAAAAGTCCAGCTTGCGCCGTCTTGCGTCAAAGTATAGCTATTCTTTTCGTGCTTCACCCTGATTTGCTTTAAATCCTCTTCCCAATAGTGGATGATTACCGGTGACCGCCAGGAAGTCAGCTCCGGTGGAAAGTGTTGCACCACCTTGCTTTTGATCTGGTAAACCTGGCTATCATCCGCATAGCGGAAGTAGTCCCAGACGTTGCCCAGATTGCTAAAGAGCACATGCACCTGTCGGGATTTCCCACTCACGCGGATGTGCAGGGCCTTGTTATCCTGAAGCTCATAGAGCTCTACAGCATCTTTTGCCTCGCTCACAGGGGTAGTGAAATACTCCGCTTTCAGTACATCCTCAAAAAGATCGTTTATTCTCTGCAAATCCGCCGCCCAGGGCAGATCGGTATTTACTTTCCAGATTCCATCTTCCTGAATCAATTCCACCTCCTGCTCAGAGTCAAATATCTCGATTTTCTCTACCTTCTCCAGATTCAGGCGAAAGACCTTTTTGATGCGCTCCTGCGGCCTGGCTATCCGGAGCACGACATAGGCCAGAAGCAGCACACTCAGCAGGATTACAAGGATCAGCTTAGTTATTTTCATGATATCCTTTCTGTTTCAGTTTTCGTTTCAGCGCCAGCAGAAGCCCGATAACTATCAAAATCAACGGCGGCAGCACGATGGCTATCACCTTCACCGCAATCTTGATCTTGTTTTCTATCTTTTCCATATCTCCCCAAGCTATACCCAGCCTTTGCATAAAGCGCGGAACACTGAGCAGGGAAGTACTCAGATGGTGACTGCGAACGCGAATCATGGAATCCCTGCCCAAAAGATAGTCCAGAGCATTGAGCACCACGTTGCTGCGTCCATCATAGATGGGTTTATCAGAGTCTATCACCAGTTCTTTGTCGCCAAAAAGCACCATCTTCTGCTGGGGCGAAGTTGCCACGAAATTGGAGTCTGTCTCTGCAAATCTGGACTTTGCAAAATAGCTGTCAAAAGAGCCGTTGAGTATGGCGGCTGTAGTGATGGGACCCGCTGTAAAATCCTGGTAACCGAGGTCTTGAAAGAGCTCTTTCTTGATCTCAAATTCCGGCGCCTTCATCCATCCGGATTGCGCCGAACTCTGCAGGATAGGCTCAAAGTTGATGTCAGACTTGCCGCCGAAACTGATCCCACTGGCCAGATACATCACTATGTTATCCATATTCCGGGTGATGGGATGTGAACTGCCGCGCAGCACCGGATACATGGGATAGTACAATACATCCCCCAGTCCATACTGCCGTATATCGCAGTGCGTATCCAGAACCACGTCATCCGAAAGCTCAAAGCCATAGTGTGCCAGCAGCTTGATCACGTTTGTATCCAAAGAAAAGAGTTGGCTGCCATCTGTATCCACTTTATCCTGCAAAAAGACCACCTTGCCGCCCTGCATGATGTATTGATCCAGATTGTAGAGCTGATTTTCGCTGATGTCTCTTGCGGTTCCGGTGAAAAGCAGCGCGTCGGTATAAATTAGCGGCTCGCTAAGATTGGCATCGTAAACATGATAATTCGAGAATAGCGCGTGCTCGAAGGTCTCTACCTTAAAGTCATAATAACTGCTATCCCGAAATACCGCCACCCTGGGCACGGTATGTGCGGCCAGCGCCTGGACCTGCAGGGTAAGTTCATATTCCAGCCTGGGCTCCATTTGCGGTATCAGGGTCATGGATTGCTCCTCGCCCTTGTACTCGAAGATCAGCCCAAAGATCACCTCTTTGGTAATCATCTGATCATTTTCAAATATCTGAAAGCGAATGCGGCTGAGGCCACTATTCTGCGCCAATTGATACAATTCATCCCGGCTGCGCGGTTTCGCATATTCATAGCGGAATTTACCCCGGCTCGCACTGGCATATTCCCGCAAAAGATCGTTTGTATAGCGCTCCAGCGTGTTCATGGAAGCAGGCAGAGAGGGCGAGGATACTATCTTCACCACCATCACGTCTTCCAAAGCGCGCATAGCCTCTTTGCTCACCCGGCTCAGGCTATAGGCCTTGTCTTTGGAAAAGTCTATTCTCAGGCTGAAAAATCCCACCACCAAAAGCAGGACGATTACGATGCCGATCTTGATGCTCAAAGAGCTCATGATGCCAAATGTCTTCTTCATCTTCAGCGCTCCTGCATCATGTTTTTACTTTGTAGATTAAACTCCGCCAAAAAGGCAAAGATCAGCGTGACTGCCACAAAAAACAGCAAATCCCGAATATCCAATACCCCTTTCATAAAGCTCGAAAGATGATATTCAAAGCTGAAGAATTGCAGATATCGCAGCACCGAAAGTGGCACCAGTACCAAAAGATAACGCACCACGTAAAACAACCCGGATATCACCAGAGCGATCACAAAAGCCAGCACCTGATTTGACGGCAGCGAACTGGCAAAGACTCCGATAGAGATATAAGCCAGCGCGGCAAAGACCAGGCCGGTAAAGCCCAGGATGATGGCGCCATAATCGATATTTTCTCCAAAAACCACGATGATCCCAAAATAGACCAGGCAAAAGGCCAAGAGGGTAAGCACCTGCAAAAAAGCAGACAGAATCTTGCCCCATACCACTTCGGACAAGCGGATAGGCAAGGTGCTGAGCAGCTCGATAGTGCCACTGCTACGCTCTTTGGCAAGGCTGCCCATAGTAATGGCCGGAATAAAGAAGACAAACAGCAAGTGGATAATGCTGTATATCCCTCGCAGCTCGGCTAATTCTATCTTAAACACTGTGGTGGCAAAAGCTGTGCCCGAGATCACCAAAAACAGCACCAGGACGATGTAGGAAGTCACCGAGCGCAGTGCTAATTGATATTCTTTTTTGGCTATTGTCCAGATCGCATTCATAATTTTTTTTCCCCTTCATCTTCTTTATCCTGCAGTTCAATGGACATTTCTGTTTCTTTTCCCGGTTCTGCATCCTCCAAAACTGGCTCCACCGTAGGCTCAGAAAGGATTTTTCCCTCTTTGGTAAGATTGTGAAAAATCTCTTCCAGACTCTTTTGCTGAGCATAAAGACTCACGATCAACCATCCGTTTTCTGCCACGAACCTGGCCAGGTCATACTTGATATCCAGCTCGGCGGGCACTTTGATCTGCAATTTGAAATACTCCCCTTCCTGAGTCTGACTGAGGATTTCCAGCTCGGGATGATACTCCATGAATTCGCTAAAGTCCGCATTCTCGGCTTCCAGCTCCAGATGCAGCACCTGAAAATCCTTGAAATAGTCCTTCAGCTTGCCAATCTCATCATCCACAATGATCTTACCTTTGTTGATGATCAATACCCTGTCGCAGAGCGCCTGCACTTCCTGCATGATGTGCGAGGATAGCAGCACCGTCTTCTGGGTGCCCAGATTGCGGATAAGCTCACGTATTTCTATAATCTGATTTGGGTCCAGACCGCTGGTAGGCTCATCCAATATCAGGATCTCGGGATCGTGCAGGATAGCCATAGCCAGTCCCACTCGCTGCCGATAGCCTTTGGAAAGAGTTCCCACTCGCTGAACCAGCACATCCTGCAATCCGCAGCTTTCCACCACATACTGCAGACGTTGGTCAAAAAGAGCCCTGGGCATCTTTCTCAGGTCTGCTATATATTGCAGGATCTCCTGCGTTATCATCTCATCATACAAAGGGTTATGCTCCGGCAGATAGCCAATCCTGGTGCTGGTGGCAATGGGATCTGCAAAGATGCTCGCCCCATCCAAGAAAATGCTGCCCGCACTGGGCTGCAGATAGCCCACCATCATACGCATGGCGGTGGTTTTCCCGGCACCATTAGGCCCCAAAAAGCCCGTGATAGTACCGCTGCTAATGCTAAAGCTGATCTCGTCCACAGCTTTGATGCTGCCAAAATGGCGGCTAAGATTCTTGATCTCTATCATTTAAAAAGTCTTTACTCCGTTTAGTTAAAATTAAACTGCATATTCATTTCAAGATCCGGCTCTTTAAGCAGGATGATCTCGCCTTCTTCCAGATTTTCGATGATCTCCACCCTCTGAAAGTCGTTGGCACCCAGCTTCACTACCCGGGCTTCGGGTTTCTGCGCTCCCGCTTTACCTTCGCTCTGCAAAGTATCTGCAGGGATCACATATACCAGGTCCTGGTTCTTATCATCTGCAAAAACCGCTCCAATCGGGATAACTATTACATCCTCGCGGGATTCTCCCTGTATGCTGATCGCGGCGGTCATGCCCGGCCTGGCTGTGGCTCCGGTGGCATTGATGCTGATCTCCACCGGAAAGACCTTGGCATTATTTATCGTAATCGCTTTGGGGGCGATCTTCACTATTTTGCCTTCATAGCTTTCATAAGGCAAGGCGTCCAGCTTGATAGTCCCCTTCTGCCCCACTCTGAATTTGGCGATATCCACTTCGTTGATATTGGACTGCACTATCATGTGTGAAAGATTCGCAATCTGCATCACCACAGTGCCTTCGCCAAAGGCATTGATGGTGGAAGTTACCATCTCGCCTTCATTTACCTTGCGCTCTATCACCGTACCGCTGGCGGTAGCTATCATGTGGATCACCGTGCCCGGCACATCCAGGTCCCGGATCATCTCATACTGCCTGCTGGCCTGCGCATACTGGATTTCAGCCGAGCTCAAAGCGTCTCTGGCCGCATCATAATCCGCCTGGGATATATATTCGCTCTCCAGCAGTACACCGCTGTCTGCAAAATCCTTCTGAGCCTGCTGCAAGGCCAGCTCTGCCCTTTGCAATGAAGCTTTGGTATTAAAGAGGGTATTGGCCTGATTGTAGTCCGGCTCGATATCCGCCAAAATTGCACCTTTTTCCACATAATCGTTTTCTTGCACATAAAACTTGACTATCTTACCGGAAACACGGGATTTTTGGGATACGATGGTAGCAGGCTGCACCTCTCCGGTGACCTCGATCTTGGAATCGATCTTGCCCCGCTTTACTGTGTACTTTTCATGCTCTTCATAAGTCGCCGGTGCCTCCTGATCCTTGGACCTGTTGCAACGGCTAAGGCCGATAACCAAGACTATCAATATTGTTGCGATAGCGATTATTATCCATTTCTTACGCATAATACCTCTTTCTTGCAGAAAATTCTGTATGTTCTGACAATAGATTCCAAAGCCCTGATCATGTCAATCAAAAAGCCTCAGGCAAAGACCGCCGGTCTGCCTCAAGATCATATTCCCCCGCTTTTGATCCAGAACTGATTGCCGTAGATCAACCAACTGCCCTGTTTACGATGGAAATAGGAAAAATACCCGGAATCCTCCGGTTCATTGTAGCTTACACTCTCGATGCTGGAACTATAATGATCCACAGTATGAGCCACCGCATAGTTCCCATCTATCTCTATATAGAGCACCTCGATCTCCAAAAGCTGAAAACGCCCCATCCTGTCCAAAATCTCTTCATTCAAATGCCAGGTGATCTGCCCCTTGTGCAAATAGTCGTTATCCACATGATCCAGCATCCCATATATATTGCCCAGATTAAAATCCAGCGAAAGATCATAGAGTATATCGCGGATTTCAGTCTGGGCCAGGCTGTCTGCATCATCCAGATCACAGCTCGTAAAAAGAGCCAGGCAAATTAGAGCAAAAAGGACAAGCGCGGCTTTCATGGTTTACAAACAAGTACCGCGAGACTTTCTATGTGCCAGGTATTGGGAAACATATCAAAGCTGCTCAGAGCCTGCAGCTCATATCGCCCGTCCTGCATCAAGATCTTCAGATCCCGGGCCAGACTCATCGGCGCACAGCTTAGATACAAGATCTTAGGGATCCCGGCGGCGCGGATGGCTTCCAGTGCACTTTCCTGCACTCCTCCCCGCGGCGGATCCAATATAATGACATCAGCCTGAAATTCCTGGCTTAGCTTATGCAGCGTGTCTTCAAATTTTCCACAGATAAAGCGCGCATTGGCAAATCCGTTGCTGCTCGCATTTTCGATGGCATCTTGCACCGCCACCGCTTCTTCCTCTATCCCCACCAGCTCATCAATCTCACTGGCCAGGCTGAGGCCGATAGCCCCGATCCCACAATAGGCATCTATCACCTTGTAAGTCTTTTTCATCTGCGCCCGCATCACGGTCAGGATATTTTCCATAGCACCAAGATTCACCTGCCAGAAACTGCGATAGTGAATCCGGAAACTGAGATCGGACAGCCTGTCCTGCAGATAGTCGCGTCCAAATAGCAGCTTTTCTTCCTCTCCCAAGATCACGTTTGTCTTATCCCGATTGATATTTTGCACTATGCCCACGATCTGCGGAAACTTCCCTGTAATGCCATTCACTATGGTTTTGGAAAATGGCAGACGTCCGGAGCGGCAGACCAATATAAGTAAGACCTCGCTGGCGTCATGATTGCAGCGCAGACCGATATGCCTCAGACAACCGCGATTGTTGCTTTCGTCATAAGGCTCCACCTTGGCCTTTTTACATAGCTCGATCAAAGTATCAGCTATTTCATCAAAGACCGGCGGATGATTCCGGCAAGCCCGATGGGGAACGATATTGTGCGAATAGCGCGCAAATATGCCATAGCTCAGCCCTTCGCCCACAGGCATATAGACCTTGTTGCGATAGTGATATTGGCTGCCCGAAGCTGCGCAACCGGAGATCAAATCCTCATGATCCTTAAAAAGTTCACGGATCAATTGCTCTTTATACTGCAGCTGCACAGGATAATCCAGCATCAGCCAATCGCAGCCGCCGCACGGCTCCTGGGCCGTGAAAGCTTCGCAGCCGGGCTCGACCACCCCTTCTCCCCGAGATATATATTGCAAAACCCGCGCAAAAGCATGATCCTTTTTACCCTGCGTGATTTCCACCTTTACCACATCACCTATCGCCGTATTTGGCACAAAAATGGCCCGGCCTTCATGAAAGCCCAGCCCACTGCCGCCCATGGCGATCTTTTCTATCTTGAGATTTTCTATCATCAGATGCTCCTTAGCCGTTCAATGCGGTCTACCACACTGGGATGAGTGGCAAAGATCGAGGTCTTGCTCTTGCTGTTGATCTTGGCCAAAGCAAAGCTGTCCTGCTTTTTATCCACCTTGTAATACTGCTCTATCTTCTGCAGCGCCGAGATCATGCTGCCGGCTCCGGTCAATTCCGCAGCGCCTTGATCCGCCCTGTATTCACGATAACGGGAGTAATAAGACACCGGAATCATCGCCAATAGCATCAGCACGTTTTGCAGCAAAATCACCACCAGATAGTAGCCCAAATAGCCCAAACCGCCCCGGCCGGAATCTCCCCGCAAGGCAGAATCCAGCACAGATGCCACGATCCTCGCCGCAAACATCACAAAGGTATTCACCAGGCCCATCACCAAAGTCATGGAAACCATATCTCCCTGAACAATATGCGTCATTTCGTGCCCGGCTACAGCCGCTATCTCATCTTCCGAAAGCCGCTCCAGCAGCCCCACGGAAAACGCCATCAAAGCCTTGTTCTTCGAAGCCCCCGTAGCAAAGGCATTCACATCCGGGCTGGGATATATGCCCACCTCGGGCATAGCGATCCCCTCATGCCGAGCCATCTGCGCCACTGTATCGTACAAAAAGCGCGCCCTGGCATCAGGTGTATTGGCATCTATCATCTGCAATTTATATACCCTTTTGGCCATAAATTTACTGAGCGCCAGCGAGATAAATGAACCCGCAAATCCAAATATCGCACAGAAAATCAAAAGCGATAAGGTCTGACTTCTGGGCATCGGAACAAAGTACAGTATCACGGATAGCATCATCACTACCAGGAAATTCAGCAATAGGTAGAATCCGATACGTTTTAATCCTTGCATGGTTTACCTCCAATTACAAGTCTTTGGTACCACACTCTCAAATCCCGCTATTCATGGCAAGGAAAATCTGCTTTTGTTAGGGCTGTCGAGGGTTGTTTTGTCTTTGTGAATGTGGATTTGGAACTGGTGGGATTGGATGATTGTTGCATGAAGCCAGCCTCTGAACTAAAGATCGTCTGGAAGACAAGCAGCTCCTGCTTAGTTTTTCCCAAAATCCCAGTTTAAGATGCCACTAAATCGAGTCCCTTAAGGGCGCTGTTTCAGATAGCATAAGATCTGCCACACAACCGCTTGAGTCCTGTAGGGACGACATTTCAGATAGCATAAGACCTGCCACACAACAGCTTGAGTCCTGTAGGGACGACATTTCAGATAGCATAAGATCTGCCACACAACAGCTTGAGTCCTGTAGGGACGACATTTCAGATAGCATAAGATCTGCCACACAATCGCTTGAGTCCTGTAGGGACGTCATTTCAGATAGCATAAGATCTGCCACACAACCGCTTGAGTCCTGTAGGGACGACATTTCAGATAGCATAAGATCTGCCACACAACCGCTTGAGTCCTGTAGGGACGTCATTTCAGATAGCATAAGAATTGCCACACAACCGCTTGAGTCCTGTAGGAACGACATTTCAGATAGCAACCGACAATGGATCAAACAGATTTAATAAATCCTTCCCTTACCTCCACAAACACCCTTTTCACTTCATCCCGCTTGACAGTAGTATCAAAGAGCCCGATATCTTCACCTTCGTGTTTATTGATGCCGGTATAGCCTAAGCTGGCATCTTCATAGCGTTTAAACTTATAGATGGCATCATTCATCAGAGCGCTATTGAATAGCCCCAGGCTTACCAATAGTTCAAAGTCCTTGACCGTTAAACCTGTAACCTTCTGGAAAAGACTGGGTTCCAATTGGGTGATTACATCCTGCAAAGTGCGCTCCCTGTAATCCGTAAGATACATGAAGATGGGAATGCGAGTGGCAAATTTGATCAGCTTTTCTTGAATCTGTTTACGCTTTGATCTATATTCCTTTTCTTCTTTGCTGAGCTCTTTCTTTTCCGCGGGACTAAGCTCCTCTTCGCTCTTTTCCTTGCGAACTTTATTCACAGCTTCGCTCTTATTGATAATGGTCTGGATATCTGTATTCAGACTGCGAAAGCCCTCTATCCTCATCAGCGCGGCCATCGCCTTTTCATTGTTCATCAGCCGTTTCAGCGTATCGTTATCCACATTCACAAGCAGTGCAGATTCCCACCGTCTGGCCAAAAGCGTAGCCGTGGTTCCGCTGAGCGCCATATCCAAAATCCCGGCCGCATCTATCTCTTTCATGCTGCTACCGTCGTAAGCCAGCACAGGCAGGAACTTGATGAATTCTTCAACTTTCTTTTCGGCGCTGTCTTCATTCACATTCAGGCGGCAACTGTAATCCGCAATCTGTTTCAGAGCCCGGTTTGGCGCAAAATCAAAGACATAACACTCTTCTTTGATGATCTCTTCCTGATTTGGAGAAAGCCCATCCGGATTCTTGATGCTCCAGGGAGATTGCACCCTGAAGGCAGCCTGAAAGTAAGTCTCCGGACTGCTGGTATTGCGCAGCATCAGGATTCCCGTCCAGGGCTTTACGGTAACTCCTGTGGTCAGTTTGCCGCAGGATAGAGTAATGGTCTTGGTCTTTAGAGGATCTGCCATGGCATCTTGCACCGGCGGCAGGGCATCCACTCCGATTCCGGCTTTGGGCCCCGCTGCTACGATCACCCTGTAATCATGATAAAATTTGTTCTGCCGTTTGGCTATCAAGTTTCGCATGGCATAGCAAGCTGCCACACTGGGTAAAAACCAAAATGTATGCGAAAGGACGTTCAAGAGCCTGACATCAGAAAAAGGCATCGGCGGTTTCTGTGCGCCCAGCTTGAGATTATCGATACTGCTGGGAAGAAAGGCTCCCCGAATCAAATCCAGCCACTTTTGAACTTCATTCTCATACATGAAATAAGCCTCATTCCCGATCCCCTCAGCCCCAAAGAACACGTTGAGATCAAACTCATCAAATTCTCCCTTTTGGGTGATGTCGATGATCGCATCGGGCAATTGATAGGTAAGCAGTACCATCCGGGGCAAAGCCAGATAGGGATTGTCCGGGCCTGTCCAATTCTCTTTGGCCGCCTGCTCGTCGCTATAGGTCCAGTTAAATATCTGTTCTTCGATGAATTCCCCCGTAGCAATGGCCCTGAAAGGAGTTCCGGAAAGATAGAGATAGTGATCTGTGGTAATGGGCATGATCTCTTCATCGAAATATGAGATGCCCTCGCCTTCACCAAATTCTATTTCTTGCTTATCTTCCGCCTCAAAGAGTTCCCTGGCATTTTCCCGCCAGGCTCCATAGTGATACTCATCAAAGATTACACAATCCCAATTGATGGCATGCACCCATTCATTCTTAGGCTTGAGGCCTCCCGTGCTTTTGTTTCTACCCAGATAGTCTTGAAAAGAACCGAAACAAACAAAAGGCTTATCTCGATCAAGCTCTTCAAAGCTCATTCCGCCCGGCTTCATAAACTGCCAACCCTCAAAATCCACATGAGCCATCAGGTCTTCTTCCCAGGCACACTGTACCGCAGGCTTGAAAGTGAGGACCAATACCTTGGTCCATTGCATCTTTCGGGCCAGTTGATAGGCGGTAAAGGTCTTACCAAAACGCATCTTGGCATTCCATAAAAAATGCGGCGGACCCTGATGGCGATTGTCTTTATTCCAGCTCCTAAAATATGCAAAGGACTTTTCTACTGCCGCTTCCTGCTCCGGGCGCATGATAAAATCCTGAGAACGCTCAAAATCGCTTAATTGCCCGCTGCGCACAGCCTGCACTGCACTTTTCACCTGGGTCACCGTGCATTCAAACCACTCACCGCTGGGATTGCGGATGCCATAGATCTTTAGCATCTTATGCACATCATGATCGCTGAACACCGTGCCATCCTTGCGCATGGCGGATTCTTCCAGGACGATGCGGTAAGGCAACTTGCCAGGAGTCTTCAAGGGATAGATCTGCGCCAGACGCTTTTTCGCTCCCTGAGTAGTATAACCTACCTTGAGCAAGCCCTTGTACTGCAGATGGCTATCCTCAAAGGCGTAGACCGTGGGTTGGGACTCCGGCCGGGGAGGGAAGAATTCTTTAGCCATTTAATACAAACCCTCAATAGTATAGTTATCCTCAATAAGCCTAATTTTTGATTCTATAAACTCAATATCTTCATCAGTCAGACTGTATTTCTTGTAAAGTGCTTCATCTGTCCAATTAACCTTCATATCAAGTATCGGTATGAATGCAAACGTGTTTTTTGTTATACTGTGTGAGTACATGAATTGAGACATTAAGAATCTAAAAAAACGTGTCGTCATATAACTGAGTAAGTTCCTGGCTTCAAATTCGGTTTCGTAGCAACCAACAACAAGGTATGTCTCAGTGCAAATGGTTCCAGGAGGTAGTATATCAGTTCTTGCTAGAACTCGTCTCTTTCCATCACTACCCGGGTTGCCAGCATGCTCTGAACCCGACCTTGAACAAATCACCTTCCATTTATCAATCATTTCGGTGCCTACAGAAATATCGTTGCGATTGTACGGACCTATTCCCTTTTGCCAATATAACTTAATGTTGCCAGTTGTTTGAGGCGTAACAAATGTGCGTAGCCCAAAAGGCTTATATGCTGAAACTTGGTCATTCATACGGGTCTCATTAGTAGATAGCACCTTCCTAATAATTGGAATAGCCTGTCCATGTCGAATGAAAGTTTTATACTCGTTTAGAGCTCTGATTGACTCTGATTCTTGTTCGCCATGCTTGTTCACAATTTTGCAAAGGCCTTGATGATCTTTTTCCCAAAGAAAATAACAAATACCTCCAGCTACACTAACCCCCGGAAACACATCAGAAGAATCTTCATAATCCATTACATAGCTCATACGTACATCATTAAGCATCTTATTTCTGAACTCATCAAGGCCCTTCCCTCCAGCAAACCATCTGGCTGGAATTATCATAGACAGGTATCTCGGATTAAGTTTAATTGATTGTTCAACAAACTTATTATATATTGGCGTAGCACTCTTTCCAAAGCCACCATCACCCATTTGATAAGGTGGATTTCCTATAATAACGTCAAATTTCATTTTGAATAGCTCCTCAGGGTTTTCTGTGTGGATAAAGGAATAGGCATGGCTTTCCAGGGCTTCGCTTCGGTCGTAGTTTGCCTCATTGGCGCCGCAGAATACGCAGCGTCCCTTTTCCCATGTGTGTTCAATACGGTTATAGCGAATATTGCCCTCATCGTTTTTAAAAGCAGTGCAAACGGAGTATTCCCCGTTGGCTTTTTTGCTGCAATACAGCGAGCGCCTGGAAAGCAGCGCAGTAAGCTCTGTAATGGGCAGACCAAATAGCTGTTTGGTGAAGATATGGTTAATTCGGGTCTGGAGGTCCGGGATCTGCGTTTCCAGTCCTTTATCCAGGCGTTTGGCGATCTCCCGCAGGAAGACTCCGGATTTGCAGGCGGGGTCCAACCATGTGCTATTCTTATCGCTAAAAAGGCTGGCAGGAAGCAGGTCCAGCATTTGATTCACCAGCTCGGGTGGGGTAAAAACCTCGTCACTGCTCAGGTTTGCAATGCAGGATAGCACATCGGGGTTGTGCTTATGTTCAGTAAGCATTGGCCAGCTCCAAAAAATGCGCGGGAGGATATTCCTTTTCGGGACTTGGGATAAATACATCTTCACCCAGATCGGAAAAAAGGGGCAGTTCTTTTAGCGATTCATGCTCCAGCAAACCGTGAAAAGTAAAATCCCGGCGTTTGATAAGATGGTTATTGATAGGTGACCATTCAGAGAAGATAATGGGCTTGGGCTTAGCTTCCACAGTTTGCAAACTCAGGGCGTCTCCGTGAATGATGTTGCGCCTTAAGATATATTGCACCGAAGCCCGGCATTCGTCCTTTGTTTGGTTTTTAAAAAGCTCCATATAATAGGATTCGAAGATGCCAAAGAGCCTTTCCCGGCAGTGGATTACATTATCCTCCTGGATATCGATGCCATAGATAGAGCTTATTGCGATTATCGCATAGCGTTCAAAATCAAATTGGGATTTACTATAGCGCTTTTTCACTATCTCCAGCTTGCGCCTGATGATTTCGGTAAGGAAATTGCCTGTGCCGCAGGCGGGCTCCAAAAAGCGGGATTCGATGCGTTCGGTTTCATGCTTTACCAGATCCAGCATGGCGTTCACTTCCCTATTTCCGGTGAGCACCTCGCCATAATCCGCAACTCGCTGCTTGGATTTTACTTGTTCTTCATTATTCAAATGAAAATCAGAGATATTTTGCGCCACTATATCTTCCTTTTTTCAGTATTCGTGTAAGCTATGATAATATCTTGATCAGGACTAAGGTCAAAAGCCTTCTGTTCATCTACGAATAATCCTTCTTTCCATATATTTCGGATATCTGCAATGATTTGATTCATGAGCACCTCGCTACCTGATTTTCTTTTTTACCAAGAATATACAATCTTGTTTTTATGTCAATCTCAAATTCTCTGATATCCTGCATTTTTTGTAAAAGCATGATTTGGGTTCTGCTCGGTGCATGGTATCTAAAATGGCGTCCCTACAGGACTCAAACCATTGTGCGGCTGTCGGTTTGCTATCTGAAATTTCGTCCCTAAGGGACTCTTGTGGTTGTTTGTTTTGTTGGGGGAGGGAATCCTACATGAAAAGTCCAGTGGAGGAGACGGGTCCTAAGGGACTCTGATGGTTGGTTGTTTTGTTGGGAGTCTATCTAAGATACCGTCCTACGGGACTCTGATGGTAGGTTGTCTTTTTGGGATGAAATAGATTTCATGGTTATTTAAAATCATTATCTTCAGGAAATCACCTATATCTGCAATCCGCCTTAAAAGACTATGAGACGTTTAAAGCCACTATTCCTACGGAAACCACCTATATCTAAAATCCGGCTTAAAAGACTTTAGCTGGCGGCTTTAGCCGCCATTCTCGAGGCTGACGCTGGCGACAAGACTTTTCCCCCGCCTTTGAAGGCGGGGCACACGCAGCTATATTTTCGTTTTCTCTGAGTAAACTTGATTTGGCTACAAAAAAGCTAAACTCTCCATAGCTTTTCAAACTCTGAGCCTCTCACCTTAGGAACTATAAAGCTCGCTGTACTCGCTCAAACCAAAGGTATTAGGGCCTGTCTTGATAAAACGATCCATTCGATTCACCTTCTTCAGCAAAGCAGAAACTATGGATTCCCGAAATAGTTCAATACCATACTGATTTCTGCATTTCTGTATGATCTCGGTTACATGAAGCGGCCGCCTGGCTGCTCTAAGGATCTGATAAGCAAGCTCCACTTGAGATTTTGGCTTTTCATCATCCTCAGCCGGTGTTTGTTTCTTCCCTTTAAGGGCTTCCCGAACTGCACGTAGCTGGGCTTTCAGCTTGATTTCTTCCACTTCCAGAATGGCCTGACGGATATCATCGTATGTCATGACGAACTCCTGATATTTAGTATGGAATCTTGACTGTAAAGTAGATGAGTATGTCAAGTTTTTTTCTTGATTTTACAGAAAAGAGCTGAGGTGTGAATTGTGAACTCGCCGAGTCCATAATAGGGCTATATAGATAATGTATGATGGTCAAAGTCATTGTTTTTGAGTGTGATTATTCTCAGAAGAACCAGTGAATCCATCTTGAAAGGGTGTTTATGATGTTTGAGGCCATTGATTTTGAGAAAATCACCTATTTTTATTATCCGGCTTAAAAGACTAAACAACGTTCAAGGTCATGATTTCCCAGGACGTCACCTACATTTATTATCCGCCCTGAAAAACTAATTGCCATATCAGTTCATTATTTTTCAGAAAACCACCTATATCCTGAATCCGGCTTAAAAGACTTTAGCTGGCGGCTTTAGCCGACATTCATCAGGTCAACACGCGCGACAAGACTTTTCCCCCGCCTTTGAAGGCGGGGCACCCGCAGCTATATTTCTGTTTATGCGAACAAGCTTGATTTGGCTACAAAAAGGACGGATACCGCCTCAACTATCTAAACCTTCTAAACCTTCTCAACCTTTTCCTCCTCCCCATTATCCAGATGAGGGATTCATTCGGAGCGCGCCTGTATAGTCCGTGGCAAATTTGAATATACAGGTCCGGGTGCCTGGCCTTAAAAGGCCAGGAAAAAGTCTTGGCCGGAGAGCTGCTCTGGCACGTGCCGGTTAAAACCGGCACCTAAAGTCTTTTAAGGAAGATAGGCGATTATCTTTGCAGTATGGAGACAAGCTCTGCGGAGGGCAAGTCAATTGTCTTTGCGCAAAGACAAGCTCTCCAGTGGGCTAATTATCTTTGCAGTATGAAAACAATCTCCGCAGAGCGTAGGTCAATTATCTTTGCAATATGAAAACAATCTCTGCGGAGATAGGGGTAGGGGATGTCTCCTCAGGCTAAATCTGGCCCGTATAGCTATGCCAGCCCTTCACCTTGGGCAGCAGCCCTGCATTTATAGCCGCGGCCAGGCTTTGGCAGGGCAGATCCGCCAAATCCTCCCGCTCTATACTCGCCAGATCCACTTTGCAGATATGGTGCATGCTCCACATCATTTTGCTATACAGATAATTCCAGCTCAAGATGGGTTTATCCAGATTTGCTTTCAGGGCGTTGTATAGAGGAAGGTAGGTTTTGATATCATCTTTGAAGGCCTCCGAGGGCTGTAGCGAGAATATGCGTTTTTGAATCTCTGCAAAGCGGCTCTGGCCCGAGTGTCTTTTCCCGTGAGGGGCGCGGCGAAGCAGGAATTTTTGCAACTTGGGACTGAAATAGATTACGCTGCCATCTGCTTTTCCGGTGTAACCCATGATTAGATTTTTGAATTTTACTTGCATTTTGTATCTCCTTTGGTGCCGATTTATTTTATTTTTTGGAATTGTCAGCACTCAATCTCTATTGGCCGGACTGCTTGTGGACACCTTAGCCTTCGATTTGATTTTCATTCGTTTTTAACTCGAGCTGACTCGTATCTTCGAGTGGACTCGAGTTAAAAACGAATTGGAAACAAGATGAAAGGTAGTGTGTTGATAGGTTGGTTTCTGAGATTTTTAATTTGTTTTATCTGGTTGTGATAGGGGAAATAATAGGTGTTCAATATGTCTTAAGGCATATATGGTGAGTCGAAAGGTTCAATCATGTCTTTCAGGAATAGATGGTGGGAGATTCATGATGTTTTATCTGCCTTTAGGAATAGATGGTGGGAGATTCATGGTATTTAATGTGCCTTCAGGAATAGGCGATGTAGATTTAGAATATTCAATTTGACCTCAGGAATAGATGATGGGAGATTTATATTATTGAGAAATCACCTATATAATCTATCAGCCTTAAAAGACTTTAGCTGGCGGCTTTAGCCGCCATTCTCGAGGCTGACACTGGCGACAAGACTTTTTCCCCGCCTTTGAAGGCGGGGCAAAACGCAGCTATATTCCCGTTTTTATGATAAAGCTTGATTTGGCGGCGAAAAGGACGGATGTCGCCTCAACCTTTAGAGACCTTGCCCCGGTATAATCTGATGGGGCTCAAATCGGAGTGCGCTTGTATAATCTATCGTATTATTAGAGATATAGGTCCGTGTGCCTGGCCTTAAAAGGCCAGGAAAAAGTCTTGGTCGGATAGCTGCTCCGGAGTGTGCCGGTTAAAACCGGCACCTAAAGTCTTTCAAGGCAGATAATAAGATATTGGCTATCTAAAGATATGAGCTATCAAAGGTATTGGTTACCTAAAGATATAGGCGGAAGATTCATGATTTTTTATCTGCCTTCGGAATAAATGGCGGGAGATTCATGATGTTTTATCTGCCTTTAGGAATAGGTGATCGTAGATTCATGGTATTTAATGTGCTTTCAGGAATAGACGATGTAGATTTAGAATATTCAATTTGACCTCAGGAATAGATGATGGGAGATTTATATTATTGAGAAATCACCTATATAATCTATCAGCCTTAAAAGACTTTAGCTGGTGGCTTTAGCCGCCATTCTCGAGGCTGACACTGGCGACAAGACTTTTTCCCCGCCTTTGAAGGCGGGGCAAAACGCAGCTATATTCCCGTTTTTATGATAAAGCTTGATTTGGCGGCGAAAAGGACGG